>Ga0213833_1001397_pt1 | contig 17403 bp, 19 predicted proteins | sample SWATP21_FD_160575 | JGI IMG/M metagenome (GOLD analysis project Ga0213833, IMG submission 160575) | Coastal seawater microbial communities from Marineland, Florida, United States - SWA TP2 #1 | ecosystem: Environmental > Aquatic > Marine > Coastal | place: USA: Florida | collected 2016-08-14
AAGGGTTGTGTGGTGAGATTTGAAGGTGTGTGAATATGGCGTGACTCACAACCTTGAAGAAGTCACATCAAATCAATCCATCAAGCCTGTGGATCCGTCGCAAAGTGTTGCAGTTGCGTTTGCGTGATCTCAGGCACGTTGGTTGCGTGGCACTCTTGTTCCCTGTGCCTTTGACGTTCTCCAGCGCAGCTGCTGCGCCCGCGATGAGTGTGCCTTGACACTCCACAGTCCACAAACGTGTCGTGGAACGCATAACTTACCATGGCGTCCGCTGGCGGAGGGGCAGTTGCCACAGCGACTGCAGCCGGTGATGAGTACGAGGAAGAACGGGTGGCAGTCGAGCGCAGCGCGAAGCAGTACCAGTACAAGCAAGAGCAAGCGTTTCGCCAGTACCTTGTGGCGGCACGACGTGAAGCGCTCAAGACAAAGACACACAAGTGGACCGCATCGGGGCGCAAAACAGGAGCGCAAAGCTGCGCAAACTTCCTGTACCTTGCCCCTCCCCCCACAAGCTCCACAGGCGGCCTCTCCAGGCCCACCAAGGCGTCACTTGCGCGCCAACGGGACAAGCATGCTTTCTCTGCAGAGGCGCTGGCCTTGACGCGATCGACGCCGTTTGAACAGGCGACGCGTGCCGCCGCTGAGACAGAAAAGTTCCTGGCCGAGTTGGAGAAGCGGGCTAGCGATTGGCAAGCGAAGGCGCTCGGTAGCCCCTTTTTACGGTCGCCCTCCCCTTCGCCATCGCCACAGCGAAGTCGTGGTGGTGCTCAGGCCATGCCAAGGCGACGCATGCGGACGCGTGGTGCGGAGCATGGTTCCATGCGTCGTGTGCAACAAAGGCAAGGAGACATGTCTTCCCGCAACATGCCGCTGATGTCCCCCATCCAACGCCCACGGTCAAGATCCAAGCCGTCTACACCGGCGCGCGCGCAGCCTTCTGACCAGGCGTCGACTGCTAGGCAAGGCCGATCTTCCTCCAGAGCTGGGTCACGTCGAGGCAAGCGCCACCCACCTCTCTTGAAGACGCTGGGTCGATCAGACAGCAGCAGCAGTCTGCAGTCACAACGTTCCTTCCGCCGTCTGATCAAGGCGTCATCCTTTCGTCGAGGTACCCCGTCTCCGACCTTGGACAGCGCGCGGGCAAAGGGGGGGCAAGTGTCCAGGTGGAAGAACTCCATGGACGGAGCTGGTGTGTCGTTGCGAGCGTTTTACGTCGTTTGTCTTGGTTGTGTTTGATGGCTTGTTGCTTGCTGGCATGTGGATGAACAGATGCGACCTTATCCAGCGGTGAAAGGATCAAGGCCCACGCATCCGTTGCCATGAGCGAATCTGAACAGCTACAGCGCCGCAAGGAGGCATTCCGTGCTCTGCGAGCTCGAGACGATCGCATTCCCTTCACGTCGCTAGTGGAGTCACCCATCCGCAAGCGGCCTCAAACCAGGTCCTCGCTTTCTGAAGCGCTTGCGGCTCGTAACGCAAGACGGGCACTGTTTCGAGGCCTGCAACGCAACCCGTGCGTATCAGAGGACAAGATGGAGGCTTCAGCAAACGCGTCCCCGAAAGGGTCCCCTGTGACGACGGCGGCACGGGTTGCACGTGACAAAGGGGTGCTGCTCGAGCCACTGGCCATGGGCTTGGTGCGAGACCGAACACACGTCTTGAACCTGCGGTTCGTGAAACGCAGGTTGCGTGTGGTGTGCGGCTGTTGCTGCGACGAGTCGTCACCTTTTTGTGCTGCTTGACAGCGGGTATGGCATTGGCGATCGCGTGGCTGATGTTCTGAGTCGCTCCGAGTTTGATGCGGCGTTGGTGGAAGTCGACTTGTCTCGCAACCGCCTGTCAGGCCGAGGCACCAAGCTTCTGCTCGAGCGCCTGCCGCGCCATTCTCTACGCAAGTTGGACTTGAGCCACAATAGAGTGGGTCGCCAAGGTTCCCGTGGGCTATCTCGGCTTCTCTGGGTACGCAGTCGCGTGTTGTGTGTGGGGTCAACGTTCTGCCTTTCCGTTTGGTGTTGTGATTCCTGGGTGTGGTGGGCCCAGTGTGCGTGTGGCTTGGTGAAGGACAGGATGTGCTGGCACTGCTGGGGGCAGTTTTGCTCTCGCCCAACTTACCATTTCATTGGTGTGGTGTGGTGTGGTGTGGTGTGGTGTGGTGCTGTTGCAGACGGCTCCTCGTCTCAAGACTCTGCTGTTGGAGCAAGCAGAGCTGGATGATGCCGCGCTGGTCGCGGTGATGGATGGGGTCGCGCATGCTACAGCATTGAGCACCCTGGTGCTGTCGGGCAACTCCATGAAGGACGCTGGGGCGCAGGCACTTGCGCGAGTGTTGGATCCGTCGTCAGGGATTCCGTTGCGACGTCTAGACGTGTCTTGGAACAACATTGCAGGTGCTGGCGCTGCAGCCATTGTGGGTGCCATGCAAACCAACACCTCGGTTGTCGTACGTACCCCACTGCCAATGAGAGTGTGGATCCACAGGGGCTCAGCATGCATGGGAATCGTCGCTCCTGCTTGTGCGAAGTCCTAAGTTCGGACTCCTAACAAGTGTGTCGTGCGCGACACATGGTGTGCACTGCAGACCTTGGACTTGTCGTGGAACTCCCTGGGCCATACAACCTTTGGAACTGCAGCCGGGGTGGAGGTGGCACAGCGGGTGTCGCAGAGCGGATTGATCGACGTGTTGTGCCACATGTTCCGCCAAAACACCACACTCGCCCACCTCGATCTGCGCCACAACAACTTCCGCCCCGATGCAGTGCCTCTGTTGGCGCATGCGCTGGAGAGCAACCACACGCTGCGTGGTATTCACTGTGACGGCAACCCCATGAGGTGTGACGCACGCGGCTTCCTGGTGCCTGTTCAGAACGGGTTTCTGGAAGACGCCGATGGGTCCGGCGACACGTTGTTGGGAGGGCGTATCGTGTTTCGTGATGCGCGCCGTGAGGCGCGTGTCAAGGAGGCGAGTGGCCAAGGGAGTGGGGGTGCGGATGCCGATGATGATGCAGACCCCGACGCCGACCGAGTGCGACATCGCACACCTCGCCGACTTCGGCGCCCTTCATATCTGGCACAACCGCACGACACGGTGTACAATGGCCTGCCGTGGCTTCCTCATGAGCTGAACCGCGACAATTGCTGGCTTTGTGGGGCGTGGAAACCGGTACGTTTGTGTGCAAGCAGGGGAACGGGGCCTTGACTCACTCCATCCTGCATGCGCGTGGACACCAATATGGTTGTGGCTTCCAGCATCGATTCGAGGTCACTGCACCCAGCCTTCAAGTGTCGCTGCGCGCAAGCATGGATGGCTGGTCACTTCATGACCCCATGGAAATCTTGGATGATCCCCCCAAGACAAGCGACAAGTCAACAGCGCCCGACCCCCACCCGTTTCGACTGGAGCGCATGCTACCACCCTGCGGCATCGAGTACCACTTTGTTCTGGGCAGCAGCCAACACTACACCGACCCAGCGTGTGTGACGCGACTGTCGCAACAAGATAACTCTGTGAGGCCGTCTTCCGCCCCCAAACAAGTATCAGGGAGCCGTCCCATGGTCCATGCTATCCCTCCAACCGTTCCCCTTGATCTGGTGTCCTTCGCTTCGGGTGCGGCGCTTCAGGTGTTGCCGCGTGCATCCGCGTTCGGGCACTTCAGCCAACAGACAGCATGGAGCCTTCCGATCAGTGTTTTCGCGGGGTACGTTGCAGCGTTGTAATGTGTGACACGATTGCGTGGCGTGAAGTCAGCGGTACTGAAACGAGCGGTGTTGTTTGCATCGCATGTGTGTGTGCGTGCGTTGCTTGCCGTGCACAGGTGGAAGTACTTGGATGATGTCACTGTAAACAAGTGCTTGGCCCTGGACTGGTCGTACTCCAAGGTAGCACAGGGGCGCGGTTGTGTTGGCAACACGGTGCTGGTCTTCCCTCCACCCTCCGCTCATCCTGATGCTTCGTGCCACGTGCTGTCGTGGCTGTGTGATGTCGTGGCTGTGTGATGTCGTGTGCAGTGTGCGCGGTTCATCAAGAACGAGGACGAAGAAGCACTGTGTCGTGACGTGCTTCGGCCGCATTACCGCGTGCTGCTGCGCACGTTTGCCCAAACGGCTTCCACGGGCCAAACCAGTTTCACACTCAACCTGAACGTGTTCACTGACTTTTGTCAGCGTTGCAACGTACGTACCATCAAACCCCTTGGCTCGCATCTCGTTCCCGTACGGCCAACGGCCGGCTCACACGTTGCTTTGAGTGTGCACCAGATCCCAGACCAATCGTACTGCAAGATCACGGTACGAACATACCTGGTGGCTGCGTGTGGCTGCTCAAGGTGTTGCCCCCATCGGCCTCATGACCATGCTTTTATGCTTCTCCACTTTTCCCTCGTGTGCACGGGACCCACTGCAGGACCTGGACACAATATTTATTGCCACGAACGTGGCCAAGCAAGATGAAACAAAGCCTCGGCGAAAGAGTTTGAACCCTGCTCGCAGCCTGGTGAGCGCGCTGTGTGCAAACGATCTCCTTGGTTGGCTCGCTTACGCTTGCGTGTCTTGCTTCCCTGAAGGTTCGGTTTCAATTGTGCGAAGTACTGGTGCGCATTGCGACTGCAAAGTTTGTTTCACGTACGTGAGTCGCACTGCCCGTGCTTGCAATAAACGCAGTACCGTACTCACAATCGCGTGCGCTGTCCGCTTTCATCAGCTGGGATCGTAGCCACTCCATCAGAGGCTCTTCAACGTCTCATGGACGACCACGTGCTTCCAAACGTTTCGGGCGACCCACTTGGCGGTGACAACTTTCGCAAGACACAGCTGCACACTGAAGAGGTGCGTGGGGCGGTTGTGTGGTGTCGTGAATTGGAGCCGCAAGGCGCGGTATCCACACACAGTGTTTCGCTTTCCATGTGGATGTAGTTGCTAACACTGCCGCCTCCCGCGTATTCTATGCACAGGTGGACAACGTGTTCAAGGCCAGCCTGTTGGAGATTCAAAAGCTGTACGCGCGGTATGCCGGGTGCTTGGACGTCAAACGAAGCAGCAACGCCAAACCTGCGTCCGTCATGAGTCTGCCTGAGTTCATGCTCTTGACAGTGGACGTCGGGCTGTGTCGTCAAGAGGGTGGACATGATGATGGAGCCGCCAATGGCAACACCAGCACCCATGCCGATGGTGACGCTACCCTCGATGGTGAGGCCGGAACTGCGTCCCTTGTTGCATCCGATGCTCCTGCTGCGGTTGCACTGGGGTTGCCAGACGCATTGCCAGAACGCATCATCAAAGGCGCGTTCGTGCATAGCATTCAGCCCGTCGTGAATCAGCAAACAACACACCGGTTCCAACAGGTGTGCTTCATGGAGTTCTTGGAAGCGGTACGTCGTTGCATGTTGGTGGTATCGTGTTGTGGTGTGCTGTGCTTGTTACATAACGACTTGGGACACTCCACAGACCGCGCGCATTGCAGAATTTTTGTTTGACGGAACACACCACTCCTTGCCAGAAAAGCTTGCGCAAGTTGTTGCCGCGTATGTGCAGCACATTACGCGGTCCGGTTTGAAACGCCGCAAGTCAAACACGCAAAAATAGCGTGGCGAGCAAAGGGGCTGTTTCCTTCCTGGCTTTACATGACCTGCAGTCGACCCTGAACCTACTGCTAACTCGTGAACCTGCACCCGAGGGAGGGTTCCCCAGGATGAACAGCCGACACTCAATCTGAAACGTCACGTAGCCACTGACTAACCAATCTCATCTCCTCTGTCGTGGGGTGGGTACAAACATACACATACATGTGTCTTTACTGTAGATGGCAGGGCGAGCCACACACGCCCGTCTCCAGGGAAAAAACATGCCTGCGGATCGTATGTGGTGAACCAAGTCCACACACACACACACACACCGTCCCATCTACACAGAGTCGTTGTCAGACCACGACGCATCGGAATCCGAAAATGACCCGTTCAGGAGAGACACATTGGGCTCAAACAGGTTCCTCCTGCTGCTTGAGCCAGCAGCTTGAGCTGCAGTTCCGCCCCCGCCACTGCCCTGAGCCACGGACGTGCCACGCTCCGATGTTGGCTGCGCCTGCTGCTCAGCATCTGGACTGGATCCACTGCTCGCAGTGTGTGTTTCTTCCCGACGGCGGCGGGGAGATGCTAATGTCCGCTCGGAGCGCCTCCGACTGTGGGCCGCTTCCCACTCCTGCCACTGCTTCTCTTCCTGCACTGCCGCCGCTTCCTTGTGCTTCTGCTTCTGCTTCTCCTTCTCCTTGTCGGAGCGAGTGCTCCGGCCACCGCCGCGCAGCTTGGCGAGGAGGCGCTGCGCGGAGGAATTGGACGGCGTGTGGGTGGCGACCGGCGTCATGGACCCGAGGGACCCGGAGTGCAGCCGCGAAGAACCTGCGGGTGGCGAGTTGCGACCCGCCTCGTGTGCGGGGCTGGCGTGTCGCGGCGTCACCACGCCCGGCATGACGTCGAGGTCGATGGCACTGGTGGACACCCGCAAGGAACGCACACTTGTGCTTCGTGTCAAGTGGTTGGTGGCAAACTGGCCTGGCATTGTGTCTACGCGGAGGCGTGGGGTGTGTGGCGATGTCTCCCGCTGGTGCTGCTGCATGCCCACAATGCTGCTGGTGCTGTGGTGGGTGTGGAAGCTGGCCTTGGAGCCGAGAAGAGACGAGGAGGAACGCACAGGGGCAGGCTGTGGAAGCACCACGCCTGCCTTGCGTACTGGAGAGTCCACTCCGTCGTTGGCTGCGCGAGCAGCTCCCCTGGAGGAGCTAACAACATGCACGGCTTGCACAGCTTGAACACGAGGAGTGCCGCTTTCTTCTGATGAAGACGCGGGGAGTTGGATGGCCATGGTCTTGGCTCGTTGGCGCCGGCGCTTTTCTCGGAGGCGTTGTCGCTTCATTCGACTCACCCTCGCCTTCTCTTCCTTTTCTGCTTTCTCAATGGCCTGAATTTGTTGTTGCCACGGGTCTTCCACATCGTCTTCCAGGGAGCTCTCCTGTGGTGTTGACAACAACAGCAGCAGCAACGTGTTCCATGGATCAGGGCATGGCGGTGCATTCGACACCCAACCCCGCCCGGACGACCACGTTGGCGTTCACGCCACGGGCAAGCAAGCAAGCGCACACGAACGTACACTGAGTGAGCGCCCTCGCTTGTTAAAGAAGCGTGAAAACCCGCCACGCGACTTTTTCGTCTCCCCTCCCCCCAGAGAATCCAAGCTGCTTGACTGCCGCCTCAGCAGTTTCCTGTCGCGCCCTTTCGTCTTGCACGCGAGGGCAACCACTGCGACACACACGCACAGCAATACAAGCACCGCCAGAGAGCCGAGCAGCTGTGTTTTGTGCTCGTCAAACCACTCTGGCGCCGGAACTTGTGCTGCGGGCGGGGTGTACCCAATCATGGCAGCCGTGACGATTCGAGAGCAGGAGACACCACCACTGCCTGTGCTGTGTGCACGGAATCCGGGGAGGCATGATGCACAGCGATCGCCAGTGTACCCAAGGTTTGCAAAGCAGGAGCATGTGCCTTGGCCTGACAAACCTGTGGAACACACGCCGCCGCCGTTGCAGGGTTTGCCACCCATTCCATCGGAACAGCCGTCTGAAACCACACCATGCACCAACGAAGGTCAGAGCCAGGCACCCCCAAGGTGCACGGTAGGCGCTGCTTGCAACAATAACTGCACGTCGATCCACCGCTGCGTACCACCACGTGGAAAGGGGCAATCCTCCGCACAACACCATGTTTGGGCAAAGTCCAGCGGGTCACACCTCTCACCAATCTCGCACCACCCGTTGCCACACACTGCATGCGTCACACCGGTGAACACCATGCCATGGACACACCACCACATGCCACTAATGCGTACCTCCTTGTGCGCTTCCTGGTGAGACGCTCTGAAGGGTTGCCATGGAGCTTGAGAGAGATGCCCACGATGGAAACGACAGCATGCGCTCCTTTGCATCGTTTGGCCTATCCCCATCCGCCAGGACAATGATATCAACTTCAAACGGATCAACCGACGCATCTTGCGCCTGTTGCGCCGTGCCACGTCCATGTGGCCGCTCCAGATTGCGCGTCTTCAGCTGCCGCAGTGCCCTGCGTCTCGAGGACGACGGCAGTGCTTGGGAATACCGTGGCACCCCTACCCGGATCAAACGTTGGCTGCGCCCCAGCCCAACCTCTAGCGCTTGCATGACGAGCTGCAAGTACGCCACAAGCTGTGGCTGGCTCACGTCTGACACATCCACTGTGCCAGACAAAGACGCGTGGGGTGCGATGCGAACCACGGCGGCTCGAGCACACGTGGACACGCCGTCGCACACACCACACTCGTCCACCCTGCCACTCTCGCAGCACACACCTGCTGCGTCCAGTGCTCCTGTGCAGCACACGCCATGCACATCCACTGCAACAGCCTGACCACGGCACACGCCGCAAGCATCGAGGAGCGCCGAAGGGCAACAGGTCCCCGTGTCGGCGGCGACACCAAATCCGAGTGAGCAACACACCCCGGTCGGCGTGACGCTCGTCTCACAGCACGTGCCGTCCGGCATGGCCACCGACGGAGGTACACAGGACAGCGTTTGGTCACAGTACGTTCCATTGAAGCCTGGGTCGCACACACACTCGCCGCCTTGCGGCAAGTCTGCCTTGGTCACACACGCGCCGTGCCCAAAGCAGGTGTTGTTGTGACAGAAGTCCTCACAGGTCGGCTGGTCGCACTGCAGCTGTTCCATGGAGGACGCGGACACGGATGTGCCTGGCAAGCCGGCGGAGGTGCATGTGGCAAGTGGAACGCTCTCCAACGTGACGGTGCTGCACGACACGTTTCGCTGACGCGGCTCACATGTCTGTGCTTGGCAGGGCGACCACACCGATCGCACCACTGCGACGGATGTACATGGCCGCACGTTGCACTTGATTTCCTCTGCGGGCCGAAACACGCCAGCACCGTCACAAGAAGCGAACGAGGTGACGTTGCCCGTGGCGCCGTTGATGCACTCCAGTGCGCGCGTGCGCTTTCCAGTGCTGCCACACGCCTTGTTGCAGGCACTCCAAGGCCCTGGTCGGAAGAAGAACCCATCACAGGCACGGCGGTTGCAGCCACGAGACGTTTGCGGTGGGGTGGCCGTCGAACCTGGCGCGAGGAGCGTGAGGTTGGAGCACATGGCGGTGGAAACGAAGCGGCCTGCGGGCTCAAAGACTCCCGGTTGCGACCCAGAGGCTGTCACGCACAGCGCTTCACGGTACTGCATGCCCTGACCACCGCATTGGTGTGTGCAATCGCCCCACGGGGTCATGAACCACGTCACGTGCGGACATGCCTCAAGGTCGCATGCCTCGGACGTGATGGGTCGAGCGGCGGAGGGCTCTTGCGTGGTGCACACAGAGTCGTCCACCGTGCTTGCTGACTCATCGACGCATTCCACAGTGCGCGTCCTCACGCCAGGACCGCAACGCTGCGAGCACGATGACCACCCACCGACACGCCAGCCGACGGCTGTGCATGGCTTCAAGAAGCACGTGCGGGTGGTGGTAGGTTGGGACATTTGGCCCAGCACCGCCGTGCACACGTCCAGCGGCACCAAACTGTCGTCCTGTTGGTTGCGACAGGACAGCGTGCGCGTGCGGACTCCAAGTCCACACGTCGCGGAGCAGTCACTCCAGGCGCCCCTCTCAAAGTCATGCGAGTAGCGAAGAGCGAAGGGCTGGCCTTCGCCAGCCAACGCCAGTGGTGGGTGCGCTGTGTTGCTGTCGGCACCGGCGGAGGCACGGAATGTGACGGACAGCGTGACGTGAAGTGTGTAGTCAGAGTCCAAGGGGAGGCTAGCAGCGTCAGGCTGCCAAGGCATCACCGTACCCGCTGCACGATACGCAAGTACTCGTGGCGTCGGTACAGCGTTTCCGGAAGCGAGTCTTTCCCGAAGTAGCACCATCATGGTGACAGAGGCAGCGGGCGGCAACGATGCTGTGGCCACTGCGATGACGCAGCCAGTGTCGATGAAGCAACCGTCCAGCAAACGCGGTGGGGATGTGATCGCAAGCCCCCACACGGACGTGGTGGTTGTGGAGGAGTGACCGACCGGGTCCCGCACCTCCAACTGAAATATGTACTCACCAGGAGGGAGTGTGCCGCCAACAGCTGTGTCTGCGTGGGTGGGCGACAGCAGCACAGCTGATGCACCGGCGGGTTGATGCTGCAGGGACCACTTAAAAGTCATGGGGTCAGCGTCAAGAACGTAGGAGGCGTTACCGGTCAGGTTGAATGTTCCAGACCCGTCTGCTGGAACCACCAGGAACTGGTCACTGCCTGCTATGGCCACTGGATCAGAGTCAAAACTTGGGTCGTTGGGGTCGTAGTCGTTGTCGACCACGATGACAGCCACTGTGTCTGTGGTGGTGCTCCACGACCCACTCACAGACCCAACAAAGCGTGCCGACACAGACACAGCAAAGGTTCGATTGCCCTCGTTCTTGAGGTTGTCTGGCGCAGCGACACCGAAGGTCACGGCGTCGGACCAGTTTGCGGCCGTGAAGGTTACCCCTGCAACCGGGGCGTGTATTGCGACGTAGTCAGGCCGGAACGTCGTGACGTTGACAAACATAGAACCACCTGGGCTGATGCTACAGTGTGGCTGAACGGAAAAGCTTGTCTTCGAAGTGCCGAAGGTGGTGTTCTCCAAAACGACCAGGGACGTGTTGGACACCACAATGGCTTGGTGGCAGCAAATGCAGCGGCGAGACTCTTCAAGTGCCACGTGGAAGCAGTCACGGTCTGTCCCACCGGTGATCACACGTGTGCGTGTTTGGTTTCCAGTGCTGCAGTGGGAACTGCACGCCCCCCACACACTCCACGAAGACACGTGGCACGTCTCTTCCTTCTTACCACAGCCTCGCTCCATGTTGGAATACGCGGTGGTGGCGTGATTGACGGCCCCTGCCATTACAATGACGACAGCAGACACAGTGTCACGTGCTGCCAGCTCGAACGCGCACTGGACTCGCTCAGCAACCTGCCTACCTTGCTTTCCATAGGCACACTCATCAATTGTGACGAAGCGATAGCCAGCAGACTTGATTATGTCAATCATTTGCGCAACTTTCGCGACGCTCTCTTCATACCAGTCGTGTTGCAGGTGCAACACTTGGTTCGGAAAATCACCGGTGGCGTTCGCCACACGGTCAAGCAGCTCATCAGGGTCCGTTTGAGCATACTGCCAGTCGCCCACACTCATACTCCAGGTTGCTGCCTTGTACCCCATGCTCTCAATCAGGGTCTGTTGTGCCTGCGGCAGGCTGCCATATGGTGGGCGCACAAACCGCGGTCGCACACAAATGCTCTCTGCGATCTTGGTTTGTGTGTTGGAAAGTTCCTCCCGCAGTTGTGCGTCTGTCAGGTCCGCAAAGTCAGGATGCGTGTACGAGTGCCTGTAACCAACAAAACAGCAGACCAGGTGACAAAATGATGAGCGCGCCCGTGCGTGACTCGCAGACATGCGTGTCCGGGCGAGAAGAAACTCACGAAGCAATGAAGTGCCCCTCTGCATGTGCTCGCTTGAGCGTTTGAACGTTGTTGGGGTTTTCGAGTTGCACCCCCATAACGAAGAACGTGGCTTTGACATTGTTGACAGCCAGCACATCCAGCAACGCCGGCGTTCTGCACCCACCCACATCCGTCAGTACTTTGCCTTGCGTAGGGGCACCTGCCCGTGTCACCATGCGATGCTGTACGTACACTGGCGAAGGCCCGTCATCAAATGCCAGGGCGTACACACCCTCATCAACACAGTTACCCACCACCCCTGGTTCTTGGCACGGACCACAATCCGACGGGCAGCTGGTGCACGTTTCTTCGGCGAGACACTTGCCGTCACCGCACCAGCCACACCGATAGTCGCACAACGCTCGTTCAAACAGGGGTCCACAGCTACCTGTCCCCACTGCCGGCGCAATTTCGTAGCGCACGCGCTTGGCAGCGCCAAACCCACACGGCGAGGTGCATCCTGACCACACTGACCAGGCTGACACACGGCAGTTGTCATTGGGTCCATCTGCCAGTGGTGGGGTGACGCAACCTTGCTGCGAGAAGGCAAGCGAAGCGCTCATGGCACCGGATGCTGCACAGTACAGCCAAACACGTGAGTTGTGGTTGCTTCCGCTGGCACATTGACCGGCACGACAGGCGTTCGCGTACTTGGGGAGGCTGCCTCGGCACCATACAGACACTCGGGCAGTGAAACAAGGCGATAGCCCTTGGCCCGGACCATCTCTATGACGTTTGGAACCAAACTTACTGAGGCATCCAACAAGTCATGTTGCAAGTGGATGACGGATCCAGGGTACTTCTCGTCTAGTGTGGCCGCCACGGATTGAAGAATGGAAGCGCTCGCGACACCACTTCCAAGACGCCAATCTTGTGAGTCAGCGTTCCACAGCACCACCTGTGTTTTGCAGCGGTACCAAAACGTGATGAGTGATGACGACACATTCTACGTTCGACGTTCACACGGACGCACCATGTAGCCCATGTCATTGAGAGCGTCCACTTGGTGGCTCAGCACACTGCCGAAGGGGGGTCGAATCAAGCGAGTTGTGATGCATGCTTCGTTTCGAATGGCAGCTTCGGCAGCTTCGACCTCCGCACGAAACACGGACGACGTCATGAGTGCCATGTCTGTGTGGAGTTGTGAGTGGTGCGCCACGAAGTGTCCCTCAGCACGTGCTCTGCGAAGGACGCTTCCGTATGTTGCCACTCTGTTGCCAACCACAAAGAATGCAGCCTGTACGCTGTGTGCGGACAATATGTCCAGAAGTCGAGAGGTGCTGGGGTCAATCGAAGCAACCACAAGCAACCATCCATGTGAGCCAATCTCCACCCAGGCACACCATTGTACCGCACCACAACCCCACAGAATCACACAACGTCCACATGCTTCACGTACACAGGGGACGGGCCATCGTCAAACGTCAAAGCGTAGGCCTTTGCGTCCACGCAGGTTCGAATGATGCCGCGACGCTGACATGGGCCGCAGTCCTGACCAAACCACAACCGCACGCGTGCGTCAAGTTCGTCACACACACGCTTCCCGCGGACACGGTACTACCTCTGGACACGTCGTACAGCCTTCGCTTCCAAGACAGGCACCATCCCCACACAAAGCAGTAGCTTGGTGCGCCAGTGATGCGGCCGAAATGGCCGCCATGAGCACGAGCACACGCAAACAAGGCATGGTGCAACTGCTGCCAGCTTTGGTCGTGTGGTGTGTGGGCCCCGACTGTTATGTTGTGCACATGGCTGTGCACTATGTCCGAGCACACGCGTTTGACACCGGCACCATGGTCCAGCACCAGCGGCAGCAAAGGGGTCACGTGATGGTGCGATGCGCCGAAACCGTCAGCGAGAGAGCGATCAAAATCGACTGCAGATTTGAGCGTGAATTTTACAGTGAATTTCGAGCTTTGAGCGTCCACACATCCACATATCCACACCGAACCCCAAAATCAGCCCCCAATCCGTCAGTCATAGGTCTCCATCACTTTTCCAACCATGTCCATCAGCAACCCCATGCTCTTGTCATGATGAGCAGCCGCCCCCAACTCATCCTCCACCGCCTTCATCTTTGTGTCCATGCGTTCAAGCATGTCCTCCATTCGTTCAAGCGTGCGTGCGTTCTCAGACTCGTCGAACACAGCCGAGCGCCCCATCGCACCAGCACCAGCACCAACGCCTGCACCAGCGCCCGCACCTGCACCCCCGCCGGAGTCACCAACAAAAGTAGTGCGTGTTTGGGGTCCACCAGCTGGGCAAACAGCAGAAGAAACGTCAGGCCCGAAGGCGTACACAGCTCCGAAAGAAGGCGCACACGTACTGTCGAGGCCCTGCAGGTGGTGGCGGGCAACGTTTAGACCCGTGACACGCCCGCCACCGCCCTGGACCTTGCCGCGCTTGAAGGTATACGGCTTGATGGGCCGTTGGCGCATCTGGCGATAACAGGGCACATGAAGAAGTGAGAAAGCAGTGCAGAACACCCAGACGGGGGCAACCACGCGACCATCAACCTCCCCAATCGACTCTACCCGCACCACGCGTACAAACCTTTTGCAGCTTTGTGGGACGCTCCACCGCCATCTTTGATGACTTGGAGACATGTGACGTGAGGGGGTGCTTGAGCACGTGTCGCAACGCGTTGATGGCAGCTCGCAAGCGGGCTGGGTCGCTCGAACCAGGCCCACCCGGACCCTGCAACGAGCGCTGCAGCAGCATGGCAGGCACAGAGAGGCCTTCCTCGTCATCCGAGTCCGTCTCTTCCTCACTGCTAGAGTCCACACTGACGCCATCGTCGCCAGTGGCGGTGATGAACAAGCTTGTCTTCTCATCACTGGTGCAACACAGCAAACAAAAACACAATATACAACCCCCAAAAAAAACGAAGTGCAGTTGTATGAGTCGCACAGTGATAAGGCAGCCAACTCCATTGCAATGGTACACAAGACGCGAAGCCAGTACACACGGTGAAACGCACTCTCGAGACGGCCTGTCTGCCTTCCGCTTCTTCTTCTTCTTCTTCTTTCTCTTCTGCTTTTGCAGCTTCAGCGCAGCAAGCTCCTCCGTGACCTCATCGTCCTCATCGGCCTCATCGTAGTCGCTGTCATCACCGAACAGCGCGCGGTTTCCAGCTTCACGCCATTGTGTGGCGGACGGTCCACCCCGGTCCACCACCTTCGTGATGCGGAACGTGTTGTACGCGCCCTTTGAGCGTGCGTTGGGAACAGGGACGTCTGTCACCAGGTTCACGATGCGACCGCTGCCTTCCTCCTGGTCAAGCCCCGCGTTTGTGGCAGCCGGTTTGGCGCTCTTGTGCACCTCCTCGCGACGACGCTTCGAATCGGTGATGGGGTTACCGTACAGGATAACTTGCAATAGGCGCGGGAACTTTACGAGCGCCAGCACGTCGTGCTCCGACGCAATGAAGTTGTTGGCGAGGTTTAGCCACTCCAGCATGCGAAACGACATGGGGTGCCCCGCCTTCTTGGGCACACGCTTGAAGTAGTTGAACGCCATGTTCAACTCACGGAGTCGCGGGGCATTGGCCAAGGACAGGAACTCTTGGTCTGCCTCGAGTCGGTTGCGTTCCAAAATGAGCACCTCCAAGCGCTTGAAGGGCGCCTGAGACAACAACACACATGGTCGAGACAGGGGGAGGAAAAGCATGAGATGCATGCACCAGATACGCAGCGGTGCCAGCCACAACACCGTTGCTGTGCAATCATACCATGCTTTTAGGAAGGGCCGCTAACTGGTTGCAGGTCAAGTCTAGCTCACGTAGATTGGGCAGTTGTGCAAGGCGTTCGATCGCCGCGGCGTCCATGGCATTGTATGACAAGTCCAACACCTCCAGTCGAGCAAACGCGCCCTCGGGCAACTCTGCAACCGCACGAATTCCGTTGCAGTGCAGGCGCATCTCAACAACGGCTGGGAGGCTGGTCAAGTCTTCCAGCTTCAACCGGTTTTCACCCAAGTCCACAAACATGAGGTTGGTGAAGAACGTCAAGTCCTGCGGCACCGTTGCCGCCAGGTTTTCATCGTTGATGCGCACACGAGTCGCTTGGTGTGGCAACGCCGCAGAAGATGCCTCCAACAGGAAGAAGCCGTCCAGCGTCTTTTCTCGTTGCGGCAGGGGGCCAGTGTTGTAAAACCGCAGTGGTTGTCCTTCACCATCGTGCAGCGGCGTCGCATTGGCAGCCATGTCATCACGAGAAGTGAAGCTCAGCCAGCCACGCCGCTTGGACTTAGCATTCTCAACCTCAGGCACAGGCGGAATGGCTTCTTCGGCCAGTACCGTGAACGGCTTCAGTGGCACACCCTTGCGTAGCTGCGACTCGTACCGAGCCAGTTTGGCTTTGCTCGCCGGCCGCCAGGTTCCAGCAGGGAGGTCTGGGGCAGCCATGATGGCGTGCGGGTACTCGCGGTGACGCAACAAACACCACACGGGACACTAGGAGGCTACCCAACAACACTCATGGTGGTGCGACGGCTGGTTCGACACAGTGCCGGGCTTGCACTTTGAGCCTTGCGGCGCCGACGAAAATCATGCAGCAACCGACAAGTGAGCACTCAAAACCGTGCCCCGTCTCAAGTGGCCCGTGAAATACATCAACCACATGAATAAATTTCGCCAAATTTTGAGTTTGAAGAAAACCACTAAACATAGCACTTCATCTGTCTGCAAGTGCGCGCGGTTGTGTCGCACAGCACCACTGTGTGCGCTCCGCACAGCCTCCGTGATGGCTGCCAGACCCAGGGTATCAAGGTTTGGACACCCACTACTACCTTCACTGGCCAACCCAGCCGTGGCTGGCCCAGATGGTGTTGTTTCTGCATTGTGTGACCGTGGATACCTCGTATTCGCAGATGTTGGCGCGGCGACTGGTGCGGTGGTTGGCCCGAGTGTGAGTGTATGTTGCTGTCCACCTCTGGCTCACACACCGTTTCGTCGTGTGTTTGTGCAGCACTTGGGTTGTCACAATGGCCAGTGTCCCGGTTTATTGCCTTTTCCCGACTGTCCCAGCCCTTGTGCCAATGCTGGTGTCACCCGAAACAGTCCGTGAGCACACACGCGCCGCTGTTCGTGGGCCACGGCACCCACTTCAGTGTGTACGACCCCTCCAGCGGGTTCAACTGCGTGGGTCGCAAGCGTTTGGGGTTCCACCCTGCTTCCATCTCTGCGGTGTGGCTGGATGGCACCCAGGCCAGCCCTCGGGCTCTGGTTGCGATCGGTGGCGCAGACGGTGTGCGTCTCTTCTGGTGGCCGGATGAAGCCACCGAGTCGCCCTCGGGGCTCCTGAGGTGGAAAAGTGTCGCCGTCGTGTCACTTTCGCCATGTGGGACGCTTCTGGCTGTGGCCTGCGTGGACGGTCGTGTGTCTGTGTGGGGGCTGCCCCGCGCCAGACCTGCTGCGAAGAAGGCACAGCAACCGCGGGTGCAATGGGAAGGAGTCATGAATGGCCGGGTCACCAGTTTGTCGTGGTCAGGTGACGGAGCACTTCTAGCGTTGGGGTGTTGGGATCAAACTGTGCACTTGTTGCACCGGGGCCCGGCCGCCGGGAAATGGGAACTGCACAGCGTCGATGAGGTGGTTGCTGCCACTTGCACGACTCGTGCGCCCGCGGTTGTTGTTGTTGACAGCCCTGTCGTGGACATTGCTGCAGCCGCAAGTGGGAATAGTGTTGGCGGCAATGGCACTGATATCAGTGTCGGTGCTGGTGCCAGTGCCAGTGCCAGTGCCAGTGCCAGTGCCAGTGCCAGTGCCAGTGCCAGTGCCAGTGCCAGTGTCGGTTCTGGTGGTGGTGCCGGTGGTGGTGGTGGTGCTGGTGCCGGTGCAGGTGCTGGTGCTGGTGC
>Ga0213833_1001400_pt1 | contig 17394 bp, 26 predicted proteins | sample SWATP21_FD_160575 | JGI IMG/M metagenome (GOLD analysis project Ga0213833, IMG submission 160575) | Coastal seawater microbial communities from Marineland, Florida, United States - SWA TP2 #1 | ecosystem: Environmental > Aquatic > Marine > Coastal | place: USA: Florida | collected 2016-08-14
GAAGCAGTCCATGTTCGGTCCCATGATCTCAGTTTCCTCTGACGCCACCAGACAAGCCCCAAAGCCCCAGAACTCAGCCTGAGTACCACAACCAGACATGTTCGTGAGAATGGGTACCTCCCTCCCTCCCTCCCTCCCTCCGCAAAACCAGTTGACACACCCACACCCATCCCCACACCCATCCCCCCACATAGCACACACACAAGTGTGCGGCGAGGGCAAGGTAAACGACAGACTACTTGGCATGACAGCGGTGCGTACCTCGCCTGTTGTCAGCATGATCAGCGCCACCACAACTGGGATGGCCCACTGGGCGCTTCTGTGGAACTGGTGGTACCACTCGCCAATGCCAGGGTCCATCGCGGGCACAGGGCGACGTGTGCTGTAGAACAGCTTGAACGTGTCACCTCGAATCTCCAACACGTTGTTGATGAAGGCAGGCACCGGAGCCAGTGCCCACACGGTCGTGAACATACACACGTAGCTGGTGGTGCAAACGCACGCCCACCACATGAAATGCATGGCAGGGTGAGGCCAGCGCGTGGACATAGTGCCACACATGCATCGCAAACACACGCACCCAAACTGCATCAACATGTCGAGGTAGTCATCACGCGGATGGAATTCACCCTTGCTCGCCTGAGTGGGTAACATACACACAAAACACACGTCGGTGTCACGAACACAAGGGAGCAAACGCAAGAACACAAAGCCTGCCAACCGCCACGCGCTTGTCCACACACCACAAACACATCCACACACCTCGAGTACCACTTCCGTCGCTGTCAAGTGGTTTGAATCCAGGGAAGTTTTGGCCACTTGCAGCGGCAAAGACACTTCACCGCCGTTCCCAAGCGACTTCCAGGAATGCTGCACAGCGCTCACAAGCGTTTCTGGCGTGTGCAGATCGCTCATGGCAAACGACTCCGGCATGGCAGCTTCCACATCGATCCGGGACACCGTGGACTCGGGTCCAGACACGCCGAAGGCTTTCTTGGCGCCCGACTCACGACTACTGGTCGACTCCTTCCACTGGTGAGACACGCGGCGCGCCATATCTGCTTCTCGAGTGGCCACGTGCTGTTCCAACCCAGGGAGGAGGTCCTTGGTGGCACTGGCTCGTGAAGCATGGCGCACTTTGCTGGTGATCTGAGACGCCGTCGCACGGAGGTTCTTGGCCAACCCCTTGATCGTGACTTGGGTGTTCAAGCGCCGCTTGAGTCGCTGGGCTTTCAACATGCCTCGGGCGACAAGCCAACTGTGTACGTGCGACAACGACAGTGAGCGCACGAAGCATGGTGGGGTCAGGTGGCTGTGCATGAGAGCATGCCAATCGAACTCGCGGTGCGTCCTGCTCTACGTACGGCACAAACGTTTCGATGGCAAGGTTCAAGGACTGTGACATCAACAAAGAAGCAAAAGGCAGCAGACAGAGTTACCAACTGCGCCCGTCTGTTCCTCTCACTCATTCAACCACGATCACAACCCAGCCCACCAATAACCAACCTGTGTGGCAATCAAGGGCGTCACAAACGCTTCGTCGATGTTGATGATGCCATCTCGCCAACCATGCCCTGGTACCGCGAAGTCCAGCCCGACGGCCAACAGAAACTCTTGTATCATCGCTCCGAATGGGACATACTGCAAACAATCCATAGTGTCAGGACCGATGGACTGCACCACACGATGATGACGACCCCAACCACGCACAGCAAATGCCACGAAAAAGAAGCAAAAGTACATGTTGCCCCACAAGAACGCAAAGCGTTTTCGTATTAGCCTCCTTTCAAACTCCGCCTCGTATTGCCAGTTCTCAACGTGCTGACTCCACACACAGCAGCCACAGGTCACACCAGGCTACAGGCCAAGCGAACCACATGAGCGCACGTACTGTCAACTTGAGCGTAAAGATCCTGAATATTTCGAATTGCACAACGTCCAGCACGATGCCAAGAATGATACCTGCACCGGATCGCTCATGTTAAGCACGCCACGGACACACAATGCAGGCACCAACAGGTCGGTAGGACTAGCCTGAGCATACCTTGGATCAAGATGTACGTCCAGCGGTCGGTGGTGATGATGTTTGTCACAGAGTCGAAGCAACTCACAAAGTACACACAACTGTCCGGCGGCTTGTATCCAAGCTGAAAGCAAGCACATACGTGCATGTCCATCAGAGAAAGCACACATGCAAATCGAACCACAGCCTTCACAATACCACGCCACGCCACTCCAATCCGCAAGTGATACAATCGCGCACCTCTCCTTCGTTTACCAGGTACATCTCGCACTTCCCCGTGTAGTTTGCGCGTTGCGCAGGCGTCGAGTCGAGGTACCAGTTACAGCACTCGCACGTGGGACTCAACTTTCCGTACGCGTACCTGCCACAACGACACGTTAGTGGAACACCCACCCACCCAATTGCCAGCACAGCCTGGAAAAGTGGACGTCGTAACAGATGGACGGTGCACGACGCGCAGAGGCACTCACCATTGCATGAACGGCGTCAAGCCACAAATCAGCACCACGATGTTCAAAATCGCGAACGGAATCATGCACAGCTGGACCTTGCGTCGATTCCTCTTGTGGTCGTAGTCCACGAACACAACCCCATCCTTGTCATGCACCACCTCTCCAACCACGGGTTCACCTTTCGAGTCGCGGTTCAGGACGCTGCGAAGCGTAGACGAGCAACGAGACAAGACAGGACAGCAACGGTCAGAGTGAAGAGGGGAATGACACGAGACAACGACCACCCCACAGTGAGTCACGCACTGTTCCGTATCAGGAAGCGACGCGATGTTCCAATCAAACGCCAACTCCTCAGAATGCGCTTTCCATCGGTTCAGCCACACCGGGCCCCATACCACAGGCACAAACAGGCCCACGATCGCGAGGGTCCTCACATACCAAGCCCAAGTGGCAAGTCGGAATATGAGGTAGTATGGCACCACACAGGCGGCCAACGGCAACAGTGACTTGGTGTACCTGAGGGGAGCAGTTCAGGCAACAAACAGCACACGCCAGCACACGCAGGAGGACGTGAGTGTGTGTCCAGCAGCACGCAGCCAGATGAGTGGGGCGTACGTATTGATGAACGCAAAGTAAAAGGCAATGCGCGGGCCAAAGTGCTCGTTGAAGATGTTGATCTCTTTGGCCAGGTCGAAAAAATCGACAAACTTGCGGTTCCAAAAACGTTTCATCAGTTGGTCGTTCTTCGCTTGGTCTGCCAAAACACGACGCGCAGGCGTCCACACCCCATCGCAGGTAAGTTTCCCACGCCACACCAAAGCGGTACCAGGTTGTACATACCATGCAAAGCAAAGGTGGCCTCCACAAGCTTGAACTTGGGCACGTCACACTTGACTTTCACTTTGCCACAGGTCTGGCGCCCGAGTCGCAGCAGCTTTGCTTGGTACATGCGCTCTGTAACCTCGTTCGTGTTGGCTTCGAAGGTGGGGTTACTGTAGGCGAGATGCTCGGCGCGTTCAATGAGGGAGTTGGTTAAAAAGATTTGCATTGCTGTAGTGGGTTGTGGGCGCTCCTCAATGGGCACTGGCTCAGCTTGTGACCCCATCCCGAACGACAAGTAGCTGCGAAACAGAAAATGAAGGTGCACATGGTCAAACGTAACGTGTGTGGAGTGCGAGGTGAGAACATTGGCAGTGCAAAGCTTGTGCGTGCGGACTGCGACGTTCACATCGCTTGCATCACAGGCTACGGCAACCATCGCAACCACACACGCACCGTTCGACGTCGATTTGGTAGTGCACTTGGTGCAGTAGCTCAAAGCGGGAAGGGTCAGTGTTGTCAATACCACGCACAGCGCTGACCAGCACAATCAACTTGTCTTCGCTCTCGGGGGTGGTTTCTAGCACCAAGAGTTCCAAGTGCATCCGCAGCAGCGCAATCACGAACTCCTCCTGGAGTTGGCGCAGAAGTTTGCGCGTTACTGGGTCTTTGCAATGTCGCGGGTTTTTCAGCACGCTGCGCGCACACACAACAAGAATCATAAAGTCACAAACACATCACATCACCCACCGATCCAAGCTCAACCCATGAAAAAACCACAGCGTATCACCGCCAAACCACAGCACGCCACACAACGCCGTGCACCAGGCAACAACAAAACAAACACGGCCGGCCTGGACAACACACAGCACACTGGCACACGCACATCGCAAACGTGTACTTCTGATTGGAGTGCTCCAGCGACGCTGTTTTGACGGCATCCACCATGCTGGACACCGAAAGTTCTTCGAGCCCCATCGCCTCCAACGTGGCATCACCGTCGCCACGATGGTCCGCCGACTTCGCGTGGCGCAAGAACTCCTGCAGCAACGAGTGGTGTTGCTCTTCCAACGACGGCGTCGCGGATCGACGTGGCCCAACCTGCAGAGGGACCTGTTGCCCGCGGCCGCGCATCATGGAACGCATGCTCTGGACACGGCCCAACGGAGTCCCCAGGCTGCGCCGCCGGATCTTGCTGGACACCGGCTGCTTTCTGCCGTCGAAGCTGCCGCCGCCGTAGTCAATTCCCCCCCGTGCCTTCCTGGTACCCGCGCCCGCACCCGCGCCCGCACCAGCGCCAGAACCCGTGCGACTCGAGCGAGTGGGGACACTGGACACAGAGCGCCGAGCACTCGTCAGACGTGGCGCACGGTGTGACGGTGCGTCGCCGCTGCTCGCCTTGCGCTCATCCGAGGCGTTTGCCGCCATCGGATGAACAGGCCTGCGATGCAGCGTGCCGTCTACAGAGACCGCGCACGCCGCGTTGCCACACGGATGGTGGGGTGCTGACTCAAGAACCCCTGGGGTAGGCCGCTTGGTGCGAGTGAGATGGGCGGGACGGGGGATGCACAAGTTGGGAGTTGACAACGCATCACGTTGGGCTCAAAACGATCCAAAAGTTTGCTGTTGATGTTCTGCATTTCGTGAATCGCGCTGCGACTCCTGCATGCTGCTGCAAGTCCACGTGCGTGGTGCAGCTGCCTGCCGACGTCCTTGTTGGAGAAACACCCGAAAGCAGGCTCGTGAACGGAGTAGGGGGTGTGCTGTTGGAAGTTGGGTGCTTGCTCCCTTCGCGCCCTGTGTCGTCGCCGAGCCACGACACGACACAATGCTGCAGGCTGGTGTGGGGCTGCCTGGCCGTCGTGCATTGCACACCACAGCTTCCCGCGCCTGTGCTTCGTCGGAGAGCATTCGGTGAGTTCGGTTCCCTCCCTGCTTTACTCTTGCACTTGTCCGCTTTGCGGTGGTGGTAGTGCGGTGGTGCTGCTGTCGCTGTGCGGCGATACTGTGCCGGTGCGGTGAATGGCTGGCGCTGTGACACTGGCCGTGCCTTTTTTTTTGGTTGTCGCTGTCGCCAATTTCCAGGTCCGCATTCTTGCAGTTCTTCGAGAAGAATGGGCACACGCGTGTTGCAGGAAGTGCTCTAGTGCCGTACAATGACCCGTCCTTGTTGTTCACCAACGCGGGCATGGTTCAGTTCAAGGACGTACGTCGCGGGGACGCCACAACAGCTTTCGGGGTTTTTCTTGCTGCGTGCTGCTAACTGATGTGTGTGCGTGCGTGCGCACGCGCGTGTGTGTGTGTGTGTGTGTGTGTGTTCATATGCCCAGGCATTCACTGGGCGCAAGGGGTTGGACTACTCGCGCGCAACGTCATCGCAAGGTTGCATTCGTGCTGGCGGGAAACACAACGATCTTGACAATGTCGGATTCACCCCACGCCACCACACGTACTTTGAGATGCTGGTAGGTGGTGGACCGCTCATTGGTGGAACACCTCTGGGTTGGGGCAGGCCAAGTGGGATTCGCCACAATGACCATCGTGGCGGAACTTGTGCAGGGAAACTTTTCGTTTGGCGATTACTTCAAGGAGGAAGCAATTTCGTATGCCTGGGACTTTGTCACGAGTGCGTGTGTGACGTTTAGTGGTGTTGGGAGTGTGCAATGCTGCCGCTGCATTGTGTTTTGGCGTACTCTGTGTCATCACTTTCAACTGTACTGCAGAGGAGATCGAGCTTCCTGCGGATAACTTGCGGGTGTCGGTGCACCACACGGATGAAGAGAGTGCAACGCTGTGGAAAGCTGTGGTGCGTTGTGGATTGCGTTGTAGCTGTGGTGCGTTGTGGATTGCGTTGTATTGTGCCTTGTGCATTGTGCACCCCGTCCGACTCTACTGTGGTGTACTTACTACCCCGCGTTTGGCTTGTTCTCCTCCGTTCTTTCTTCTTTGGATTGTTGTCTTTCCATCCCTCCACCCGACGCCCGCTTTCCGTCCATGTATGCCTTGCCTGTTTGCAGGCCGGCCTGTCGGACGATCGCATTCTCCGTCTAGGCGACGAAGACAACTTTTGGAGCATGGGAGACGGCCCGGGTCCATGTGGTCCTTGCACAGAGATATTCTGGGACCAAGGAGAAGGGTACGTGTCACCCGCCATCCGCCGTACACGCACGTGGGTGTGCACAGTCAAAGCAACCCCGCTGACTGACACTTGGCGACGGCTGTGTCGCCGCCGTTCACGATCCCCAGGTATGATGATGGCACGGAAGAAAGGTGCGGGGGCCCTTCCTTGCACCAGCTACGCTGGTTCGCGTCTTGTGTGCGCTACTCTGGATTGAGGATGTGGATGCTTGGCTTCTTGTTGCTGTTGTTGTTGTGTGTGTTGGGGGATGTTGGCGTGGTTCGCTACAGTCGGTGGCTCGAAGTGTGGAACTTGGTGTTCATGCAATACCAGCGGGATGACAGCGGGGAGCTCAGCAAGCTACCGTCACCGTGTGTTGACACCGTGAGTGGACGCGCTACCTGCTGCATGCTGTCACACCTTCGTTCTTCTCTTTCTCACGTGCTGTTGTGCTGTGCTGGGGCCGCGGGCATGGCATGTGCACACCGGACAGGGAATGGGGTTGGAGCGGGTGGCGTCTGTGTTGCAGGGTTGCCCCTCCAACTTCGAAACGGATGAGCTCATGGCCGTCATCCACGCCGTCCGACACCTCGTCTCCCAGGAAACTGGTCGCGCCGTGCAGTACACTCCAGACCACCCGTGTGCAGAAACAAGGTGAGTGGTGCACCCACCTGCAGCGGCCGCACGTGTTGCGCGTTGGAATTGGAATGCCTTGGTGCTGCCTATTGACTGACTGCATCCGCGTGACCAACATGCTCGTGGTTCCTGCTGCCCTGTGCAGTGCTTTGCGCGTGATTGCCGACCACCTGCGTGCCGCGTGTTGGTTGATTGCCGAGGGTGTGGCGCCGTCCAATGTTGGGAGAGGCTACGTTCTCAGGCGCATCATTCGGTGAGGACGCGCTGCTGCCTGCTGTTACTTCTACTACTGCTGCTGCTGCTGCTGCTACTGCTGCTGCTTTGGTGGTGGGGCCATTGTACTCGTCGATCGGCGCCTCTGGTTGTCGGTAGCAGCAACGAGACTCACAGGATGCATCCAACCCCACGCAGGCGTGCCATTCGTTACGGCCACAAGCTGGGAGTGAAGGAGCCGTTTTTCCACTTGTTGGTGCCGGTGTTTGCCTCCTCTGCAACGTGGGGGGACGAAGGTCCCACCCTGGTTGCTCAGCGCCAGGTACAATGCTCGGGGGGTGAAGTGTTGCCACACGTCATCCTTACGCTGTGTGGTTTCTTGTGCTCCGCCGTGGCGATGATCAGGCCACGGTGACGGCAGTGATTCAGAACGAAGAAGAAGCGTTCTTGACGACGCTGCATCGGTGCGTAGCACACCGCCTCATTAATATTGTTGTTGTTGTTGCTTTGCACTGCATGAGGCCAAGCTGTCGAAAAATCCACATGATACATGTTCTCACATCAACGTGCTGTGTGTGTGCGTGTGTGTGCAGAGGCATCCGGTTGTTGGAAACCGAGCTCTCTGGTCGGTCCGAGGGCGACTCCCTGCCAGCCGCTGTTGCGTTCAAGCTTTACGACACCTACGGCTTTCCCCTCGATTTGACACAGGTGCGAGACACTCAGCGCGTGCCGTGTCGCATCGCACTGTGTGTGTGCTGACATAGGTGTTTGTTGCTCGTTGCGCCGCGTGTTGGATTGGATTGGATCGGGTTTGATTTGCTTGGATTGGCGCACAGATCGTTGCGAAGGAGCACGGCATGGATGTTGACGTGGTGGGCGCGGAACAGCTTCTCAACAAGCAGCGCGACTTGGCACGGCGTGCGTGGTCCGGTTCTGGTGGCGTCCCACCCCCGGCAGAAGTCATGTGCGTTGCGTCATGCTTTTGTTTTTGTTGCTTTTTGTTTTGTTTTGTGTGTGTGTGCGTGTGTGTGCGTGTGTGCGTGTGTGTGCGTGTGTGCGTGTGTGTGTGTGTGTGAAAGGGGCAAGGGTCAAGGGACAACAGTTTGGTGTGGTTGAGGGAAGGTGAGGGACAGCCTCGAGGGCTTATGCTGTGTGTATGTGTATGTGTGTGTGTGTGTATGTGTATGTGTGTGTGTGTGCGGTCTCAGGGACTGGGCCAACCAGGGACTGCGTCCCGAGTTTGTGGGGTACAACACCCTGGAGTCGGTATCGGCAGTCAAAGCTGTTGCGGAGGTACTGTCCTCGCTGCTTGCATGTCGCGCGCGTATTTACGTCATTCAACTCCTGCATGTTTCACCATGGTTGATGTCTGTTGGTCGACTTGCGTTCTCCCCCCCCCCCCCCCCCCCTGCTCCCCTTGCTGCTGCTGCTGCTTCTCCTTGCCTTTTTCATTTGAGTGTCCCAGGCGGCGCACAGTGACACGGAAGCGTGGGTGTGCCTGGACCCCTGCCCGTTTTACGCCGAGGGCGGTGGTCAGGCTGCAGACGTGGGCACCGTGAGCGTCCATGCCCACGTCGGTGGCAACCTGGTGGAAACAGAACTGGCGGTGGTAGACACCGTGCGCCCGTACGCTGGCGGCATCGCGTGCCGTGTGGTCGCATCGGAGAACGAACTCGGTGGCGCCTCCCTCACGGATGTGTTGTCGGGCGCTGGGGAGGTTGTTTCTCGTGTTGACGCTCAGTCACGCGTGCGCATCACCGCCCATCACACCGGTACGTGTGGTGTGTGTTGGTGGTGTGGTGTGTGGTTGGGTCTTTCGTGTGGCGTGGAGCCATGTTGGCGAAGTTTGATTGTTGACTCGACGCGGGTGCATTGTTCTTGCGGTCATGTGCCATGTGCCACGTGTAGGCACACACCTACTCCACGCTGCTTTGCGGCGTGTGCTTGGAGACCAAGTCATGCAGGCTGGGTCGTCGGTCACTTCCGACAGCTTTCGGTTCGACTTTACGCACAACGCGCCTCTCACACCGGACCAGGTGGCTGAGGTGGAGCGGTGGGTGAACGCGGTTGCCACGGAGAACGACAGCGTGAAAGTGGAGGAGGTTGCACTCGAAGACGCCAAGGTGCGCACACCAGTCCCTGGCACCACGCTCGTTGGCATCACCATCACTATCCACCCCACCCGTCGGCCATGTGTGGTCTGATTCACGGGGCGTTGTGTGCCACTTGTTGTTGGGCGCAATGCAACAGGAGCGTGGCGCCATCATGCTGTTTGGAGAGCGGTACGGCGACTCCGTGCGCATGGTGTCTGTTGGTGACGCGTCGGTCGAGCTGTGTGGTGGTTGCCATGTCAAGCACGCCCACGAAGTGTTCCCGTTCAAGTTGGTGTCAGAAGGATCGATTGCTGCCGGCGTCCGTCGCATTGAGGTGAGCACCGATGTCGCAGGGGTGTGCATTCGCACCGGCTGTGTGTGTTGGAGCTTGGTTGTGTGTGTTTGTTTTTTCTTTGGCTTGACTTTGCTTCCTCTCTCTCTCCCAGGCTGTGTGTGGTCAGGCTGCTGTGGAGTTCTACATGGATCGCTACAAGGTGTTGGAGGAAATTGGGGAAGTTGTGGACGCCCCAGCCGACTCCGCCAAGGTACTGGCACGAGTGAAGCGCCTTTCAACGCAAGCCAAGGAGCTTCGCAAAGAGGTTGCGGTGCGTGCCACGCGTGTTGTGTTGCCGTTTGTTGCTGTCGTTGTCGTTGTCGTTGTCGTTGCCCTGTTGCGTTGTCTGCCCAACATGTCGTGAAGAGTCTGAGTGGGTGTGGTGGCGGTGCGGTAGAACAGATGTTGCAAGAGCAGGTTGCGAAGGGTGGCGCCACTTCGGCCGCCGACACTCCGTCTGGCTTGCTCACTGGCAAGCTTGACGGCGTGCGACTGTTTGTGCACGAAGTCGCGGCAGGTGACGACATGTCAAACAAGATGATGGGCAAGCTTGGCCGAGACCGTGCCACGGCCCTTGCGGAAAGCGACGAAGACAGTGTGCACTTGGTGCGTTTCCTGTGTGTTTTTGTGGTGGTTGTTGGTATTCCACACGTCCCCTTCTCTACGCACGTCCCGATCGCTGTTGTTGGTGCTTGTTCTTACTTTCTTGTTCTTGCCGCCCCCTTCGCACTCCCGATACAGGTCGTGTGTGGCCCAAGCATCACGTGCACGTCCCGCAACGCGTCTGTGCACAGTGGCCAGCTCCTGCGTGAAGTTGTTGCAGCCGTTGGCGGGCGGGGTGGGGGGCAGGCGGGGTTTGCACAAGGAAGCCTCGCTTCTGCCGGTGGCACGTCTGCAGCGGAGTTGATAGCGGAGTTGGCTTCGGCGAGCATCGTCGCTGCGGAGAAGTGATTGCGGCGACCATGTAGCAGGTGTTGTGTGTTGTGCTGTGCTGTGCTGGGCTGGGCTGGGCTGGGTGGCATGTGTTGAAGGCCCGTGGCGCAACGAACCCGAAACAAAATGACACACACACACATACTTGCACATATCCACACGCAACACCCGCGAGAAACTAGCTTCCAGAACAACATGCATTGTGTGTTGTTGAAGAAGGTGGGCAAGCACCTACAGTACAACTGCTGCTCCCCCGCCCGCTGCACAGCTCAAAAGCAAACATAGCAAAATAGATCTTGGACACACACTGCACAACGAAGCCACACTACCACCACAACTCTGGCAGGTGGCGTGTGTGCTCAAGCCAACCCCTCTCCCCCTTACGCATACCGGTTGGAGCTCCGCCGCGTTGACTTGCCGTCACGGGTGGCCATCCGCGACGTACGGTCTGCGGTTTGGTTGCGCGGCGTCGAGTGTCGGTGCCTTGAGTTAAAGTGGTGTGCCGGTGCCTCGGCGCCGGTGGCGCCACCCCCTCGGGACGACGCCCGGTGCTCCCGCTCCCGTTCACGTGATCGGTGGCGTGACGAGCGGTGGTGGTGCGACGAACGCCGGCCCTCTTCTGGCACCGCCGCCGCGGCCGCGGGATCTGCACCCGCACCCGCGCCGGGTGCGGCTGCATCTCTGCCCCGTGAGCGGGTGCGGCTCACATGGCCCTCTGTGCCCCGTCGGTGCGACCGGTGCTTCTCTGACGAGCTGCGCGACGAGCGCTTGGCGGACCGCCAGTCAAACTGGCCGTTGTACTCAATCTCCATGCGCAGGGCCAGGTCCTTGAAGAGGCGTCGGAGGTAGTGGTAGTCGGGGCGATCAGCGAATCTCATCGCCCGCGTGTACTCGATGTAGATGCGGAACTCGTCGGGGAAGTCTCTGCACAACAGCTCGATGGGCGTTGACATTTTCTTCTCCATGATCTTCGTGTACTTGGCTTTCTTTGTGTTGGCACGCAGTCCTTGCCACGGCAGGCTTCCCTTGAGGAAGTACATGAACACGTACCCAATCGACTCCAGGTCGTCTCGCCGACTCTGCTCGATTCCCATGTGGTTGTTGATGCTGGCGTACCGCGGGGTGCCAGTCAGGTGCTTATGCTCGCGGTACATAATGTGCACGTGGGTTTTGGGATCGCGGTAGCGCTTGGCCAGCCCAAAGTCAATAATGTGGACAACGCTGGACCGGCGGCCCCGGCCAATCAAAAAGTTGTCGGGCTTGATGTCGCGGTGGATGAAGCTCTTGCTGTGCACGTACTCCACTCGCAGCAGCATCTGGTCCGCGAGCATGAGCACCGTCTTGACGCTGAACCGCCGACCACATTTGTTGAACAAGTCCTCGAGGCTGTACCCAAGCAGGTCCATGACCAGCACGTTACAGCTGCCCTCCTGGCCGTACCACCGGATGTAAGGAATACCGACCGCCCCCTGCAATAGCTTGTAGATCTTGGCTTCATACGACAGCTGAGGGTGTTTGGACTTGACGCTCTCCAACTTCATAGCCACCTCTTCCCCTGTGCTCACATTGGTGCCAAGGTAGATCTCACCGAAGGAGCCGCTGCCAATCTTCTTGCCGAAGCGGTACTTCTTACCGACACGAATGTCCATCGTGCACAGGCCAGGCGGATGTGCAGCAGTCGTGCAACCACCACCACGTGTGCCTCACACTGGGAGAGGGCAGGACGGTGGGGAGCCGCTGCAGCAAAGTGCACACGGCTGGATCGCACACACACACACACACACACACGCACGCACACACTCGTGTCGAAGGAGCGCTCCGAGGTTGCGCACACCAACCCGAAACCAAATGACGCTTGACTGTGGGGCACTTTTTCTTGGCGAACGGCAGTAACAGCTGATTTTCCGGTAAAACGCCACGATGTCCGGCTGGGGCATTTCCGGTGTCGAAACCGCACGGTTTATGTCCAGAGCGTTATGGTCATCTGGCACTTGTAATTTCCAAAACTAGCATTGGTGGCCAGCTGCGTGAGCGGCTCACAACCCCAGCCCTGCTGTCTGCACTGTGTTGCTAGACACCATGGCGCGCCACCATCCCGATTTGATCATGTGCCGAAAGCAGCCAGGCATTGCCATTGGTCGGCTGTGCGGAAAATGTACGCCGGTTGCCGTGCACACCAGCCCTTCGCACGTTGTGTGTGTGTGGTTGTGTTCGTGATGCGTTTCCCACTCTCACGTCCGGTGCTGTGTGTGCCCAGGTGACGGCAAGTGCGTGGTATGTGACTCCTATGTGTCCCCCTGTACCCTTGTACGAATCTGTGATGAGTGCAACTACGGATCGTATGCTGGGCGCTGCGTCATTTGTGGCAACCGTGGAATCAGCGATGCCTACTACTGCACCGAGTGCACCAAGTGCGAGAAGGATGTACGTGCACGATACAGTTCGCTGTTGCGGGCCAATACCGCTTGGTTGAGTGCAATTCGTGACCGTTGTTGTTGTTGTTTGCTTTTCGTGCCGTTGCTGTGCGTGGTTCCCCCACAGAGAGACGGCTGTCCGAAGGTTGTGAACTTAGGAACGTCCAAGACAGACCTGTTCTATGAAAGAAAGAAATACGGGTTCAAGAAGAGATGACGTTGAGAGCCTAGGGATTGGGCAAGTTAGACAGTGTGGTGATGGGTTTTCTGGGTGTTGATATGGGTACACTTGTGGCAGCTACCCGAGAGTGCCGTGTGTCACGATACACAGCTTCGTTGCAAGTTTCGAGCACTACGAACACATTTCACGCCTCAAAAGAGCCCGCCCCCACACGCACCTTATAGTGCATGGATCCACTGATAGTGGGACGATACGCTTTCATGACTGCACTGACTGAAGTAGGGTTGTGGCGGTGCGCACTGTGACTGCCAAGCACCGGTTCTGAACGTCGATAGCCGTGCATTTCTTTTCTTTTTTTTTTCTCGGTCCAACACACACGCACGCACACAACTGCCAAACGCAACTGGAAACGGCACCCAGGGCGGCTGAAGCGATCCTCAGTGCTTTGTGAAGTCAATGGTGAGATCAGCCAGAGGCCAGTCCTCGAAAGACCCGTCTGGAAGGTAGCGACGAATGATCAGCGGCACCTTGCCTACACGGAGCTCCTTCATTGCAATCTGCAACGGGTCTGTCAAGTTTCCAACATCTACCATTGGCGGGGCATTCATGCTGGCCAACCCAATCCAGCACACCACATGGTCAGCAGGGAACACAATCTCACTTTGACGCCAACCGCGCGAGGCACACACCTGAGCTGCAGCGCCCTAGTCCCCAAAACACGAGCTCGCTCGTATTTGGTCATGTACTTTGTGGTGATACGCTTCTTGTTCCCACTACCATCCGCTTCCTCGGGGGCAAGGAACTCAGATCTGGGTGCACCGCCGCTCACACCCTGCACACGTCAACACGTGAGGCGACTCGTGGGCGCTGATGTCCGCCGCACAGCGGCCTAAACAAACACCAACGCACCAACTCGTCACCAAACTCGTCTCCCATACCCATTACTTCATCGTCCTCCTCTGCCTTCGTCGCCAGATCCGCATCAATAGGCTCCTCGTCCAGGTCCATGACGCTGATTTGTGCCCCTTCCTGGTTCCTTCCTCACCGAGCTGGCCAGATAGTCCACAACCAAAGGGCTGCGGTACCAAGTGGGTGGTACTTCACAGTACGCTGCAATTCCCAGGCTTCCGGCACTTCTGACAAGCAGAAGTGTGTGCACAGGCGCGTGATGCGTGTGCGTGTGTGCTGTGTCCTGGGCTCAGGGATGACGATCAGCGCGTGTTTTCTCTTTGGTCAAAAATGTATATTTTCTGCAAAAGTAAGTGCGCTTGCTTGCACACCCCGGACATTTCTGCTGGCGAATGACAGACGAAAAAACATCCTGACTCAACCACCGATCGCCACCGCTGCTTGCAGGTGTTGCCCACAAGACCACAACAGGCGCGGTCTCGCTTTCGACTCCGTGTGCGCCGTGCACTCAATCGGTTGCCCGCTAGTGCGTGCGGGTTAGTTTGTGCATTGGTTTGCGAACGTTGCCAAAGCGCCAGCGCTTGTGCAGGATGCTGTCTTCGTTCACAGGCGCTAGTCGCCGCGTGGCTCGCCGAGTCGCGTTGTCATGCTCGAAGCGACCAGGCGTGGCTGTCGGGGCCCGTGCAGCGAGTTCTTTCACCGTCTCCCCCGCGGGTGTGACGGGCGCATCTAGCCCGGCTGTGGTTCCTCGGCTGGGACAGGTCGCAGCAGGTCTTGTGGCACGCACCCAAGGCGCTCCATGCGGTGGAGGCGCGGCCCGCACACTGTTTGGGCAGACGTACGAGGTCGGGAGCCTGACGGCCCAACCGCGTGAGGAGACAGGTTCGAGGCGCATGCGCCGTGCGCGGAAGCGAGGGCTGGTCCCGGGCGTGCTGTATGGACGAAGGGAGGACGGCACCGTCGCAGACCCGGTGCTGCTGCACATTGAGGAGGCAGACCTCGCACGAGAGGTTCGGTTGCGCGGCGAGACACTGGAGAACACGCTGTACGACCTCACTATCAACGGGGAGACCATTCGTGTGTTGCCCCGTCAACTGCAAAGCCACCCTTGTAAGTTGCTGCTGCGCTGTGTTTTGAGCGCCCGTGTGCGTGTGGATGTGTGGATGTGCGTGGTTGGTGTGTGGTGTTTGCGGTGCCAGCTTCCGCTTGACCGCGATGTATTGCTGTTGTATCGCAGTCAAGCCGCAGCACTACCGTCTGAACTTTATCCGCTACCACCCGGGTCAGCACCCTGGTGCGCGCATTCGCATTCCGTTCAAGACCATCAATGAAGACAGGTGTCCCGCTCTCAAGGAGGGTGGGTGGTTGTTGAATCTGCAGTACTCGGTACGTTAAGTCGCCCGTGTCACTGCTTCCCTCGTTTCGCATGGCTTGTATTGTCTCGCGTGGGCACGCCATATTATTAGGTGCCGTGCTCTGACATGGGTGTGTCCATCTACGACTGTTGGTTTCCGTCCACAGCTCCCTGTTTTTGCCAAGGGCGAGCAAATCCCAGACTACTTGATGTTGGACCTCAGAGGCAAGAAGGTGGGACAGAAGGTGAACGTGTCCGAGGTGTACCTCAACGAAGGTGTGTCTTTGCGGACAAAGCAAGGGCGCCCCAAGGAGTTCCCGGTTGCAAAGTTGGTTGGGTCCCGCCGCAATGTGTCCGCCAACCAGCCCAAACAGTCCAAGTAGATAGATGTTGACCGAGCTGGCACCTGTCAGATGTGATGTAAACAAAGTGATCTGACGCTCATACTGCTGCAGTTTTCTTGCAACAACAAACGAGGTGCTCGAGGTGTGTGCGTGTGTGTGTGTGTGTGTGTGTGTGTGTGTGTGTGTGTGTGTGTGTGTGTGTGTGTGTGTGTGTGTGTGTGTGGTGTGTGTTGGCACCACATGTGCCGCGCGCGCCACTTCACTCGGAACTGCTGGCCCCCACACACGCGTCTCGAATGGATACAGACAACAAGTAGGACTTGACAGCGTCATCAAACGGACTCAACACACGACCGGTGGTGTTGCTTCCTCCCTCTTGAGCGCTCAACACACCACTCAAGAACGCATCCACTTGCGTGAGGTACATGTCATCGCCCTGCCACAACCACAGGACACGCCCGATTGAGTTACAAGCTCGCGTACCACAAGCACAGTCACACCTCGCGATCTTTATGACCCCACCCACCCACCCACCTCGAAAGAAAACACTTCGTCTTCGTCCGAGGAACCGCGTCGAACCACAATGCGGCACCGATCGGCGTCGTACAAGTCTTCAAAGGCGATGCGCAGACCATCGCACCACACCTCCAGCCCGGTATCGTACGCTTCACCTTGCAACAGCAGGCCGTGTGTCAAGGTGCCGACCGCGCCGTTCGCAAAGCGCCATGTGGCAGAGTGCACGCGCGGCAGACGGAACTCTGGTGGAATGGTTGACTCATCCACAACGGACGGAATGCAGCTGAGCTCCCCCATTGGGTGCACCGCCGGAATGCACACGCCGGACACGGTCTCGCTCACCACGTCTCCGCCCAAGAACCGGGCCAGATCCACGAAGTGTGTTGCCTGTGACATTATTATTCCCACCCATGCCACAACCATGCATGCCACAGAGACTTGTGAGACGTTGCAATGGGGTGATGGCACGGCCGGGCACAGTACCTGCTCCACAATCGGTCCTCCAGACTCGCGTGCATCCCACCAGAAAGGGTGGTCAATGGCAGCATCTGAGCTCCGCATGCACGAAGGTTCCACGTGAGCCACATCGCAGCGAGCACACCACTTCCCAAGCTGGCGAGGTTGGACGACGATGCAACACACGCACGGTCGACCACCACAACCACCCAACTCGGTCGCCACGTACATGCCGAGTTGTACCGGGCAAGCACCGCCATGACACGACCATTGGCGTCCGTCTCAATCAACTCGCGCGCCTTGGCCATGGCAGCACAGTGGCGAAACATGTATCCCACAGAAATCACGCGCTCACAGCCATCGGACTGTGCATCGGGAGCTGCGGCTGCCATGAGTTGCTGCGTGTACTGCGCCACATCTGCGGGCGCGGACAGCGACACAGGCTTCTCGGCAAACACGTGGGCGCCTGCACGCACGCAATCCAGCTCCACGGGGGCTGTGAGCCCGCCGCGTGCCACCGGTGGTGTGCCCAAGAACACCTGCCCCGGAGAACACGCAGCGAGAAGTGAGTGCAACATGGACAACACAACCACAGCACA
>Ga0213833_1001404_pt1 | contig 17345 bp, 14 predicted proteins | sample SWATP21_FD_160575 | JGI IMG/M metagenome (GOLD analysis project Ga0213833, IMG submission 160575) | Coastal seawater microbial communities from Marineland, Florida, United States - SWA TP2 #1 | ecosystem: Environmental > Aquatic > Marine > Coastal | place: USA: Florida | collected 2016-08-14
GTGCACACGCTGCGATGAGCATGCAAGTGGCCGCAAACCGGAGTAGCTGGTGCAAGGAGTGGGTGCGCCTGGCAGAAAAGACGCGAAGGGCCTTCGAAATATTTATTGAAATGATAACTCGTTGGAGCCTTGGGTCGTTGGTTCCTGCCTACTCCTTGGAGCCCTTCACAATGTCAATGACACGACGCAGCACTACTGCAAACTCGCGAACATCCTCAAACGAATTGTACAGGGGAGTTGGAGCAACACGCATTGCAAACGGCTCGCGCACATCGACGATCACGCCCTCATCTTCCAGAAGCGCCTGCACCTCCTTCACGTTGACGCTGAGGACAAGCGAAAGTTGGCATCCCCGGAAGCTGCGGTTGGTGGGAGAGATGATGCGCACATCATCATGCAGGGAGAATAAAATCAGTTGCTCGAGGTACCTGTTCCGACATTGCCCGCATGTCTGGTGTGAGCCATGCCAAACATCACAGTTGTAGTCAAAGTAAAGCGTACCCGGTGAGGTTCTCAGATTTCTCTCGCAGTTTGTCCATGCCCGCCTCATCAAAGATATCTAGGCTGGCACGCAGAGACGCAACCTGCCACACCGGCGGGTTGGAAAGCTGCCACCCTGATGCGCCGGGACTCGGTTTGAAGTTGTGGTGCATCTGGAATCGGTCTTCCTTGCGATGGCCCCACCAACCCGCAAAACGCGGGAGTGACTCGTCGGTGGCATGGCGTTCGTGAACAAACACACCCGCGATTCCACCAGGGCCAGAGTTCAGGTACTTGTATGAGCAGTAACACGCATAGTCGACTCCCCAGTCGTGAAGCTTGAGAGGGACATTGCCAGTGGCGTGGGCTGTCACCAGCGCAAACACATGGAGGGGGCTGTCAACGAACGCACACAGGTCGCGTATGTGCACGAACCCACTCACCCAAATCAACGCCCATGGTGGCACCAACAGCATGGGCGGCCTTTGTAATCGTGGGAATATCGAAGAACTGGCCAGTGTAGTACTGAATGCCGGTGAACATCACGGTCGCCACGGACTCGCCATGCTCCTCAATTGCCGCAAGAATATCCTCGGTGCGAATAAGATCTTCGCCATCACGCGGCTTTACCTCAACAATGGCATCGGCAGGGTCGAAACCGTGGAATTTTGCCTGCGATTGCATGGCGTACTGCAAGACAACGGCCCCTCGCATTAGACGCACCCAGCACGAGTGCACCAACACCAGCGCGTAGCACCGTACCGCATCTGAAGGGAATGCCTTGGCCTCCATGATGATCTTGTATCGGTCGCGTGTTGGGCGGTAAAACGACACCATCAACAAGTGGAGGTTGGTGGTGAGAGTGTTCATCACCACCACCTCCTCGGGGCTGGCGCCAAGGAGCCGCGACAAGCCGCCCTCCACGGTTTCGTCGATGGTCATCCATGGGCGGATGGTCTTGAAGTGGCCCTCAACACCATACTTTGACCACTTGTCGAGCTCCTCTTGGATGTAAGCCTGTGGTTCAAGGACGGGAAACGAAAACACAAGCATGAGCACTCATCGATCAAGGGCAACGGGAACTGTGCACCCCCGTACCCACCTGAGTACGCTTGGGCTGGAGGCCCAACGAGTTGCCACACAAGTACAAGGATTGTTTCTTACCACGCCGCAGTACCGCTGCAGGATTCGTGGGCGGGAAAATGAACTCGCCACGGAACCGAGAGACCGGATCGGCGGCATCCAACGCGGCAGCATATTCGGGCTCCAGCAACCCGTACTCACGTGGGGGCTTCGGCTTCGTCCGCAAAATCAGTGCCGCGCTGATGGCAGATGCCAAGCAACCGTACACACCCGCATCGAGGCTCAACATGGTTGACGGAACGACGAATACGCGGGCGCAAACGCTTGTGCGACTGCGGGTGTGCTGTTGTGCTGCGAGCTCCACGTGTTGGTGAATTGTACGTGACTTTCATGTCGGCGGAGTCCCAGCCTCAGACGAAAGCAAAGGCAGACGCAAAAGAACAAAAGAAACGGAAACGGCCAACCTTCGGTGTCAGACATGCATACGTAGGTGCACAGGCACGCAACAGGCTACACCAGCTGCATCAACAGCAATTGAGCACGCTTGGACCGCATGTGACTACACCAGCTGCATCAACCGCAATTGAGCACGCTTGGACCGCAGGTAGCGCCGACGCGGATCTGCATTGACGGCATACCGGTGCGCGCCTGTTCGAAGTGCACTCTGACTGGTGGGCACTGCGGCGGAGCGCTCAGGATCCAGCACTGTTGCAAGTCGCTGTATTGCTGCATCGTTTCGTGCAGCTGCTGATGCTCGTGCTTGAGAGGCGTTGGAAGACAGGCGGGGGGCTGCATGCACACCAGCAGTGATGGCTTGGCGGTGCCCATCAATGCCGGTGCTCTGCAGCACCGCGATGGTACTGCGCTCGTCCTCCTTCACCACATCTCGAGCCAAACGTGCAACCTGAGGGGTGACACCCACGTGCACCGGCATGGACCCTGCCGTGGAGAGGAGAGACCGAGGTGAGTGCCGGCCAAGCAGGCTTGAGCGTGCGCCCATGGTTCGGGGGGATCGTGACGCGAGCGTGTGACCGGACCCTTGCGGGGGCGCCTGTGCCCAACTCACAAGCTCGGCCGGGTCAGGTGCCAAACCCATGGCGATTGGTGGCGGCACGGGAAGGGGGATAGCAGGAGGAGTGGCAGGGGCATGGGGTGGTGGTCGATGGTGAGGGGCGGTGTTTACCCTGTGTGGACGGCTCACAGTCGATACCACCGACCCACGCGGTGACGGGGCGAGCTGGGTGGGTTGCACTGGCGCGGCGGGAGACACGTTGTGCGGTGGCACAACAGAGGAGCCGGTGCCTGAGACGACAGAAGCAGGGCCCGAGACGATGGAACCGGAGCCAGAGACGAAAAACGCCGGCGCACCGCTCCATTTGCGCACATGCCAGCGGCCGCGTGTCCGCTTCTTCGCATGGGGGACGGAGGCTGGTTCTGTCGAGCGGGGAATAGGGCCTGGCCTCGTGACAGGTTCTGGTGCTGGTGGCTGAGCAATCGAGTCATCATTGACGCGGGACGACACGGGCGCGGTTGGCATGTCAGCGACTGAGGAACCCGCACCACCACCACCACGCGCTGACCGTTGCTGTGGGGCAACTCTGGTGTCGGGATGTGCCTGTGGTGGTGGCGCAGGCAACGAAGCAAAGCCGTTCGGTGTCGAATCGGTGAGGGGTGGGACCAGCCCACTCAGGGTGGTGGCTGGGTGCGTTTGGACCTCGGGGGGCTCAATAGGCGGACTCCCGTCTCCCTCATCTGCAGCGAACTGTGCGCTGGGCAGAGCATGAGGGCGTGGAACGATGCACGGTGCACCTTGCGTGTGGGGCGCGGCGGTGGCGTTCGCAAAGCCAGCGAACGCCTTTGTTCGGCGGCGGCGACGACGCGGACGCTTCGTGCGTGGCGCGGGCTTGGTGAGCGGGGCCGTCTTGGGGGCGCCAGAACTCATGGTACCACCCACACTTGGTGATGCACTGTGTGACGGAGGAGGCACAGCTACCACACGTGTGGAAACGTGCCCAGCAGGAGACAGGTGCTCCGCAGGGGGCACTTGGCCTTGTGAGGAGGGGGGCTGCGACGAACTGGACGTAACGTGTGAGTGAGGTTCGGGAGGTGGGACGCTGGACGATGTCATGGCGAAACGTGGCGCATGCACCACGGTCGTGGGAGGCGCATCGCCGAGCGGGACGCCGGGAGAGGGTGCATCGCGAACGGCGGGAACGTTGCGGTTGACCATTGCGTCGGCTGAGGGTGATGGAGCCGAGCTTGTTGCTGGCACGGAGCCAACTGTAACCACAGGCGCGAAGGACGAAGGTGAGGCAGGTCCACGAGATGTGGGCGAGGGTGAAGCAACCAACTGGTGCCCAGCCACTTCCGACAACGGAGGAGCGGGTGACTCGGAAGTATGAAGATCGCTTGACTGTTGACGGGGTGTGTCGTGTTCGGGAGAAGCACTGGGCGCATCGTCCTCCAAGATCATTAACTGGAACGGTTCAGCGTCTGTCACCACAAGGTCCGCAGCAGCTGGCTGGCTACCACCCGCAGAGTGCCGCCGTTGGGGGTCATCACTTCCTGCGACAGGCTCAGGGTCACACGCAGCAAGTTGCTCCAACGCCGACAAGGCGCTGGACCACCGCTGGCCTTCGACCGTGTGACTGTCATCAGGGAATGGAACATCCACATATCCATCGTCATTACTTGAAGAACGTGCTTGGCCATCAATAGCACCAACTGCGTCATCCACACGTGGTTCACCTGGACCGTCGCCGCTGTTGGCGCTGCTGGAAGAGGACGCTGGCAACACGAACAATCCAGTGGGCAGTGGTGAGGATGAGGCGACCTCCTGTACATGGCTGCTCACTTCAGAAAGGCTTGCACCGACAGATTCTGCGCCACCAGCGGCGGCGTCTTCACCATGACCACCACGTGACGCGCCACCAACTTCCGTGTTGTCACCACTGCCACCACCACCGTCGCCCTCAGTCTCATTGCCAACACTGTCCACGCCCTGAAGTGTGGCGTCGATTCCAGACGCAGATACCGGCGACGTGTGGGCGGACTTCCGCGCATCGTTGGTACCGAGAGCACTCGGCACGCTTGAGGATGCACCTGCTGCACGACGCGGGTCGTGCGTTGCACGTGCAGCGACGCGTTGCTTCACGGCGGCGAGCCAGTGCTTTGCAATCTTGGCACGTGCAACAGCGGTCACAGATGCTGTTGGCGGCGTCATGAGCGGCGTGGGAGCTTCGACGCGCCCTTGTGTCCACGATGAAGACGGTTGCCCCATGGATCGGGTACTCAGTGGTGCCTTGTACGAGAACGCAGGGTTGCTGCTTTGGTCAAACCCGCGCAAAGACACATACGTTAACGTTGGGTGTTAAGCGACGCTGCCCAAACCACATCGCAACACACCACATGCGTACCTCTTGGGTTGTGCGGACAAAGGCCACACACGAGAAGAAGCGCCGCCGCCAACGCAATCAAGCTGCAGCTGCGGTCGGTCGACACCCACTTCTGTCGCAGAAGAGAGAGAAGAACTCCGTGAAGACAGGGAGGACACAGACGACCCATCTGACGTCGATCCAACCGAGCACGAGCTGGACCAGCTGCATGGCGACGACAAAGCGGCAGAATGCGTTGAAGAACCTGCGCCACAAGGTGATGGAGCAGGCGGCGCTGCATGGGCGTCGACGTCACTGTCGCTCGCTGTCGAGGAGTATGACACCAGGGCAAACCCACTGGGAGATCGGCGCGGGGGGCTTCCACCCGTCCCAGACCGTCGTCGATTGCTAGTAGTGCTGGGTTGGAACCCTCCCACTGGCGAAGGCGTCAACCCATCGTCGCCATGTGTCTCCTCCGACGTACCTGGTCCATCCAGCAACGCGACAGGTGGGTCCCCACGCGAGAAGGACACGACGTGAGTCCGTTCTGCGATGGACGCGTGCGGCATGGGCGGGGATGCGGCAACAAAGGCGTTGACTGTGGCTTGCGGCGTCGACGTCGAGGCGCTAGACAACGGTGACTGGGCAGACATAGCAGATGCACGGCCTAGCGAAGCACTCCGGGGGCGAGAGTTGGCAGGAGACGGTGGCAATGGGTGCAGTGAAGGCTCCGGAGACGTATTGGGGCTCAAGCGAGCGTCGCTGTCTAGGGCACAGGCTACACTATCCCGTGCCATTTGTTTCAGACGTGCAACTAACGTCTGAGCAGCGCGGGGATCAGACGTTGGCAGCTGTTGGATCAACACGCCCGGGGAGGAAGAGGGACCGTTGGCTGAGACAGTTGATAGCTGTGCAGCAGGCGCCACATCATACGATGCTTGCGTGTGGGGTGAAGGCGGTGGCTGCGGTGACGGTGCTGGTGTCGGTTCAGACACCTGCGAGGGAGCAGGGCTGTCGGCGGGCAGAGCTGCTTCAACCAATTCTTCTCCTTCCACAACCGTTGGAAGAGCCCCCATGTCACCCACCCCGATGAACTGCGCCACATCGTCAGCCGCGATGTCGCCCGCCCCATCCCGATCCAGGTAGCAAAACACCCACATCAGGTCCGGCGTCGACAGCGCCTTCTCCGTCACACCGACGCGGCGAACGGAGGCGCGGAACTCATCCCACCCAATCCGACCTTCCCCACGAGACATGATACTGCGGAGCATCGTCACCCAAGGCGCCAAGTCGTCCCGAGATTCGGCAGTGTCTGACTCCATGTCACCTATCGCACCATGGTTGTCGGTGAACTCAACGCCTTCATCACGCTTCTGCTCCACACCCTCACCATGTTTCGCCACCCATGAGGCACGGCGCACCCGGGTGCGCAACTTCTGCACGTCCTCGTCCTTCAGAGGCGGCGCCGATGCTGCCCCAGGTGTGCGAACCCGATCCAACTCGCGCTCCGCATCGGCACTGCCCTTCATCACCCACGACACCAGCTCCGTCACATCCACACTCCCACTCCCATCACCATCCACCGCACAAAACAACCGCAACAGCTCCGCGTCCGCCACCCGCTCTGACGACACTCCCAACGCTCGAGAGGCCCTTCGGAACTCATCGAAATCAAGCTCGCCAGACTTGTCCAAGTCCCGCCTCGCAAACATGCGATGCCAGTCCACACCCCCAGCTGTGTACGCCGCAGCGCGGAACTTGCCGCGTAGTGTGCGTTCCACCGTGGGATCCAACACAAACGAAACCTGCCGCTGCAGGCGACGCCGCGCTGGTCGCGATGGGGGTGCTACTGGGTGAACACCAGCACCACCAGCATCATCAGAGGTCCTGTTCGTGGATGCTTTCGCAGTGGTTTCGCTGCCCGTGTCAGACGTGGTTGTATCGTCATCATCGCTTGTATGGCTGCTTCCTTCATTGCTGGTTTGGTCCCGGTGATTGGGTGCATGGCTCAAGAACACCTCACTCCCACGCGACACGAGCCACACCGTCTCAGCTGTGGGTGTGCGTGCCAGGCCCCGGCCGGCTTCTGAAGCCGGACCGGAGGCTTCACCAGCGGAACCGTCTGGTGCAGGTGGGATGGGTGGGGCGGGTGGAGGCTGCATCCGCGGCGGCGGTGGCGGAGGCGGAGGCGGAGGCGGCGCAGTCTCCGGGAGTGCATCTGCTTTCTGGGAGGGTGGTGAGCCGACACCACCGGGAGGCACAGGGAACTGAAAGAAAACAACAACACGCAGCAAACACGCCAACGTCACGTCAGACAACAAAACACCTAAATAAAGAGAGGACGACAGCGCATGCGGCGCAACATGCGCCGCCCGGGGGTGCATCCGTACCGGCAGCGGTTGGGGAAGAGCTGCTGGATTCAGCATGTGAGGTGGTGGAGGGAAAACAATGGAGCGCCCGTCCATCGACAGGATGGGTTCGCCAAAGGCAGGAAGCGCCGGTCGTTCATCCACCGCCAACACCGAACGCGGGGTCGATGAGGACGTGGGGGAGCCGTCCTGGCTTGTCCAAGGACTCGCCGTACTGTGGCCGTCGGGCGACAACGGCTGTCCATAGTCCGGAAGGGGCGGGTGGTCGGGCAGTGGTGGGCGCTGCAAGGCTTGTCCAGTGGAGGGCCGTGCTTGTCCTGGCGCGAGTGGGGTACGCTGGGCACGGCGGCGCTTCCGCTGCAGTCGCTCCGCTCGCCGTCGTTCCTCGTGGAACGCCTCGTGCCGCCGTGCCGTGATTTCCGCGACACGAGCGCGGGCTCGTTGTCCGTGGTAGGGATGGGGAGGTGTGGCCTGCGCGATGGGGCGATGGGGTGGCCGAACGGGTGTCCGGCTGGTGCCCTTCTTTACTGACACCCGCCGTGGACGACGCGCTGGGGTGTTGTCGGCCGGGGAGACGCCAGGCGACGATGGGGCGCCACCAGCAGGCGCAGCCGGGTCAGACGTGTTCGGGAGAAGCAACGGCTCAGAAATATCAAGCGACACGACAGGAACATGAGCAGTGTTGGTCACGGGCGGTGCACCACGGAGGCGTTGAATGGAGCACCTGGAAAACACGTGTGAGGATCGGCAGCGCATGCACACACGCAAGCCGAGGCCAACCGTCGCAAGTCCACACACACGCACTTTAAGTGTTCATCAACCGCACGTCGCACCACTTTCCAAGCAGCAGCGCACGTCCGATGGTGAAGAGCCTGAGAAAACACATCAAAAAGAGCACACACGTGACGATACGGCAGCCAACCCGAGGAGCACCATGTCCCTACCGAGTCGTGGTGCAGCAACTGAGACAGCGCGGACAAATGGAGAGCGGAGTAGTTGACAACACCATCCACCAAATCTGATGCAACGCTCGTCAATGATGCTCCACCAAAAGCCCTTCCACGCTCCCCTTCACCGGTAGCATCCAGAACGGCGGCCACAACACCAACCACCGCATCGTGAATGTCACGCGGCGGAATGCGCGCAGCCCAGTCACTTGGCGGCTCCTGCACCTCACGGCGCTGGGGATGAGAACCCGATAGACCGTCAGGTCGTAATCCGTCGCGCCCAACAGACCGTGCCCATACGGCACCACGTGCCAAGGACGGTGGCGGAGGGGTTGACGACGGCAGCAGGTGCGCCACAGCCCAACGACGCTGTGCGTCCGCCAAGACCAACCGCAGCCGCCACGTCAAGAATGTGACATCAAATGACTGGTTGGGCATGGAGGGGTGACTAGCATGGCCGTCAGATGCTGAAACAGCAGCAGCAGCAGCAGCCTGTGGCGGACGACCAGCGTGCGGCGTGTTGCCTTCCCGCTGTTCAAGGGCAGCACCGGCACCAGCAACAGCCGCCATGGGATCAACCCCTGCTGCCGATGACGTATTCGATGGTGCCTTCAATATTGCAGCACTACTTGGAACATTTGTACACCTGTGGGACTTGGCGACGGACGACAACGCCGGTCGGTAGCTGACGTTGAACGTGTGTGCGACCGTCGCACTGCTCGCAGTAAATGTCATGTCATGTTACGTCAATCAGCCGCTGTGCCAACCTACAACAGCGACTTCCCGTTGTTGAAGAGAATGCCGATCTGTTCGTAAGTCACGAAAAATACCAATTGCCATGGGCCCAATCGCGCGTACGCAGGTAGGAAGCCTTTGTACAGGGCTAGTGGGCCTTCTGTGCGGACAGTCTTGACGAAGCAGTCAACCATCCCCTTGTACAATCGCTGTTGCTTCTGGTTCATCAGCCTGCACATGCCAACGCGGTTGCCATGCCACGCAGATGATGTCAGCAGGCAATGTTAGCAGATATATGGTATGGAAGCGTGTGTTGCAGAACGGACCGAGTCTTGATGACGTCGAAGGGGCTACTGACGCAAGCTGAGACAAAGCCACTGATCAGGCTGCCAAGAATGTGGGAGAGAATTCCTTCCTCGCGCCCCGAAATTGTTGTCGCAACACGTTTTGCATGATCATAGGAAGCAATGCCAGCACCGTTGATGACTGCTGCCCGCTGCACACTGGGAATGACACCGCGGTAGTAGCCGCGGATGCCTTCTTTCATGCCAATTTGCCGAAACGCATCCATCACGCCCTGGAGGAATGGGAAGGAACCGCACGGACAAAATACTGAATATGAGGCACTCGTGCTCGCGGCAACAAGGTGGGAATGGATTGGGGTGGGGAAAGCACCTTGTAGCGAGGGGCTTCGCCACGCAACTTCAAGCGTCCGTCGGCTTGAACGCGAACCTTGACAACGTCTGTTGGACTCGCAACCAGCTGCCCAATGCCGCCTGTCAAACAGCCAGCGAGAATTCGTTGCCAGAGAGATGCTTCGTCAGGGTGTCCACCCGTTACCAGGTTCCTGGAACAGCAAGTCGTGAGCGAACCGCGCATCGCTGCGCACACACAAACGCCTCCAGCCGAACCTCACTGGCTGGTAAAACCCGAGGCCGATGCCACCATACACTGCTTGACGAATGGTGGCCGCAGCTAGACCACTGTACAATGCACGGGGCCCCTCGTGCTTGAAAATGCCAGCCGCTGTGCCGAACATGCCCTGTGGCTTGCGGCCTGGAAACAGAGACCGGCCCAGTTCGTTTTGCAGTTGAAGTCTGTGTCCGGCAAGGTGCATGAAACAACAGAAGCACAGTCACAACATGTGGTAGCGCATGGGCGTACTTGGAACGGAACACGCACCGCGTTTTGGTTACGTCTAGGGGAAGCGTGACAGTCTCGGCCACTGACGCGGCAGACGCAGCCAGGGCCCATTTCCGCAGGCCTGCCACTACAGGATGCAGCCCTGAGTCATCTAACTTGCCCGTTGGTGGACTCGTGGCAAGAACACGTGGGAGTGACATCCCGCCCCGAAGCCAAATCGGGAGAGAAAGGTGTGCGATGCACGAGCAGTCCGAACAAGTGTGTGTTCGGCACTGCGGATTGAGACGTGATGGTGTGATCACTTGTAAAACTTTGTGGTAAAAATGTTACCTTCGCGTTGGCGCCACGGCCGAAACCAAAACATGGGCTTGCACGCAGCATACTTTACACTCGCCCGATTGACACAGCTGCAACAGCCATGAGAAGATCGATGTGATGGCCTTCACTATGGGTTTCAAATGCAACCAGCATTGTGCGGCTGTTGTGCTTGCCTTGGTTCTCACGGTCTACACAGCGGCGGGGCAGTCCACTCTGGGCGCGGGAACAGGAACGCCAACTTGTGATGCTTGTGAGAGTCAGCACGTACCCACACCTTCCTGGTCCGAGCTAAGCGACCTATCCGTGCGCCACAATGAAGACCCTACATCTATTGATGCGACAGTTGCCCATACCAGGCGACTGTCGTCTGGATTCGCGGTTGTGTTCGCGCTGTCGGACTCTCTTTCCTCTGGGTCCACGACGTCGAAATCTGTCCTCACATTGACGATCGGCTTTGCTACGGGATCGATTTCTGGCCTAGCAACGGAGGATTTTGACTTGGTTGGGTGTTCTTTGCACTCGTTGTCGGGGGCAGGCAACATATACACGGCAACACTTGTGTTGGCGGCCCGAACGGTTGTTGTGACGCTCCCTGCACAATCTGTGCTCCCTAGCCCAGGAAACGCTGCTAACTCTCTCACCTTGGTGTACCGTACGTGTCCGAATGAAGAGTTGAGTATGTTGTATGGTACTAACGTGGTGCACTGTTTATTTTGTGATAGAACCAAGCGTGGAATTGACGGCGAGTAACTCGCTGCTGAGTGGAATGAGCACAAGCCTGGGCAAGTTCGTGTTGACTGCCACGTTTGGGTCGGCCGTCTCGGATGTTGCTGTGTCCGATTTTTCGGTTTCAGGAGCTACCCTCAGTCATTTCTCTGAAAGAACCAGTACTGAGTAAGTACCACCACGCCTGCCGGGCGAATCTAGCAGCTGACTGGTGATCCACCTCAGGTACACTGTTGAGGTCACAACAGGGAGCAGCCAGTACATCACAGCAACAATCGGTGCGGGTTCAGGTGTCATATCACCTGCAAACGCTGCAAGCAACCTATTCTGGCTACTCTACCAGCCAGAGGTGGTGCTGTCGCTTAGCGATGGCTTGGAAGACGGAAGCACCACCTCAATCCCTGAGATCACAGTGTTTGCAACCTTCTCGTCGCCAGTGACCAGTGTGACCCTCGGCGCGTTCACAGTAATCGGGGGTACCACATCGCAACTTGTTGCGCTGACACCCAATGTGTACGTGTAACTTGCTCCGAAACAGCTTTGGCAGCTGTGCTCATCGCTGCATGATCCTTGCTGGTCAGGTTCTCAATTGTGGTGTCAATGAGATTTGCTGAGCTGAGCGTTTCGATGCAAGTCGGTGCCGGGACAATCACGCCCCCGAACTCAGCGTCTGAAATCTTAACTGTCTCATACTTCCCTTCCGCGCACCTGTCATGGGTTGATATTTCCAACGGTGCGGAAACAGAGCAAGCGGTCGCAGTTCTTCGCGTCCGGTTTGGCTCCACGATGACCGCGGTGGATGCCGCGGACATTGCACCTGCGGTATCTGGAGCCACAATATCGTCTATTGTGTTTGTTGATGACAAAACGTACGTGCTTCGCGCCTCATTGTCTGTGCAACGCTGACAGAGTGGGTCATGAAATAGATTTGATGTGGAGCTACAACTTGGAGAGGCCTCGCTGGTCACTGCTTCGCTTGAAGAATCTGCGGGGTCAATTGATCCACCCAACGCTGCTTCCAACACCCTATCGCTTAACTACATGCCGTCCGTGAGCATATCCACGCTACCACATATTGATGTGGACGGGGTTACAACTATGACTGCGCTCACGATCACTGTGACGTTTGGAAGTGATGTCACGGGTGCTGATGCTGCTATGTTGGCTATCACTGGCGGAGTGTTGTCAGCCTTCCAGTCCGTCTCGTCCACACAATACACCTTTGAGGCGACACTGGGCTCTTCTTCGAGCGTATGCCTCACTTTCGAAGGTGCCTCTGGCAAGACAGGAGTATCACCTGCTCCTGGCAACGCCTCGGACGTGTGTTTCACATATGAACCCGCAGTGACTCTTGCGTGGTTAGAAGTCGTTGGGTCTAGAACTTCTTCAGCCCACGTCAACGCAACCGTGTCCTTTTCATCCCCTGTCACCGGGTTTTCTTCTGCAGCATTGATTGCCACTGGGGCAGCCATCACTGCTGTGACCCCTGCTTCACTGGCCAATTCTTTCCTTGTGGAACTGCAGCTTGGGAGTAGCGCAAGCGTGGCTGTATCGATCCCACGCCATGCCGACGGTGTTAACCCGCCAAACGCGGCCTCTTCTCCGACTACCCTTGACTTGACGTTCGAACCTCTGCCCCAGCTTCGATGGGATGGTTTGGCAAACGGATCATCGACCACGGACCCAGAAGCCACGGTGATTTATCACTTTGATACGGACGTGACAGGCGCGGCATCAACAGACGTTGTTGTGACTGGAGGGGTCGTTGGTTCCGCTTCCAATTGTGGAGCAGCCTGCATCATGCTCCCTATTGCCCTCTCTTCAGCTGAGGTGTCAGTTCGAGTGCCACGCCACACCGGCGATCTGTCGCCGGCAAACTCACCAAGTGCAGTGTTAACACTGGAGTTCACGCCACTCTTCACATGGTCTCGAAGCGACGGAAAGGAGCTCGGTGCGCCAACTTCACAGACTGAGCTCACTGTCATCGCAGCGCTTCCTGCGCTTCTAAGCGTTCAGGGTGTTGCATCCACGTCTTTTCTCGTGTCAGGAGCCACACTTGTCCAGTTCAGCCCCTCTGTGGGTTCCAACATGTTCGTTTGCTGCCGTGTGTCGTCTTCGATTCTCGATGTTGTGACGTTGCAACTGCTCACAGGTACTCACTCGACCTGAAACTCGGCCATGCGAACGAAGTCACTGTCACACTTGATGAATCTGCCTACTCGGCCATAACGCCCCAACCAGGGGTTCATACGCCAACACTGCTGGCGCTGTACCAGCCCTCCTGCAACGTATTGGTGGAAACGGCGCTCGGGGTGCCTGTTGATCAAAACGCAACCGTGATCTCAAACACTGTGGAAGTTTCGATACTTTTCGTCACCGCGGTAGTCGGTTTCACATCCACGGATGTCTCCCTTGCCGGGGCAACGGTTCAAGGAGCGTGGACGGAAGTTGATGTTAGCACACGGTACGTTGGTTGGCGTATTGGGTTGTATCGCGTTGTTGATTCCGTGACGGACCAGGTACACCGCAACCATCGCCTTGGGTGAGTCAAACTCCGTCACAGTACGTGTGCCAGCAGCATCAGGGGCCATCCAACCACCCAATCTGGGTGCGTCCTTCTCGTTCACCTACACCCCACAAGCTACAGTGACACGAGCGGACGGTTTGGAGGAGGGCACGACATCCGTGCTGACACTTCCGATCCTCATATCTTTCTCGAGTGCCGTCACTGGGGTGAGAGCAGACAACTTTCTGGTCGAAGGCGCAACACTGGCTGAAGTCTCCGTTCAGGATGGCAGCAGCTACACAGCGGTGGTGCAAATGTCTGGTGTGGCGGCGGTAACCGTCAAACTTGACGACCTTTCTGGCCTTGTGCCAACTCCGACCCAGTCCAATGTGTTCAGCATTGTGTACACCCCTGCCGTTCACCTCACATGGAGTCAAGGGCTGTCCAACGAAGGCGTAACGTCACAGCTTTTCGTCAATGTTACAGCAACGTTTGCTTCGCCTGTTGCTGCCGTTGATGCCAGTTGTTTCTCGATCGTTGGAGCGACACTGACAGGATTTCATACCATTTCATCAACTGTGATCGTGGGCAGATTAGAGCTGGGTCTTGCGACAGGAGTTTCTGTGTGGGTTCCGGAGGCCGCTGGGTCAATCAACCCTCCAAACACTGCTAGCGCCGTTCTGCACCTTGTGTATGCCCCTACGGTCTCGATTTCATTTTCTGGAGGCCTAACAGATGGAAGCACGACGGATGAAACAACGGTGGACGTTGAAGTGTCGTTTGGTTCCAAGGTTGCCGGCATTGATGTCTCTCACTTCGTTGTGTCTGGGGCCACCCTTTCCGGGTTTCAGCCCCAGCCATTCCCTGGGCAAGCCACAAGTGTCACGTTTACGATTGCGCTTGGACAAGCGCGCAATGTATCCGTTTCTCTTCAATCGAGACACTCCTCTCCCGTTCCGTCTGTTCCCAGCACCACAGCCTCGCTCATCTACGAACCACGGCCCACACTGGTCCTTCCGTCCGGGATCAGTGGCAACCAAACTTCACGCGACCAGATTCCCGTCACAGTGGCATTTCCTACGCCAGTTGTGGGAGTTTCGGTATCACACCTGGTGGTGTCTGGTGCCACAGTTGACATGTCCAGCGTTGTCACACTTCCAACTGGTGGCTTCATGGTAACGTTGCTCACAGGTGCTGCTGCATCTGTTACCGTTGACTTCCCAGCTGCGGCCCTCGGTGTGCATCCCATCAATGTGGCCGCTTTGCCGGTGTCTTTTGACTACTTCGTCCCGGTTGTGTTGACGACATCCGCACAGTCTGTGCTTCCTCCTGTTGAGGACACACAGCCACTGTTCGTGACGGTAACTTTCAGCAATGCTGTTTCGAACTTGTCACCCTCCTACTTCGAGGTTTCTGGGGGATTGCAAGTGGTTTCCATCAGAAGCGTATCTGAGACGGTGTTTGTGGCAAACCTAAGCACGGTTACCGCGGGGCATGCTTCCATCCAACTCCCAGAAAGGGCTGGAGACGTGTCACCACCGAATGTTGCCTCGAACGTTCTCTCCTTCGACATCGTCAGCTTGTTAACGCTGTCAAGCGCCCATGTTGGTGAAGAAAGCCGAACCGCGTTGTCAGTGGTCTCGATCACTGCGACTTTCTCACAGGCAGCAACAGGCATGACTACTGACTCAGTGAATGTGATCGGCGGCGTGTTGCTCTCACTGACCGCTGAATCAGGTGGAGTGTACACATTCACACTGTCGCCCAATCCTGGAGCCTATGTGTGCGCAACGATACTCGCTTCGTCTAGTGGTGTTAGCCCTGCGCACACCGACGCATCTTTTTGCTTCCACAGTTCCACAGTTGCAACACTTGCGTGGGATGTAGGCGGGGCTGACAAAGTCTCGACGCGGCAGGTGTATTGCATTGCAGCGTTCCGCGATCCAGTCGTTGGCGTCAGTGTCCCAGATTTTGTTGTGACGGGCGGCACAATCACCAGCCTTGAACCAGTAAATGCAACGCATTTGCGTGTGGAAGTGGCCATTGGATCCTCGAGCGGAATCTCTCTACAACTTGTTGCAAGGCCTGACCAGGTGATACCCTTCACCGAGCCATCCAATACGCTGCTCCTCGGCTACGTCCCTGCCGTTGTGCTTTCGACCCCTTTGGGCCCAAGCCAAGCAACAAGCTCCACCACCACATCTCTCGTGGTCCGAGCTACGTTTGGAAGTGCTGTTGTTGGGTTCACGGCCTCCAGTGTCGTGGCGAGTGGATGTGAGGTGGTGAGTGTGTCTGCACTATCCACCGAGGTGTATGATGTTGCCGTGGATGTCATCGGCACAACACAACATATCACCGTCAACGTCCCAGACTCTGCCCCTGGTGTCCAACCGCCCAACGCTGCAGCGTCGTCGCCGTTCACATTCACGTACACTCCGAAGGCCACGTTGACGATGCCGCCAACTGATGTCGGCGCCTCATCTGTTGACATCACAGCCACATTCCCGACACCAGTCACTGGTGTGGACACTTCAGCTTTCACTGTCACTGGTGGTGCGATCGTCACTTCGGTTGTATCTGTGGATGGTGTTGATGGCAACGGCACAGTGTTCGCCGTGAAGGTGGACGCATCATCAGCGTCATCTGCGACAGTGTCCATGGGAGTCGGCGCGGGTGCAGTGTCTCCACCTGTTGCGGCGTCCAACATCCTCAGTCTGACATACAAGCCGCCAGTGACACTGTCGTGGAGCAACGGACTTATGTCGGGTGATGTGACGTCACTCACAGAAGTGACGGTGACAGCTACATTCGGAAGCCCAGTGTCAGGTGTTGCACTGTCCGACTTCCAAGTGGCTGGCGGCGTTGTACAGTCCGGGTCACTGGTGTCATCGTCCAGCACGGCGTACAGTGTGGTGATATCATTAGGGGCCGACGTCGATGTGAGCGTCACCATGTTCGCTGGCTCAGGTTCCATCATCCCATCCATCGCTGGTTCATCAGCACCACTCGCGCTGGTGTACCATGTGGGTGTGGTGTTGTCGTGGGACGACGTGAGTGTGGGAAGTGTCACATCTTCACAGTCACTTGTTGTCCGTGTGGCGTTCACGACCAATGTGACCGGACTACAGGCGTCAGATGTCGCTGTATCTGGAGGTGTTGTGTCCCAAGTGACCACGGTGTCACCCACAATCTTCACCTTCGTCATGGACATTCTGGGTTCTCAAGCCTCAGTGTCAGTGTATGTCCCAGCGTCAAGTGGGTCTATACACCCTCCCAATGTGGCATCCAACACGCTGAGTGTTGTGTACACTCCATCTGTTGTCTTGGCGGAGGTGGGCAGTACAATTTCCAACGGCGGTTCCTCTGCGGCAACGTCATTCCTTGTGCGCATGACGTTCAGGAGCCCTGTGACAGGTGTCACGCCCGCCACTGTCGTGGCGAGTGGATGTGAGGTGGTGAGTGTGTCTGCACTATCCACCGAGGTGTATGATGTTGCCGTGGATGTCATCGGCACAACACAACACATCACCGTCGACATCCCAGACTCTGCCCCTGGTGTCCAACCGCCCAACGCTGCAGCGTCGTCGCCGTTCACATTCACGTACACTCCGAAGGCCACGTTGACGATGCCGCCAACTGATGTCGGCGCCTCATCTGTTGACAT
>Ga0213833_1001406_pt1 | contig 17303 bp, 21 predicted proteins | sample SWATP21_FD_160575 | JGI IMG/M metagenome (GOLD analysis project Ga0213833, IMG submission 160575) | Coastal seawater microbial communities from Marineland, Florida, United States - SWA TP2 #1 | ecosystem: Environmental > Aquatic > Marine > Coastal | place: USA: Florida | collected 2016-08-14
GGGATCCAAGCCACCATGAGAACCAAAACACTCGCGAAAAACCACTTACATGGGCGGCGAGAGGCGAACTACTCATGCTTGAAACAAGTCACCTGGGCACGCCGTGACCAGGTGGCGAGAAAAAAAATCGTGCAACCAAGGGACAGCCATGAAAAGTCGAGTGTGCGAGGCCCGGTGGCACCCCAGGCATACCTCACCTTAGCCTTAGCTTTAACTTATTGCCTAACCCCCCACTGCGGGCAAGCGCGGTGTTTTGAGACATGCTGGCACAGTGTGTATCTCGTTGTGTGCATTTCTATGTTGCACCTTGTTTCCTACGCATGCTGCGGCCTCACAACACGCGCGCACACACACACACACACACACACACACAGTGCCTGGGTGTGGCACGTTTCGACGCAACAATGTGGACCTTGACAACGATGATGTGTTTACACACTGCCTGTCCACGCGTCGGTGCATGTGTGGCGTGGCGTGGCGTTGTACCGAACAGAAAACAGCTTCGGTGCCATGAGAGGTGCTGTGCTGCGTGACCTGGTGTCGAAGCGCCCGGCGATCGAGGTGCTGAACATTGGGGGTACGCCCCTGCCCATGCATCACACTCTGACATTTTGGCCATGTGAATGTGAATGTGAATGGCATCCAACCTTTGTGGTAGGCAGCTAGGTACTCCCACGGCTAGGGCACCTCACGATGGTCAACAAACGCACGCGTACGCCTGTCTCGCGCGCGTCTACTCTTGTTCGGTGTGTTGTGGCCTGGGTACGCCCTGAAGCGCGCCAAAAAGTTATGATTGTGCAAGGCTTGACGCACCAACCACGTGCTATCCACGCACCAATAAAACGGAGGCGCACAACTCATCTCTCAACCTCCGAACTGCCCATCGGCTTTCAGGCCCGCTGTAGTATGTTGTCGTCAACACACCCTGCACGTCGGTACATGGTGCACCCCATGTGAGATGGCGAGCACAATGCCGGAGCTGTTTCACAAACACGACGAACAGTGTATGGAACCTCCTCCACCCAGGTTACTGGCAGCTCGAACGGCCGGTCAAGGTAGGTTTCATCCACCCAGTTCTCTCCGGGTTCAACCACCTGCCATACCAAACCAAATCATACTGACGATTGCGCTTGACCAATAGCGACATCGCCTGGCAACGCACTGCCAGTTTCACCAACATCTCCGCGATGCGACGTTCGTCAGCGCGTGCCAAGTCAAGGTTGTAGAACCCGTCCGGGTAGTGGGGACTGAACACGTTCAGGAACCCCAACCGATTGATAACAGCCTGGTCCCATGAAGCAGGCAATAATGAGCATGCCATGTATCTGTGCACGCGCAGCCTGCCGGGCATGTACCTTGCGCTCTCCTTCATTCAGCAACGGAAACACGGTCGAGAACAGTTTTTCCAGATCCACAAGCTTCCCTATCCACAGCACCAACAACTCCACGCGCAAAGACAATCTGCGTGGTCCGATGGCGTGAACAATCCTACAGTACCGTTAAGAAGCACCACGCACTGAACGTACTCGCCCTCTGTAAGAGGGTCACTTGCTTCAAAAATGCTGCGAAGAATCAAGCGCAGTTGCGCGCACGAAATGTGAAGGTGGTGATCCTGAATGATCAGCCGCAACACACGAAGTCGACGCTGCATGTCACTGCAGTTGCAGCACCCACATCATGCATCAGGTTATCGAACAACAATGGTCACACCAAGGATAAGAAACCACGTACTAGCCCCAAGCTTGCACGGATCCCCAGGTGGAGATGGAGTCATTGTCGCTATCCTCGTGACTACCTTCTTCACTCTCGTCGTCCGACAAAGCGTCAGTCAATCGATGGCCTTCCGCCACTGCTGCAACACCCTTGCGAACAGCGGTAGCAATGCGACTGAGCTTGCTTTCCGCCCGCTCCTTGTCCTTTTCTGCCTTCGCTGCAATACTCTCCATCGTGGGTCTGTCGTGCAGTACGCTCAAGGCATTTGTTGAACCTCCGCGGCTTCGTGTTGAAGCAAAGCTGCCACCACGGCCGAGTACAGGCGGAGGGGACGCCCTGGGACCCAAGCTGTTCGTTTTGACGCCAGCGGAATGGGGCGAGCTGCGTGCTGATGACCGGGTGCGTAGTTGCAAAGGCGTTGTCGATGGAGACAGCGATGGGGATGGGGAGGAAGAGGGCACAACATCTTCGGGGATTGCATTCAAGCCAAGAGGGTTGGCACTGCCGAGTGACGGCCCTGTACCGTCACTTGATCCATTGTCGGCATTGTCGTGTGGCGCAGCGCCTGCTTCAATGCCAGTATCGTCTTCATCGTCACTTGGTGCCACGTTTTCATTGAGAAGCTCAAGCAGCGCGAAGCAGCTGGTGCTCAAAGAGGGAGGGGCGTGGTCCAGCACATCCTCTGGGGGTTTCCAGTCCTCGTCGCCTTGGTACAACAGAGCAGCCTCTGCTCCTCCAGCCTCTGCTCCTCCAGCCTCTGCTCCTCCATCCTCTGCTCCTCCATCCTCTGCTCCTACAGCCTGCGCTCCGTCGTCCTTTGTGCCGTGAGTGCCTAGTCCGTCCTCTTGCACAACGGCGTCGCTTGGAGGTGTTGGGGGGTTGTCTTCATCTCCCTCAGTCCGTGCTGCACCATCCTGCATGTCAGCGTCCTTTCCCCCCTCCTGGCCTTGCTGCTGTGGCTCAGCATACTTCTTTGCCAGGGCTTCATTGTCACCAAGGCCATCCGACTTTGCACGCCGGTACTTGCGCGGCCGGCCCTGTGAGTCCACACTCTCCTCTCCGTCGCTGCCTGCATCAGGATCCGCAAGCACCGACTCCAACTCATCTTCCTCGCTGGAGCTGCTGTCCACAAGATTAAGTGCAGCGGACTGTGCTTCAGCGCGGAGTGCTGCATGCTCTGCACTGCGAGCCGCGTCAAGCCCGATTCCAGGGAATCCCATGTTCTCCAGCAGCAGCTGCACAAGAACCCACACCCACAAGACGTGAGTCACGTCACCCAAAGCCCATTGTGCGTACGGTTGTGTCAACGTACGTCGAAATCGGCGGAGGACATGGGCTTGGCATCGGCACTGCATCGCCTCGTCGTCACGTAGTCAAGCTCCAGGGTGCCTTCATTGGGCATGACCCAGCTCTCTTGAAACACAAAGGGTTCGCCGTCGACAGATTCATTCCGCCAACACGACCAGTTTCCCATGCGAGAAAAGTCTGGGCGTCCTGACCGCCTCCCTTCTGCGGCCTCATCATTCGAGGACTCCACCAGTCGCTCCTGTGTGGACACATCGTGAGGTGGTTGAAACGCCCACACTGGATCGCACATCGCGCCTTCAACGAACCGCAAGACGACGTTCCAACGGTTCAGCCAGGTTCAGTTTGTACCGACCCGTGGGATTGCCAGGATCAAAGTAGAACAGTTGCCCCACTTTCACAGACAGTGCAACCTGATCTTCCAAGCGAGGTAGGTTGTGGAGAATGAACGGACGCGAGTCGAATCGGTTGGCAAATCTGACGATCAACTGCAGCGTGTCCCCAAAGAGTTAGCCACATTGGACACCCCACCGTGAGACAGTATGTGACGCCAGCTGCGAACGTACCAGCGCCATGGCTGATATCTTCCCATCAGCCGTTTCAAATGTGTCCAGCAGTTTTTGAGCACTGGAACGATCGAAAAAGCAATCTGCTGCAGCGACCTCCAAAGCCTCAAGGCGTTTGGTATCGTCAGGTGCAGGTGGCGGTGCTTTGTGGAATGACTGTGCAAGTCGATCTTCCCGCGCCTGCAGATTCAAGCAAGATAAGTGCCCCCACCGCCTTGCGCTCATGCTCACGCTGCAGGCTGTGCGGTAGATACCTTTGCAGCAAGTGTCATGCCGACCAAGTCAAACAGCGTCATTTTCTTGCGCTTCACCTTTTGCATCACCATTTGCTGCATCAAATTGGTCATAACCGCTTGCTGCAGAACGTAGTTCTTTGTCGGACTCCTCCGAATGTACTTGATTGTAAATGCAAGAATGCCTTCTGTTGGTAGCCCGGCGTAGATCCAGGTGCGCAGGTCCCAGTCGCTGACATCTTGCATGTTGTACCTGTTCCTCACCAATCGTGAGTGCGGGTTGCCAGTGACAGGGCGGACACACAAGCGCAGCACGTACGTGACGTCATGCCAAGTAACATTCTCCGGCCTATTCCGAGCCATCTGAGCGAGTTCACTGGCAACCGCGGCGTCGTATCCACTCCCAAGATCCAAACTGTACTCTCCTCCGGGGTTGTCTGGGTCGAATGGCGTGCGCTGGGCCACCCCTGCAGCTGACCCTCCACAGCTGTTCATCCACACGTCCAGCTTCGACACCTTGCCTCCTGCTCCGCCTGCGCTGAGTCGGATCTGCATGGCTCGCGTCAACGCACGCTTCCCACCCAGGCTGTCAACAAGAACACCATGCACACACATGGATGTAACAAAGCAAGGCATGAGTCACGGCCCTGGACGCTTTAGCAGTATGCACCACCTCCGCCACCTCCTCCACAGTACGCACCCGAGCGGGTTGAAGTCAAGCCGTAGCGAAGCCAGGGTGGTGTTTGTGCGCACACCGGCGGCCAAGACCACGGCGGCATCTTCTGTGATGTTGTTGTGCGAGAGGTCTACGTTGCGCAGCGTCGGATTGTCACGGAAGCACGTTCCAAAGTCCATCGCACCGTCGCCGCCAAATGCGTTCCAAGACATGTTGATCTTCTGCACAGACCGGTTGACCAGGAGCCCAGCAGCGATCGCCTTTGCTCCTTTCTGCATGTTACCAATACTACTGGGTGAGGCAGCTGCGTTGCACTGCATCAGCACCACAAACCACTATGTCAGCCTCACCTTTCGGATCGTGTTCCATTCCAGCGTCACAGTCTTCAAGCAGCAGCCCGGAGTGTTGAGCATCGCGCCAACCACGGCCCCTGCTCCATCACCAAGCTGGTTGCGGCTCAAATCCAGGTGTGTCAGGCGGCAGTTCTGCGACTGAAGCCCGGATCGCATCGCGAGCATGGCCCTATCGTCCAAGTGGCACTTGCTCAGCGTCAAGGACTGGAGCGACGACCGAACTCTGGAGTGGGGCCCAGTCGCGATGGTGGATGACCTTCGCGAAGCAGATGCTACTGTTGGGATGTCCACTGCCAACGCTTGCGCCAGCGCCAGGGCACCCAACCTGCCTATCCGGTTCTCAGACAGGTCAATGTCCGTCACACTGCCATTGGCGAATGCAGCATTCACCAAAGCAGCAACACCTGCTGGAGTCATGCGGTTGTTGCGGACATCCACCTGCCAAGACAGCAGCATCAGTCAGACTGCAAAATGGCCATATGACATGGGAAGAAGGCACGACACTGCTCTCACCGTGTCCACATCTGGCAAGATCGTCAAGCCTTGGGATAGCACCAGAGACCGCGTGTCTCCCAAGCCAAAGTGACTCAGGTCCACCGACCGTGTGGCCTTTCGACGAATAAGCAATGGCTCTGGCGGCAAGTTGTACTTGGCACTGGCTGCTTGACACTCCATGCGAGGGCTCAGGTTTGTCCGAGTTTCACCGGTCTGGGAACACCCACGTAAAATTGCTACCGTTGCGTCCGCGCGACCAACCACATCTTGGCACCCACACGTACCACCTCCGCGCCCAGTTTTGACTCCACGCCTTTCAGCCGCCGTTTGGCGCTTCGAAAGTACAACTTCCTCGCTTTCCCCCCACAGTAGCGCTTCAAGCGAACACGCAGCTCAGGGTCCTCCTCTTGCTTGTCCTTGGCAACTTGCTTGTGGGCGTACGCCACAAAGCTGCGCCAGACCTGTTGCCACCTCTCAGCCGTCATGGGAGCGCTCGGCTTTGGGGGTGGTACTGGTGGTGTTGGGGGACTGGGCTCAGCTTCGTCGGATGCCGACTGCACGTTCTCGGATACAGCCGTGACGCCTGGGCTCCCTTCTTCTGCATCACCAGCCGCCGTACCACCCTGGGAACCAGTGCCAGCATCCGGTGTTGCAGATGCTGCACCAGACACTGCTTCCGGGAAGGGTCGTGCTTCATGGTCCATAAGCACGCCGGCGTGGACTTCGTCAAAGCATGACGCGCAGTAGTGCTCCTCACAGATATCGCAGCTCAGAACAGCATCCTCAACTGCCGCGCAGTCTACACATGAGCCACACTTCTCAACAATCACCACCCTTTCGAAGCGTACTAACCTTCGCACTGCTGGCAAGCAGCCTCACGAGGTGACAACATTGTCCCTGCTGGAAGCGGTTCTGGCAAAGGTAGAGCGGGTCGGAAGTGCAGCTGTTGGTCGTCGTCAGACGAGTCGGAGCTCATGCTTGCCTCATGGTCCGAATCAGATGCAAACCAGACATGCTGACCACCCGGCACACACCAAGCAGATAGCACACTTCTAGTGAGCGTGATAATGGCACGGTGGGGTGTGATGGCTTACATCATCGCCTGGTTGATAGCTTTCCATCCAACCGTCCAGCTTGCAACCAGGCGTAGCTTTCCACGGCGGGATCGGGCGCTTCTTTGGTTTTCGCTTCATCACCTCCAATCGTCGACGGCTCTTTCCCTGGTGAAGGTTAGTTTGAAAGCGGTACATACCAGAAGTTAGCTCACCCAAGGATGCCAACACCAAGTGCGCTGAATCCTGCTCACCCAAGAACCTGGACCTCTCATGCTGGATGTCACTTTCCAGGCTTGTTTCAACCGCCGACGGCTCATGGTGGCTTTGAGGGGAGACGGTGACTTGCTACGCACAGATTCGGGCCTGCCGAAACTTCGAGGTGACGTTGCAACGCTAACATTGCTGCTGGGAAGGGCCGCACCAAGCCACATCGTCGCACGAGGCAACAACAACGCCTTGCGCAGCACTTTGTGGCTTGGGGGAGGAGGCGGGGGCTGCAACACACTTTCGAGAAGCGCGTTGTTCCCAAGGCTTTCGGCCGAATCCGCGTCGGATCGAGCAGTGCCCTTGCTTGCTGCTGAAGCCATCGACCTTGCTGCCGGTGATGTCATGGAGGCTGCCGTTTCGCCGACGGAGATGCCTGCCAACAGCCCCGGCAGCGAAATACTGGGGCGGGTTCGCTTGCTGAGACGATGTGACGTGGCACGCTGGCTACTTCCTTTGGGAGTGCTTCCTCCACCCAACATCAGCGCCGCCACTGCCTTGGTGGCGTCGCTTCCGACACATGTAGGCGATGTTGGTGCGGCCATCTTCAGTTGCATGTCTTGAATGGCCGTTGCAGTTGCCCCATGCAGCACCTCCGCGAACGCCGATGTGTGTTTCCGCATCACAAGTCTTCCCGGTGTGTTGTTGGCCGCAGCAATACCCGCCAAAATACTGGATTGTGAAGAGGCATCCGATCGAACGGAAGCGTTCGAAGGTGAAGCTGGTGCGCGTTTGGATGCGCCCCCACGGCCTTTCGCAGCAAGCAACGAAAGCGCCATGGCAGGGGCAACAGGGCTCACGGCAGGACAAACGTCACATGCACTTGAGGCGCAGCTAGGGAGCCCTCACGGTCATCGTGTTCATGCTTGGGTGGGCTCCATGACCGTGCTGTTGCCAGCAAGCCGTTTCGGTCCAATCTCGGCGGCACGCAACCTTTGCGTTTTGCGAAACTACTCACACTCAAATCGCGACTGCTGCAGCAGTCCGTGCACTTCTGGCACTTGACCGCACCTTCACACGCTCACGCCAACGTATGTGCAAGGTATGTCCATAAACAATCGTGTGTGAGGATGATGCCGTGCGTGTGCATTGTATTCAGCTGTTGTAGGGTCAGGTGTTGGCGTACAAGTGGCGTCCATTCTGATTGTCGCGTGCTTGTGGTGTGGTTGTCCAGGTGTGGACAGGGAGGGATGTCGACGTTGCGCACTCCATACGCATTCACTGCCCCGGTGACCAACAGCAGTGATGATGTACTGGGTGCTGTAGATTCTGTCATTTCCACGCTGCAGGCGTTTCCTGGACTTGTTGAGAAAGCCGAACGTGCCGCTGGCATGCCATCCACAAGGTGCGATGCGAGTGCCTGCACTCGTGCACGTCGAAATGTGTCCTCGCACCACGCCCGTGCCACCACCCACCATACATTGGAATGCACACCTGCGTTCACGCTCACGTTTACGCTTGGATGTGCATCCTGACCCGCAACTGCACACCCCTCCGTGTTCGACACGCGCATCCAATCCACGTTTGCACCTCCTTTGTACACTCCACAGCTCTCGTGTCATCACCCCACAACCAGCTGCTACAGCGTCTGCAAGACGGCGTTCATTGCAGCGAAGCGCTGCACGGCTCCAGTCCGAGTTGGTGGCTTGGCGCGAAGCCGTGTCAAGTCCAGACGCAAACAGTGTGGCTCCCATCGCCACCACTCGCAGCAACAATCGCCATGTCGCACCAGCACCACCAAACGGTGGTGTTCGTGCCAGTGGTGGCATGCATTCATCAAGTTCGTCTCGCGCCCCACCACACGCAGCCACGGGTGCCAGGCCGGTGCCGTTGCAGACGGCGGGCAATGGTGGTGTGGGCATGGTCGCGTACGCACCGGCGGCAGGTTCAAGCCGTGCTCGGTGCGTCCCTGTCACCGCACAACCCGCTGACACAGCGAGCGAGGTGCACGCTGCTTTGCAGCAAACCAGCCTCATGCTGGCGGGCGGTCACACGGTCGCCTCCTCGCCACGGTCTGCATCGCCGTCTGGGGCAGGGCCTGGGGCTGCGCCTCGGTCTCGGTCTGCGTCTGCGTCTGCGTCTGCGTCGGGGTCACCACGTGACAAACGACCGACAGCAGTCGCTCTGCCGGGTGCTGCTGGCCGTCTCAAGGCCGCGTTTCGCAAGTATGATGGCGATAGAGATGGTGCGTGGTGGGCGTTGGGTGCGAGTTCGTTGCCGCGTTGATGTGATTCGTTGTTCTGTTGTTTTGTTTTGTTTTTTGTTTTTCGTGGCCAGGTTTGGTGACGTACGAAGAGTTTCGGCATGGGCTGTACAGCTTGGGGGTGGAGTTTCCCGCAACACAATTGTGGGCAGTGCTGCACGAGTTTGATCCCCGACACACTGGCACCGTCGACTACCGATCCTTTGCGCGTCGCTTTGGGCCTGCTCGCCCCAAAGCAAAGGACACCCGTGTAGCTCCTTGCGCTGTTGCAGCTCGCAAAGAAGACAGCCGCTTGGTGAACCGTGTCCTCGATCGCTTGCACCAGCACGGGTGTGATGTTCCGAACGTGCTGCGGCGACTGCAACGCATGAAGCATGCAGAGCACCGTGACGAGGCTGATGGTGTGCAGCTGTCTGACATTCGCAAAGCCTTTGCTGCGTTGGTTCGTTCGTGGTGTTGCGTTGCGTTGTGGACCCATCACCTGTGCCGTTTCTCCTTACGCAGTTGAACGTACGGTTGGCGTGTGTTGTGTGTGGCGTGTGGTGTGTGTGTGTGGTGTGGGGTGTGCGTTGGTCAGGGCGTACGAGTGACCCATGCCGAGCTGGCTTCCATCGGACGACAAGGACTCGGTCAGCACCTCCAGCTTGCTGCGCAAACCGCATCGGCGACAACATCCACGCAGGCGCCGTTGCTCTCCCCACGTTTCCGTGCGCGATTCTCCACTCCCGCGCAGGTGCCACCCCCTGCCTCCATTCCCATGTCAGCTGTGGCACGTGCGTTGACGTCCACGCCTGAAACCGGCCGCACGAACGCTGCAGTGCACCCCCCAAGAAGGGCGGCAGCCTGCCCACCCGAAGCACCACAGCCAAGACGCAGGTGCGTGAGGAATGTGTGTGTGTGTGTGTGTGTGTGTGTGTGTGTGTGTGTGTATCTGGGTGTGATGTTGCTGGAGTGTGTCACGCCTAACCAACGTGTGGCATACCTTGTCTGTTTCCCTGCAGTTCCAAAAAGCGCGTCGTCAGCCACCCGGACGCACTTGCAGGTGGCGTCACTCGATGGTACGTGACTTGCTGTTGCTTTCATTGTGTTTGTTTGTGTGTTTGTTGGTTTGTTTGGTTTAGGTTTCACACATCTTCTTGTGTCAGGGTGGGAAAGGCAAGCAATGCACCCACAACATCTGCTGCATCACCACCACACACCGAAGCGTGTGGCGCAGGTGTTGCCGGCGGTGCCAAAGAAGCAAGTGCCGCGGCCATGCCCATCCAACGCGAGTCACACCCACGAATTAACCCCGACACCACCAAAGTGCTGTCTCCCGTGGCTGCACCACCCTTGCCTCCTCAGCCCAGATACGCGACCGAGCCAACGAAACGGTTGTTCTGCACCCCCCGACGAGTGAAACCGGAGCTGGAACGCACGAAACTCTGGTGACGCTTCTCGCTCGCGTTTGTCCCCAACGTGTGCTGATGGTGTGTGTGCTTGGGACCCCTTATTTTTGCTTCTGCGTAGTGTGGGTTGAGGTGCCAGTCAAAGGAAAGGGCGGCAATTTTCAAACGATCACGCATCAATCTCGGTGTCCACGCACGTGTGCATGCCCGTCCCTGGCCACGCATCCCTTGTTTGTATGCACACACACGAAAGCCAAACCTACAGAGGCCTGCACAAGAGGAGGCAACACAAACGGGCTCATCTTGACAACGACACGCTACACCGTGGTGTAAACAGTCGCAAGACACTGTCAGCCGGCTAGTCCGCCCGACCTTGAAAGCTATGATCTCGCACATCCACCATGATTTCGTCATCGACGTTGATGAATCCAGGCACTCGGACCTGCAGGCCATTTTCCAACATTGCTGGCTTCAAGTCCACCTTGACATGGTTTTGGGCCCCTCGTGTTTCCTGAGTCGATCCACATGGCACTGTGAGCCCCATTGGGGGCACAACACATCGCTCCACAGTGCGTCGCACGAACCACGACTCGAAGTTTGACATGAAAATCAGCAAGGTTCACAAGCATCGGCTCTCCGTCGATCGTTTCTACGCTGACTTTGACCCCGTCCTGCAAAAACAAAAGCGACCGTCAAACAAGCATCAGCCATTGCGAGCGTGTCCGGTGTCCACTCTGCAGTACCGTGTGCGACTCACCTTGAGAAATACAGCTTGGTCGCCCAGCAGTGTCAACGGAAGCTCGACCTGCTCATACGTTGGCGGTTCGGTTTCCATGAGGACCATGTTGTCGCCGTTGGGGTATAGATAGTCAAACGTTCGCTTGCCTTCACTCTCCACCTGACCCAATGCAACACAGCATGAACAACCTGGCTTTTGCTTGGCCAGCACATACCTACCGTCTCCACACTCTCCGCTGCTCGCACGCGTTCGTTACGCTTCTTTCCATTGGCCACATCTCGCAGTTCCAACTGTGGGATTGGACGCCAAGCACATGGTTGTCGGACGAACAGCAAAGAAAACAAAAACATGCCCTCAAAGGCAAGAAAAGAAGCCACCTACCTACCTGTGCGTACGCGCCACCTTTTCCAGTCCGGGTAGCGACTGCAGACTTCACCTGCAGGAACAGCGAGGGTAAGTGCTTCCAATGGCTTGCCCCAGGGGCACATCACATGTGCTACGAACCTCCCAAATGCGGCCTTTCAGTCGGATGTAATCCCGTGGCTTCACCTGGTTCCCGTTCACCATCGCGCAGCGAACGGCGCCGCAGCGCAGATCCGTGTTGACGTCAACACCACATGTCCAACGCCACGGTTTGCCTGCGACACTTCGGGGCACCTTCCTCACGCCTAGCAATCCAGTGGCCAGCGGTCGCAGCATACTGCTCGCAGCTCTACACCTCAACAGACGTATGTACCCTTGTCAACCCAGGCTCGCGCAATTCGTGCGCAGCAAGTGAGCATGTGTGGTACATATGTGATGTTATGCAGTGTATCGATTTACAGAAATACTCAACCAACCTTCCGATCCGGCGCCAGCGGTTGCTGGCGACGTTCTGGTGCGAGCCGTGTTCACGTGCCCGACACTCACTCCACACCCCGCACCTGGGGACGGAATTGTTGCACATACACCAACACACTTCACCCAGAGCATCGGCAGCGGTTTGGGTTTGCGGTCAGGGTCATTGCCACTCCGTTGCGATGGGGAGTGCCGACTTCGATCTGAGTCAGGATGAGGTTTCGTTGCTGTCAGGAATCAGCATGTTCTTCTCGGCGCTGTCACTGTGTGGGTCAGGCTTCATCATCTTGTGTTACCTGAGATTTCGTTCTCTTCGTACATTTGCTTTCAAGCTGGTGCGTGATGATAGCTGCATTGCGGTCGGCACATGCGTGTTTGGGTGTGCTGGATTGTGTTTCTTATGGGCAATGATCTGCAGGTGTTCATGCTGTCCATCAACGACTTTCTCAACCAAGTGGGAGACTTCTTGCAGCCTACATCTGCAGAAGTGCTTCGCGCACGCACACAAGATGATGTTACCGGACTCTGCATTGTACAGGTACAGGACGACACCGCTTTGTGTGGGCGTTTGATTGCCGGCCTGCTAAAGCCGGTTTTCTCGTGCCCGTGCTGCTGTGTTGTGTCCAGGCCATCTCCGAGTCCTTCTTCGAGCTAGCATCCGTGCTGTGGACCACCGCTATTGCAATGTTCTTGTACATGAGTGTGTTCCAGCGCAAGACGGCGCAACAGGTGGAGGCAACCTTCAAGTGGCTCTGCCTGTTCTGCTGGGGCATTCCGTTCATCCTCACGCTCATTCCCGGAGCAGCGGGCATGTATGGCGGCGCTGGTGCTTGGTGTTGGATCAAGCCTGGACATGTGGAGTGGCGCTTCATTCAGTTTTACATCCCACTGTGGCTGGCCATTTCGTTTAACTCCGTGGTGTACATCATGGTCATCCGTGTCATCAAGAACATGGCTAAGGCTAGCAACTCCGAAACCGCACGTGACATGCTGCAGGCCATCAACCGACTCCGGTGGTACCCCATCATCCTTTTGATTGTAGGTGTTGTGGCACCGCTGCCATGGGTTGTCGTGTTGGTGCTGTCTCGTCTCATATGTTGCACTTCCTTGTGGGCGTGTCTCAGGTGTGGGGGTTTGCTTCCATCAACCGCATCTACGAAAGCATCGCGCAAAGCAACCTGTTCTGGCTTACCGTTCTGCAAAAGGTGTTTTCCTCGCTGCAAGGGTTGCTGAACGCGATTGCGTATGGTGCCAGTGCCAGTATTCGCACTGCTCTCATTAAGGAGTTCCCTTTCTTGCGCCGGATCTGTCCAGGGTAAGCAATGCCATTGTTTGTGGGTGGGTGTGGTGTATGCATGTGCTCGCTGACTCTCACCCACGCAATGAACACCTGAATGCCTTGTGTGTGCCTGGCGTGGCGTGCCAGGTGTTGCTGCGAGTCTTCAAAGGACCGCACAAACTCAGAGTGGGCGAACAACCCCGTGTCTGGTGCGGAGCAGAGTCTCACGCCAGCGGGTGGGTCACAGCTGTAGAATCTATCGTACAGTGTACCTAGCGTGTGGAAGAGGAGGACAACACACTCTGGTGTGTAGCCAGTGCCAGCCAGTCGCCAGTGTTGGCAAGACAAAGGGACAGAGAATACGAACTCTCAGACATATCCACACTGCGTGGGTAACATGCACCGTGCTAACAACTAGTCGGCATGCGGCTGTGGGGTAGAACAACAACGAACAACAACACTACGTTCGCGTCATGAAGTCTGCCGAGGCGCCACTGCTTCACATCGCGTGAGCGTCATGTGGCCTGGCGTCGTCATCCAACGCATCCTCAGCGTGGCTTTGATTCACCAAGTCTTCCAACAGCAGCACCTTTTGAGAAAGCACGCGGTTCGAAGCACTGTGGACAGAAGTGTCCAAGCCACGTCAGCCAACTCGAGGACACGCATTTCGTTCGTCGCAAAGTGCGGTCTCGCACAACCACACACACAACACTGCATCACATGGAGCCAAGGCCAACAGCAACGCACCTGGTGATATGGTCAAGCAGGTGAGAACAGAAGTCGGGCGTATCCAGCACCAATGAAAGGGTCCAAGCACACGTGGTGTGCTCAGAAGACACACCATCCACTGACGACGGGTCACGGCTGCGGAGAAAAACAACAGCATGCTCAGTACCGTGAGAGACGGCCAAACCAGCAGCACGTTTCGTTTCCGTCCCAACAGCAACACGGCAATGGCGATGCACAGACACACGCACATGGCAAACAGGACAGGCTGCGCTGACCAAACGCGCAAGTGAAGGACATGGGCGGATCGTGCATCTGCCACCGGTTGCACATGGTGGATGTGGGTGACCAGCTTGGCCTCACCATTGGGGTTGCTGCTGCGGCCACTAATCTCCGCAATGATCTGGATCATCATCATCAATGGCAGTGCACACATCGCGTCAACTTTGCGGCAGCAGAGGCGGGGCAGCAGAAGCGGCGCCACCATCACCATCACCATCACCATCACCATCACCATTACCATCACCATCACCATCACCCGCACGCACCAGGAATTCACGGTCCAGCACACATGCAAGGCGCTGGAGCTTTCCGCCGGCTTCGGACGGCTTGAAGCTCGAAATCGTGACAGGGAACCAGGCGTAGGAGCTCAATGGGAAGCTGGCTCCACGCTTCATGGTCAACGGCTTAACCATGACACTTTCCACCAACTCCGTCTCCGTTTCCATGTCCAGATGGTTCATCTTAGTGTACAATCGCCGCAACAGAAAGAACGCTTGGGCCTGTACCTGCAATGCCTCCAGCTGAAGCACGTGCGTACATGCCCATCACCACAGATCAGGAACTCATGCAACCCGGGTGGCAAACGCTTCATAAACCTGACCTGACAAGCAGGCAGGCAGACACACGTACGCGTTGAGCAGGCAACCGAAACTCCAACGGAATCCCAGCGTGAATGTTTCGGGTCAAGGGCAGGAGGAGCTTGGTCGAACTGGTAAGGCTGCAAGTGTGCGTACAAACGAAACACGGCACAACCACCATTCAACGTTTGAGCACACGGCACATCACGCACAGCCCCGCGTGGGCAACGACACGACACTGGCACGAACAGCACGCACGCACGCACAACGATACCAACACGCCGCCACTCATGTTGCCACGCACCTTGCCAAGTGGCGATGCTTCAGCACATTCGCGGCCGCACACTCCAGCACAAACGAAACAGCACACAAGCCGCCCAGCGGTTCAGGGTACGCAATAGCGAGTGACAGTTGTGCACCGCACGCAGCAACCGCCTGCACAATGACGACAACCAACGTGTCAAACCGATTGTCCGCCGCACACAGAAGACAGAGGAAGCGGGGCGAGGGCGGCACACTGCACTGCACTGCTGCACTGTACTACATGGCCACAATACACACGCATATCACGCGAGTGCCACACGCCAACATACCTTGGCCAACTGCTCGTTGTGCAGCGGTGCCAAGCACTGCTCCACATCATCTGTGAAGCAGGTCCACTCCAACAGCTCGCAAGCCACCAGTTGGCAGCACAGGCGTGCCGGGGGCTGATGAGCAAGGAAGGTCAACAGCGCAGACACCACCTCTGTGCTGTAGTCGTCCAACGAGCTCACGGTGCGTGCCGTCGGATCGTCTGCGACATGAGAGTTGGTCATGTCGTTCGCCACGCCGTCGCCGTGGTTGCCCGCTGCTGCGTCAGCCTTGTCGATGGGCTTCTGGTCCTCGTCGACAAGCACAGCTGCTGGCTCGGAGGAGGCGGAGGCGGCGGCGGCGGCAGCAGCGGCAGCAGCCATCGTCACGGCAGCCACAGCAGTCACAGCAGCGGTGTCTGTTGCAAGCGCCCCCGACTGCGAGGGCGACGACGACGACGGCTTGACTTGGCTGCCTGCCGCAGACATGGCACTATCAGGGGTGGCAGTGACAAGGGAGGCACGGCGTGCGTCAGTCTGCGGGACATGCGCGGTGGCAGCCGGTGATTGATCCACGTCACACCCGGATGTGGAGGCCACCACCCCTGCTGCCTTGGCGTCCGCAGCAGGCACGGGCTGGCTCGGAGGAATGGACATGTCCACACTGGTCGCGCTCCCTGCGCTGCTCTTGCTCCTGCTCTCTCTGGTTGGGTCCTGCCGCTGCTGCTGCTGCTGGTCAGGCAAGGCAGAGTCGCTCGGGTTCGCTGCTACGGTGGTGGTGACAGGGGTGGCATCGGCAGTTGGCTCTGTCGACGGTGTGGACGCCACGCCGCCGTCTTCCACGATGGCACCATCGACGCTGCCTGCTGTGGCACAAGCGACGTCTGCGTCAACGCCCTCAGCATCAGACTTGGCATCAGCATCCACACCAGCAGCAGTAGCAGCATCCGCACCAGCATCAGCACCAGCATCAGCACCAGCATCGGCACTACCATCGGCACTACCATCGGCATCTGCAGCAGCATCCGCAGCAGCAACCGTATCGGCAGCAGCGTGAGCATCGCCGCAGGTAGCGCCAGTGGCAGCACTGTCACCGGTGGGTGGGTCACTCGCATCATCCCACAAGTGCTCCGGCGTTGTGTGGGAATGGGAGCGGCCAGCACGTGAGCCGGACGCCACGGCATCACCCCCCTCGGTCTCACTGCCACCCGACGCCACACCACCGCCGCATGGCGGCGTCCCATCCACCACATCGCCCGATGCACCACCAGCGGACGCAGACGCAGACGCAGATGCCGCAGACGCCGCGGCCGCTGAACCACTGGACGCAGCGTGTTGTGCGGCGTAGCTGTCTGCCTCCAGCCGCGACAACAACGCTTCGCCGCCGCCACCCAGCTCGCCCAGAGACACGGACACCGGCGCGACCGAAGCGGTGGGCGTCCCGCTGTTGCCGCTGCCGAAGGTGGTGTCGCCCACGCCGCCCCGGTTCGCCGAGGCTTGCAGAGAAGGCGACATGTGCAAGCACACCGCCGACGGTGGCGGCGCATCAGCGATGCCGGGGGGGGTCGGCTCAGCGGCGCCAGCAAAGAGGTTTCGAGACGTTGCTGAGCTGCCTTGCGTGGTGCGGTTCGGCGTGTTAGGCGCAGTGGCGGTCGTGGTGGTGGTGGCATGGACGCCGGCTCCATCGCGACGACTGGCTTCGCCATGGTCGATCACACTCTGGCTGTCGCCGGCGTGTGTGTGGTTGCCACCAGTGGCAGTGGCAGTGACCACCGCGTCACCTGCCTCGGAGTGGGCGAGAGTGGTGGTGGGAGTGGTGTGGGGCACGGGTGTGACCAATGACCCCAGCATGCGGCGCCGTTTCCGATCGCTGCGCTTGGACATGTCCGCGGCGTTGAGCACAGACGCGTCGACGCCGCTGCTCAACATGGCGCGAATAACACACTGTCGAGTCGGGGGAAGAGAAGAGAAGAGAAGAGAAGAGAAGAGAAGAGAAGAGAAGAGAGGAAGAAACAAAGAAACACACAACGATTGCGAAAACA
>Ga0213833_1001408_pt1 | contig 17284 bp, 13 predicted proteins | sample SWATP21_FD_160575 | JGI IMG/M metagenome (GOLD analysis project Ga0213833, IMG submission 160575) | Coastal seawater microbial communities from Marineland, Florida, United States - SWA TP2 #1 | ecosystem: Environmental > Aquatic > Marine > Coastal | place: USA: Florida | collected 2016-08-14
CCCCCTCTTTGTTGTTCTTGCAGGGAAAGCCTCCAGCCGTGTATACCGCAGCATGATGGACATCCAACCCGATGTCTCCGCCGCCAATGTACGTGTGCAGCCGAACCCGGAGTTCCTGCCGCCTTCCTTCATGGACGCAGACACGGTGCAGTCCGACGAGGATGGTGGAGAGAACAGCGACGACTTCCTCGCTGGCCTTGCCGAGGCAGCGCAGCTCAACGAAAGTGCTGGGTCTGCGCTGCGGCGTAAAAGGAACTCGGGTGTGGTGGTGCAGCGTGAGTCTTTGAAGCGTTTGTCTGCCATGCTGAGTGACAAGCGGACCCGCCGCCAGCGCTCTGTTCGCAAGGGGTTGGGCGCGCCAGCTGCACGCAGCAAGAAGCTGCTGCCAGGGGTTGGGGATGGTGTGTCTGCACCGCCCTCACCTGTGCGTGCGCCGGATGTTCAGTGAGTCGGGCGGGTTGGGGAACACGAAGTAGTAACAGTGCAATGAGACGTGATGGGACGCGTGTTTTTATGATGGACATCAACAACATGCACAAACAAATACATATCAACGGTACACGTAACGTTCTCCATCTCGATGCAAAAGCAAAAGAGACGATAAGCAAGCAAATTGCGGACAGGAACTGTGCAGCAGCTATGACAGGTACTTGGAAGGGCCAGGTGCAGCAACCACAGCACGCACACCCTCGCCCAAAGCTCACATCGTGTCCAGTGGCGCTGTTGCCGCTCGGGGGGCATCATCAGCGGCGGTGCGGATATCTGTCGTATCCAGTACAACAGCCAGATCCTCGCCAGGTGTCGCCACCATGCCAAATACGAACAAGTCACGCAAGCGGCTCCGTCGCCGCTCAGAGGACGTGGTAGACACGGACAGCTGCTCGTGAGGGGGCTGGGAGTCCTCCACCTTCGTGGACTCCATGTGCCGTGGTGTGTGGTTCGGTGGTGTGGGGTCGCGGCTGTGCACAGAAAAGTGTGCAGTTTCATTCGGGTGGCGGCGGTGCAGGCGCGGACATTTCGATCCCATTCGCACGCACACGGCAGAGCAGTTCGTGTTGCAAAGTGTCGCTGTCGATCGATCTGTCGTGGGGGTGGACGCGTTGGTGGCTGGGATACTATTGGAATGGCCGACAAAGCTCTTATGGCGGAGTCTGGACGCGAAGGATCCATGTTTGCGACATGCACAGACATTGAACTCAAAAGTTGACTTGAAACCAGAGCTGAACAAGCACGACCCAAGGTTGACCCGCAGGGTCTGCGTTGTGTAAAATACCGAAATAGTGACATCATGAGGTGACCCGAAGTTGACCTGTGCCTAAAAGACCAAACTAGTGACACTGTTCGCCCGGGAAGAGTTGACTCGAAGTTGACTTGCGAGTTGACCTGAGAGACTTGCCCTTTCGTCCAAGGCGGGAAGGCTGACTTTGAGTTGGTGCCGCGTCTTGCACGCGTGCTTTGTTGCTGTGCTTGGATTCACAGTCACACTGTCGAGTCTGGGTGGCTGAGTATGGAGGGCGAGGGTTGAAGTGCCACCTAGCTTTGCACGCGCGCTTGTCGCTTGGAGAGGATGGCTGAACTACGGCAGTGGCTGCAGGATATGCACTACAAGCCACAGGTTCGCTCAGATGTGTTGTTGCCATGTTGTATGTGAGTACTCGTTGACGGCATGGGTGTGCTTGCGCATGTTTGTGGATGTGGACGCGCAGGGAAAGTATGTCAAGACTGGCATGCCCAACGTGGAGGAACTGAAAACACTGGTGTCAATATGTCCCCGCATATGGAAGTGGCTTGTCCAACACCATTTCTCTCCCGATGAAATGGATGTGCGTGTGGATTGTGTTGTAGTTTCTTGTCGGACCGTACCTGACGTTCGCTGTTTCTTCCCGCCAGATCATTGTTCGCAACGTGAAAATACACAATCAAAGGACGTGTACAAGCAAAGAAGAAGTGAGCGTGCTTGCGCGGGACGGTGGGCGTGCTTGTGCGGGACGATGAACATGCGCCGCTCACACTGTTGCCATGTCCCAGGAGTTGCGTGCAGCTCTTGCAGAGGTAGAACAGCTCAAAGCGACTCGGCAAGAGCTCCTCGCCGTTGTAGAACGGGTGGAACAAGAGCTGGAGACTGTGGTGGCGGAGTGTGCCGAGTCAGAGCGCGACGCGGTCAAGACATGGGACGCAATTGACGACGCAGGTGTTCGTGTCCAGCTGCTCCGCGCATTCCGTGGACAGCTCGACCGCAGCTCTCGTGTTCTTGACAAGACTCAGGCTGAGATTGCGGCGCTGTTTCCCAGCAAGAAGCGGGAGCAGCAGAAGCAACAACGAGTGGTCGGCACCATGCGGCAGCGAAGCGACGCTCTTCGTTCAACCTCTGCTGCTGTGAGCACTTCCGTTGACCAAGTCGATGTTGCTGACCTGAGCGGCCTGCCACACACTGACCATGCTTGCAAGGCGGCTGTGGATGCCGTGAAGCAGCACATGCAGCAGCGCTCCTCGCTTGGGGCGGTTGGTGATCGTGACTTGGGCACCACGGCGGCACAAAGGGATGGTGGAGGTGCAGCGCAACGACCTTCCTCTGTGAACCCGGTGCTTGATGCGATGCCAGAGGTGCGTGTTCTTTCTCCCCGCATGACGTGCTTCACTTGTCTTTTTTTTTGTCAACCATCACTAATGTGCATGCATGTGGGAATTACGCTGGGGATCATCGCCGCACAGCTGGACAAGCTCCATCCCGAGGATGTCTTGCACACCTTGACCCGCATGGTGGAACACGACACGCAAGAAGTGCTGAAGGCTGTGCAGAGTATCAATCTTGAAAAGGACGCCAAACTCCTTCGGTGGGTGTGCATGACAGTGCTATGCCCCCGCCCCACTGACGTATTTTATTGGCTGGTCAGACTGGGTTACAAGCAAGGAACACTGGGCATGGATGGAGCTCTTCCCGCAGATGCAAGCGAGGATGCACCAACATCATCCACATCTGGAGCAGCATCTGCACCAACTCAAGCTGCAACAAGCGCAAGCCTCGCCACGCTCGGTGCGGAAGATGAGATTGGGGAGTGCGGCGGGAACAAAGGTGACTTCATCATGGGCTCCCCCTCCCCTTCTGCTGGCAACCACGTGGGTGGCTCTCCACTTGCGCCATCACCGACCATGGAGGGTGATGAGCTGCTGTTCATGGTGCGCAACTGCCCTGTGTGCCACCTGCTGTGCAGTACGCCGGCACGCTGCCACACGGTACAGATGCTAACACGGTGTTCGTGGGGCGTGTGGGTTCCTTCTTTTGGACGTGGCTGCGTGTCACAGGACCAATCCCCTTCGGATGCCGATTTGCGGAGGCTTCTGTCTGATGACAGCAAGTCGCCTTCGCCACTGCAGCCCACTGCAGCCATCGAGCAGCGCGTCAAGCGTCGTAGCAAGAGCACATCCAAACGGGCAAACTTGAGTCCTGAGGAGAGTCTGCACTTGCAACGCTTTGCGACAATTGACACGTTTTTCGAAGCGGAAGACATTGCAAACAAGGTTTGTGGAGTGACGTGTGTGTCTCCGTCTGCTGCTGATGACCCAGGGTCGCGTTTTTCTACCACAGGCCCACCAATTGTCCGAGTCTGCTCGTGTAGTTGGCATGGCATCTTCTTCGACACAGTCATCCTCGGCTGATCCCAGCCGAGAACTGGAGCTTGAAGTTGCCAGTGCAAAGAGTCAGCTGAGGGCAGCGCAACTTGCCAAGGCGGAGCTTGAAGCTGAGCTGGCCCAACGGCGCCTGTACGTTCATGGCTGTTTGTGGTGACACGCAGCTTCTCGCGGCTCTCATGCTGCCTCCCATTTTCTTGGCGTGATGTGGCAGCGTGACCACCGAAGCTCAACGAAAACTGGAAATGATCGCATCGTTCGAGCAACGCACAGCTCACAAGACACAACAAATGCGCATGGTTGCACAAGCCAGCCGTGAGCTGGAAGACTCAGTGTTGGAAACCACCACTGCCTTGCGTGACTTTGCTGCTCATGACGTCGTTCTTGCGCACCGTGTGAGTGTGGGAGTGGTACAGAGGGGCGCTGAACGCGCAGCGAAGGCAGGTGTTCACTCACATGTTGTGCCACTATCCACAGGATCGGTTGAAGCGCGCGGCAGAACAGCTTTCGGGGGCTTCCGCGCGTGAAGTGGACGCAGTTGCTACCATTCCACTGGGTGACTTGCTATGCACGTCCACCGGTGCCATGGGCGAGTCCACAGCTCCACGCCTCGTGTGCGATCTTTCGATTCGTCGCGTCTTGCAGCGATCTGGGCATCTCCGTGTACGTTCCGTGTTGTGGGGGGGATGACGGGTAGGTTGGCAGCACCTCACATCAAGAGTTGGTGCCAGGCTGTATTGGATAAGCTGGCGACTCCGACGTTTGCATCGTGCGAGGGAGTGCTGCGATCTATCACTGATGGCATGGTTCGACACGGATCTTTTGGTGCTTTGCTTCGTTTAACCGTGGTGTGACGTTGGATGTGTGTTGTGTGGGGTTGTTGAACCCTTTGTTTTCTGGCATGTTCAACCAGACCCAGCGACTGAAGGATCTTGCTGCAGCCAATCTCAGGTATGAGCTGCGCGCCACGTGTCGTTTCTTTGTATTGTGTTGTGTTCTTCTTTGGTTGGGTTGGGTTTCTTTTCTTTGTAGGCCTGACAACAGAGTCGTCTTGGCAGAGCAACCCTGTCGGCTGAAGCTGAATGCAACGAACTCACAAGTGACGATGGCCCCAACAGCGCTGCACAAACCACTGGTACGTTCGCTCATGGTTGCTTTAATGCGTGGTGTGCGCCTATGTGGTGCTACGGCGCGCACTGCCTAAGCTCTTGCGGCCAGACCTTGTGCAACGAGCCAAAGCCATGGACCGACGTGCCGTTGAAGATTGGGAGAAGCAGGTACGTGTGCCGTGTACCTTCCCGCGCCTTGCCCCATGCATCCCACCTCTTGTGCGGTGGTACCTGGCCCCGCCCATTAACCCCGGGTCGTGTGTCCACACAGCTGGTTCGAGCGGCGGTGTCGGGAGCAGAGGCAGAAGAACGTGTTCGAAGCCGCATTGACGCTGCTCTCCACGAAAGGTGTGTGGGTGCGGTTGCACTACACGCTGCCATCTGGCACGTCGTTTTGTTGATGCGCGTTTTGTTCCCGGCTGCGTGTGGGTGTGAGTATGAGCAGACGCCGCAGCAGTGTCCAAGAGTTGGCTCCCTGGGCAGTGGTAGATGGACGACCATTCTCTTCGTGGCGCTCGGAGTGGCGAGAGCTGTGTCATGCTTTGTCTAGGTAGCACGGGCGATGACGATTGTCCGTGGCAAGAGCAATGCAGAGACTTGTTGCACCAGGTGCAGCACGAACATTGATATCATAGCAGCACACGCGATCCCCACTGTTCGGTTGTTCTCGTTCTCTCACACCTCGCACCGACATGACACACAGCACAAGTGGATGGTGACAAATCAAACCAAAACCGCACACCTCAAGAATCGAGGACAGCCTTCTGAGATGGAGACACTGGAACTGGGGATGCAGCAGAGGCACCGAGTGCCAATCCCGAGTCAGCGATCGAGATCGGGGTCACACGGCGAGCGTCGGGCGTCGGAACGGTGGTGGGTGGTCCAGCACTTGTTTCGCCACCCCGTGAATGCCGACGGTACGACGCTTCATTCTCCTCAGTCGTTTGGGCGCCCTTCGACACGTCCGCGATCCAGGCAAAAAACGAGCTGCTGGCGGGGGCGGGATCGCTGGCAGCGAGCCTCCAGGAGTGTTGGGCTTGCTGCAGGTGTTTGAAACGCTTGGCATACCTGCGTCATTCATGCAGCGGGGCGGTATGAACACACACGCACCGCAGCACAACAAGCACACGCGGTGAGGGGGGTGAGACCACTTGCGCACGCATGGAAGTGGACGCACTTGGCGACGCGTTTCGGATTGAAATCAATGTGAACGGTGCAGTCATGCTTCGCGCCCAAGTGGCAGCAGCTGCAAACATACACTAGCTGGCACACTGCCACCGCTTCTGTCCCGTGCTTCTCGGTTGTACGTGGTGCGCGCTTTGTATTCAACTCTAACAGCGCGTACTCATCGGTTTGGTCGTCTTGTGCCACAACAAAGCGAACCCCCATGGGATGACGGTAGAACAGCGTGAAGATGGTGTCGATCAAGGCTTGATCGTCCACGCTGTCTTTCTTTTGAAACTGTTTGGCGTCCTTTCGGGTCACAAGAATCGTACGGCTGGACATGAGGCCGCGAATCACGCCGTTGTTGATAAACTTCTCACGCCTGCATGGGCCCCAGACAGACGAAAACACAATAACAACAGCAACCACCACCACCAACAACAACAACGACAAGACCTTGAGTCGACAACCTTCGCCAAGCAACAAGAGCGCGCCACATGGTGCTGTGGACCCACCCATCCACACATACACACACACACACAAAGCGCACACCACACCAAACGTACCGTTCCTCACACTCGGCGCCTGACCCAACAACTGCCAGCAGCGTGGAGAACCGGCTAACAGTGTGAAAGCAAGATCCAGCAGGGCAACGCTCCAACACGTCCCGAGCCATGCTCCTCGTCGGGACGGTCAACGCCAGCTTCGCGTTGCGAAAACGCCCGCGCGCGCGAGGACAGGACCCACCACAAACGCCACGCATGGCGCCACGAAACACAGCCTCTGCATGGGGGTTGTTGCGTGCAGGCGCGTTGCTCTTGACAACAGAGGTCCAAAACTCGTCCATGTACTGCTTTGGCTGGAATCGTTGTGTGGGCCCGGCTTGGTGATCGTTTCCACTTGAGCTCATGCTGCCTTCGTCCATCATCGAAGGCGTCGACGCCGTACTCCTGTGCAGAGCAGAAGAGGCGCCAGCTTGAGCAACAGGCGCCGTAGCTGTCGTGGACGCAGCAGTAGCAAAAGCACCAGCACCAGCTTTTGCTATGGCAGGCGCAGTGGATGTTGCCGGTGAAGCAGGTGAAGCAGGTGCAGTAGGTGCAGCAGTTGCAGTCGCCGCAGAAGCGGCTTGATCGGGGTGCGGCGCGGACGTATCAAGGGAGGACTCCTTGCATGGAGGGGCCACCACTTTCAACTCTGCCTTCTTTGCAACGGGTGGAAGGGCGTTGGCCGCATCACCCGAGTAGATATAAATATTGGCAGATGAGAGATCGCTGTCAGAAGAACGCCGTTGCGCCGGCTCAACAGCAGACGATGTGACAGGCACGGTTGCTTCCATGGTTTGTGCTTCTGGCACCGTGTCCCCACCCGCACCCTTGAGGTTGCTCGACCACGTGTTGAGGGCAGAGATGAATTCAGCATTCTGGCGTTCCCACGTGGTCCGCATCCACTGCATCAAGTTTTCCAGCGAACCCCCGCGCCACACACCCTCTCCGGAATCCATGAGCTGGCGAACGCTGCGGCGCGACTCACGGACTTCCACAAGTTGCAGCGTCACGTCTTTGCTCACCATCACCTTCTCTCGTGACATGCGCATGACCCCAGAATCGATGATAATGCCACACTTGGGCCGGTGGGCAACATCAGTGTCTTGGCGAAGCAAGCCCGCGTCGGGGTGCATCACGACCACAACTTGCACGCAACTTTTAAGCTGAACGTACATGTTGTGCACGTAGACCGCCCACCGATGCAGCAAGTCGTCATCAAGCTGGCTGCTGCTGTTGGCGAGGTTGCGACCGTAGAGTTGAACAACCCTGGTCACTCGGCGAGTGCTGCCGATTTGTTCAGCCCTGGCAGCAATGTCCGACAAGGCTGGTGCCGTCGTGGTGGGCGTGACGCTTGCTGTCGCAGCCGCCACCTGACTGTCTCCGTGTCGCTGGCGCCGATCCAGCCCTTCCAGCACCTTCATCAGCCACTGTGAGGTGACGGTGGTGTACTGCGTGCTTCGAGGAGTGCGGGCGCGAACGTCGGCATCCAAATCCGTGTCAAACACCTCAATGAGCTCCTGTGCTATGCCTTCTTGAAGCATGATATTGATACCGGTTACCCAAGAGTCCAACGGAATTTCACGGATTGCACCGTCGTTGACCCCCAGCGAGCTGAACGGGCGAAAGGCGATTCGGAGCAGGTTCCACACCAAGTCAAACACAGCCACCGTGTGTCGCCACGGTCGGTTCGTGCTTTCAGCATGCTCCCAAGCAGCCGCCAGCGTGCCCACCATTCTGCGTGTCACACGTGTCACCGTGGACTCAAACGGGAACTGGAAGTCGTACAGCTCGCGCATGCGATCCAACGTGTCTGCCGTTGGTGTGCGGCGTGGAGGTGGCGGAGGAAAGTTGCCGATGTGGGCACCAGACACCCCCCTTCCCTCCTCCTTGACAACTGCCCCTGCCCCAACGGGGCGCATTGGAGCAGCCATGCTTGCACCCGCGGCCAGCTCCTGAAGAGAGGAGGAAGACAAGGCCCGCTTGGCGTCGTCGGCAAACGGGCCGTTGTCCAACGCGTCCACGTCAACACCGCTGTGATGCGAACCTTTGAGCGGTGCACCAACGCCGCTTCTCGCCCCCGCCCCGACTCCCAAGTCACCACTGGGTGGCCTGGGCAGGGCACGCACCATGGGCACACCGGGTCGACTCTGGTACTGAGGCACAAGCGGAGAACGTGGCCGCACTCCAGCCGCAGCAGCAGCACTGCGGAGAAACACGCCAGACAAAATACGTCTCGGCTTCCCCTGTGCTGGTTTGCGCAGCGTGAGCTGAACCACATTGCCTCCCAGCCTTTGTGGCTTGCCGTACACTTCATAACCAAGCTTGGTGTAGTGTCGCACTTGCATGTTTCCGCGGTGAACAGTAAGGGAACCATCAGAGGTGCGATGGAGGGACACCTTCACAGACACATCATCATACTCCTTTCCACCAGCAGGTGTGGCTCGAGAAGAACACGACGGAAAACGTTGCTCCACGTGCTGGGCAGCCGCGTTCGGAGACAACGAGCGAACGTCTCCCGGTACGCTGTTGTCGTCCGAAGCAAAGCGCAACAAGCCCAAGCCCGAGTTGAAGCTGGAAGTGGAGAAGGAGCTCATGTGGCTCAAGGAAATTGCAGATTCGGTGCGGGTCATGCGCCCTTGAGCATCCACCGTTGTTGGCGTCACCGGATGGCCTTCCGCAAGCGTGTGGGGGTCCACAGCGTCAAACATACCCGTTAGGGGGGACGTGGGTGGCGAGTCGCTCTGCAAAGGCGTCAGGGCAAGCGAATGGCCAGCATGGAGGTGAGATAAAGTCGGACTGACACCGGTCGGGTTGCTGGTTTGGCTCAAGTTGGCCAGGCTTGGCGTGCGCGCCATTCCACCGAGGTTGCCACCGCCAAGCATGGACAGGTTGGAGAAGCTGAGACTGTTGTGGCTGACACTGTTTCGACCCAAGCTGCTGCCACTCAAGCCGTGGACCTGGTGATGGTCAAGTGGCGGTCCGAGGGGGGAGAGAACACCGCCGACATGCGGACTCGGGGGTCCGCCGCCCACGTCAGCTCCGCCGTAGCCCGGCTCGTGCCGGGGTGTTGGTGTGGTGCCAGTTTGCGTGAGGGAGGCCAACAGTGTGGCATCTGCATAGGTTGAAGAGTCAACGCGCTCTTGCGTGGCATTGACGGCATCTGGTTCCTCGACAACGGCAGGCAAAGGCCTTGGTCGCTTGGCACCACCCTTCTTGCGCTTTGACTTCCGCGAAGGAAGTGCTGCAGAAGCGTGTGGCACTCCTTCAATGGGCGCGTTTTCAATGGGTGCCGTCCTGGAGGCACGGTAAGCGCCTGAAACTCGTCGGTTTTTTTGCGACGCTGCGCCCACGTGAACATTGGCTGCACGACGAGACCGCGTGGGGTGGGCAGCTTGAGAGGGTTGTTCACCGACATCCGCGGTGTGCTCCTCCGCACCGGCACCAGCGCCAGCGCCAACACCCAGGTCAGAAGGTGCCTCATTATCATGCATAGCATGAGCAGGCGGCGTCCTCGATGGCGTGGCACTCCCGCCATCTTCGTACAGCGACGCGTGCTGCTGCTCGGTCAAGTTGCGGAATTTCCAGTGCCTGGACACCACCCACGCACGCACCGCCCTCATACCATACGTAAGCCACACCGGCACAACGCCATCAAAGGACGCATGCTACGACAGCCAAAGGCAACATTGAACACCCCACAACTCGGTGCAGAAGCGTACTTTTGCAGGTATGCGAGACGCGCGGCACTTCGCTTGTCGGGACGGCGCCGCTTGGTCGGCCTGGAGCGCTTTCGCGCGCTGTAGCGACGCGTAATGAAGTCGTAGCATGGGGCACAAACGTGTGTGGCATTCTCGGGGCAAGACACCACGACCAAGCGCATTCTCTTGCTGTTAATCTTGTTGGGAAGCTTCACATCCTTCTGGCCGCAGCCGTAGCAAAAACCACGGCCCATCCTTGCAAGGGCACCAAAGCGAGCCAAGTTACTGACCTTGCACGCAAGGAAACCCGTCTTCAGCTGTGACCAGAAATGAAGCTGCGGCGGACCAACATGGCGGCCACCAAGCACGAACCGCAGCTGTGGCGTGAGCCACGTCAGATCACTTTGATGGGATCAGCGCAGCTGCTGCGTCATGACCCACAGACGCATCACAACAAAGTCACGCCATCTAAGCCCACATCGACACCTTTTTTGTTGTGCTGTTCTGGGCGAAACGGCGGTGTCGAGCCAGCGTGCACAGCACACAGCGCAGCGACGCGATGGAGCTGCAAGGCCTCACCGGGTGGTGAAACCCCGATGCTTTCGTGATTCGTGATGAATTGGTGCTACGGGCTGCTGCTGGTTATTGCCCTCGCCGGTGTCAGCGGCGCGCCGACACCCGACATCTCTCCAGCTGCAGACCAGGCTGCCCTGACCTCTTTCCCGCGCATCCGCTTCAATGTTGACTTCTCAGAAACTGTCGCGGGACTGAAAGCCGAGGATTTCACCATTTCGGCGCCAGGAACTGTGTTCTCTGCCACCTTGTCAGGGAGTGGCACCAACTATGCCCTGGAGGTCTCGATTGACGCACCACCTGAAGCTGTCGGCGAGCTGTGTCCTTCCGGCTACACCAGTTCCCCAATGGGGACGTTCTGTGCGAAAGTCGAAGCTTCAGAACTTGCCTATGACGCTGCGAAGACGAATTGCGAGAGCGATGGAGCTAACCTGGTCTCAGTACACGATACAGAGGACAACGTGTTTGTGAACTCCCTCCATTCCGCCTCCTTCTGGTGTGTCTGCACGGTTTCATGCTGTGCCACAGCAGGGCTAGCTTGTGCATAACTGTGTTTGCACGGTGTCATGCTTTGGAAAACTGTTCAGGATTGGGGGGAAGACGTTAGATCCTGGCATTGCTTGGGACGATGGAACGATGGGTGGCACCGAATACTCAAACTGGCAGACTGGCCAGCCGACTGGGGGTGCGGGGAAGTGCATCCAAGCGTACCCAGACGGTGCGACAAAGTTGTCAAGGTTAATGTGCTTTTGTCTCATTCACTCTCGTATGTGTTATGTCAGACGCAGCTCTTGGCTGGAGAGCCAACGCCTGCCGCATGACCGCTGCAAGCGTTTGCGCCGTCTTTCCCACAAGCTCAAGTCGGGTGTCTGTATCGCTGGCTGCAGGAGCAGGGCAGGCCACCCCTGCAGTACTTGCAAGTGCAGCGCCAGCAGTGGTTGTGTACTCCCCACCTGCAGTCAACATCACCCATGAATCGACGATGGACGGAGTCATGTGGTTCTCAGTTTCCTTTTCACGCCCCGTCGACCAATTGAAGTCGAGCGACTTCGAGGTTGTCACTCGCAATATCCGTGCGAATCGCAGAAACCTCACTGGGGTTGGCAAGGAGTATGCACTGTCAATTTGGTTTGACTACAGTCAAACATGCCCCACCGATGAGGGATTCTCTGTGTCTAGTGACGGTCGCTGGTGTGGCAAGTATGACTCGCGTGCTTTCACGCACGAGCTTGCAAGAACGGAGTGTCAGCCATACGATCTCTCAAGTGTTCATTCGAGAGACCATGCCTTGTTTTTGTCAAGTCTCATCCCATCATCTGGATTTGCCTGGTGAGTGCAGCCTTTGCAGGCCTGGCAAGTGCCCGCGCTCACACTGGCCGTTTTCAGGATCGGTGGTGTGTCTGACAAAGTAGTGAACACTTCAGTCGAATGGGTTGATGGTACACCCACGGACTACTTGGACTGGAAGGACGGGTTCCCCGTCCAACTTGTAGATCGTTGCGTCAATCTGCACGAGGCTGGTACGTTGTCACTTTGTTTTCGCTAGTTCAGCGACACCAGTGTATCTGAACTCAAGTCTTGTCTTGCAGATGGACAATGGAGGGACAATGCCTGCAGCACAGGGATGCCTTTCTTATGCGGAGTTCAAGTTGATGGGCAAGTGGCGGTGTCACTACCACAGTTTCCAGGCGCTGTCACACCACCGAGCGCTGAATCTGCTGGCGCTGTGGCTTCATATGCCTCGGCAACCGATTCAATGTGCGTGTCATCCGTCTCTGAGCTGGAGACAGTATCGTTGACCGCGATGTCGCCGTCACCCGCATCGTCCAAGACACTACGGTTTTCAGCAGTGTTCTCAACTGCCGTAACAGGCCTCACGGCAACTGATGTTGTCGTGTCTGCGGGATCAGTGGGCTCCTCAGTGACAGTTTCGGGTAGTGGCGACAACTACACCATTGTTGTGGTTATGACAACCGCGATTTCTACCTCGGTTCGCGTTCGACTTCCAGCAGGAAGTGTCGTTCCTGCCAATGATGACTCTGGATACTCCCCAATAGTTGTGTACTCCCCACCGGTTCCCACTATGACACTGTTGTCGGGTGAAAGCGGACTTGTGGACGACAACACTGTTGTGTTTGAGGTGGAATTCTCAGAATCTGTCATGGGACTGGTGGCGACAGACTTCCTTGTCGAGCCCTTGCATTTGAGTTCAAGAGTTGCATTGGAGCAAGTGGCGCCCCTGCGTTATCTTTTCGCAGTGAGTATTGAATGGACAGCTCCGCTGTGTCCGGCAGGTTACTTTCTATCCAGCACCGGGGATCTTTGTGGGAGAGTTGTTGACGCCACTTCATGGACCGAGGCGTCCGAACTGTGCTTTCCGTACCCACTCGCCTCAATGCACTCTGCCAACGAGCTGCTTTTCTTTGCTAGTCTTGTTAATTCTCCTTATGCCTGGTGCGACCAATGTCAACTGCATTGTCGTCGCTTTCGCTCTCCTCACGTGCGTGCGTGGTGCAGGGTTGGCGTTCAACGCACGGGAAGCTCGCCATGGAACTTTGAGTTCTCTGACGGTACAGCACCGGACTTCGCAGCATGGAACACATCTGTGTTCTCTCCGCATCAAACCTGCGGCGCCATTGAAATTGCGGGTTCGTACGTGCGTAACGCTGATTCCGCTTTTTGTGACACATGGCTGGTTTTTCAGGTGATAGCGCTACTTGGGTGCACTTGAACTGTTCGGATACCACCGTGGAAACCGGGGTTTGCGGAGCTGTGCCACAAGTGGTGCCCACCAATGTCAGTGTGGTTCTTCCCGCAAGCCCAGGCGATGTGGACCCGCCCAGCGCGCAATCAAACGCGGTCGTGGCAACGTACCAACCCCCAATTCCATCACTTTCTGTCCATGCTCGACCTTCCGGAGGCACAGCAGACCCAACCATGCATGTCAATGTGACATTTTCCTCACCAATTGCCAACTTGAGTGCCAGTGACTTTCACGTGGTCTCAAATAGTCTGGGATTCACAACCGTTCTGCAAGGATCGGGTCGGGACTACACACTTACCATCGAATCTAGTGTTGCTTCGTACAACAACGGCTGCCCCCTTGGATACGTTCAGTCGCCCACGGGGGTGTTTTGCGCGGCGGTCGTTGACACCCCACACACTTGGGAACATGCGAACAATGCATGCGGTCCACTCGGAACGCTTGCATCCATCCACTCGCAAGACGAGCTTGAGTTCTATCTTTCACTGACAGGCGGAAGCAAGGTTTGGTGAGTTTTCGGTGATGCGATGTCGTCGCGTGTCGTACGGTTTCTCACATAGCCTTCGCAGGATTGGGGCGGCCAGAACTGGAGATCATGCTTGGTCTATAGAATGGACCGACGGCTCTCCGGTTGAGTATGTGAATTGGGCACCCACAGAGCCGTCGGGCACTTCTTCTGATTGCGTTTGGTTGTCCACGGGTTCGTTTCGTGATGGCGGCAGCGGCCTTTTTTCTCAGCTGACGTGGTGTCGTGCAGGTTTTGGAAGCGAAGGGTGTGCAGGTCAGCACCCAGGACTGTGCAGTGCACCCCCTCTGATTGCCTTTGTCGTGGACCTTGGTCCCCAAACTGGGGTTGTTTCGCCCCCAAATGCTCCAGCAGTATCACCTGTTACACTTGTCTACACACCAGCAGTTCCCCGCGTGTGGCTCGCTCCTGGACAGCCGAGTGCCACGCTACTTCCAGAGGTCGACTTTGAGTGGTGGTTCTCAGATGACACGAGCGGCGTGTCTGAAGAGTCTTTCATTGTGCACACTCCTGATGATCTGGTTGTATCCACCCAATTAGGCGTTACGGACCACTTTGACTTCAACCGAAATCCTCCAAAATCGGCTCTCAGTACAGGAGGGGACATCCGGTTTAAGACCTTCACCTTGCAAGCTCTTGAAACTGGCTCTTGGTTTGCCACCACGAAGAACTACTCTGGGCCTATTCGCATTACGACCTCCGCCAAACGAACAGGATCAGGGTACATGGTGATACGACTGTATGGAAGCGATGTTACAGTCGGGTTCTATGGAGGCGTCGGGATCGCGGGAGATTGGATCATGGGGACATCCGGGTTCTCATTGGGAGACGTACACTACGCAGTGCCGTTCTCAGCAGGCTTCTCGGCAGAGGGCTACCACGAGTACTCGTTGGAGCTGTTTCGCACTGGCGAGGTGGCGCTGGCTGTGGATGGCGTGGACGTAATCCGAGAACTATTACCACGGGCTTGGTCGGCGGGAAGCGTCGGGATATGGGGAGGAAAACAATCGTCTGTACGTGAGGTATGTTTGCGAGCAAGCTGTTTCATCAGCTCATGCGTGTGTGTGTGAGTTGTGTGTGTGTTGCGCTGCAGACGTACGAAATCGACTGGTTCCACATCCACCAACACTTTTTGCGGGTCACTGTGGATACCACGGCCCTTGACTCGGGCAAGAGTCTTGGCTCGGACTACCCGATTCAAGTTTCAATCCCTGCATATGCCACCGGGGTGTCACCACCAAACGCGGCTGGTGTAGGAGCCGCGACAGTGACATACCGCCCCACCATCCCCATGTTGGAAGCAAGCCCGTGGACACCCAACTCGACCCTGCAAATTAATGTCACTTTCTCCACGGCTGTTTACAATCTTCATGCTGAAGATTTTGACATCAGCGCCCATGGGATGACCTACACGGTCGACTTGCAGAACATCACTACTTCCAGCTACTTGTTGACGATCACGCTTGTGCAATTGCGGATGTCTTGCCCACTCGGGTTCAGCATGTCATCACAAGGCTCTCACTGTGGACGAATGGTTGAGTCTGATGTTGGGGACCATGCTGCAACTGAAGCTGAGTGTGCTCCCTGGAAGCTGGTTTCAATTCATTCTGACTCACAGCACGAGTTTGTGACGCAGCTGGCCCAGCGAAGCGCCTGGATCGGAATCACTGACAGTGGAACCGACCCAACTGACTTCCAGTGGACGGATGGAACACCGGTGGATTTTACACGCTGGGGACAGGGCCAGCCCAACAAAATAGGTCAACAATGCGCAAAAATTGCTGCCAACAAGAACTTGAAGTGGAACGACGTGATCTGCTCCGTGTATATCGGTCATGGTGTGTGCGGCGCCCCGTTCGGAGCTACACATGTAACCGTGGCACTCCCCGCATCTGCGGGGAGCGTGTCACCACCAAACACTGCCTCGATGGTAACCGTGCTCCACCAGCCGCCAATCGCAACGGTGTCGATTGCAGGGGCTTCACAGACCACATCTCCTGTCATTGTGTATGAAGTTTCTTTCACAAGTGCGGTGGAGGGCTTGCAGAAAGAACATTTCACGATTCACAGCTCTGCGCCTGTGGAACGTGTCGAGCTTCATGGACAAGGCACCAAGTACGAAGTGCATGTTGTGTTGTTGGCCGGTGCTTGCTCCGTGCAGCAAGATTCTGGTCTTTGCGTCGCGACAATCGATGTCGAATTGCAACGGTCGCCAACCGGGGTCACCCCATTGTTTGTGACCGGGTCACCATACAATGTCTCGGTGGTGTACATGCCACCACAGCCAATCCTCGCAGCTGTTGCGCCGAGATCAGCTTCGAACCACATCACATTCGTCGCAAACTTCTCCTCTCCGGTTCGAGGTGTCACGCGAGATTCTTTCACAGTGCATGCCAACTCTTTGATTGTACTTGACGTTGTTGTTCAAGGGTCGAATCTGAACTACGAGGTACAAGTCCTGGTTGATCCCGGTCTCGTTCAAGCCCCAACTGCATGGGAGGTGACTCTGGCAGTTGAGATGGGAGCTACTGGAGTGATGCCGCCCACTGCTGCAGCGGCAGTGAATGCAACGACTCTGTACGAACCCCCAATTCCACTGCTGGGTGTTGCAAACAGCCAAGCGGTCAACACAAGCGACGCTGTGATTCGCTTCTTTGTTAACTTCTCCAGCCCGATTACTGGATTCGCAGCGAGTCATGTCCGTGTTGTCACACGTATGGCGGTGCTGTCTCAGCGGCTTTCAGGAGCAGCACGCCACTACGAACTCGACGTTACTCTCCAACCAACTCAGCCGATGGACGTGATTAGCATTGAACTTGCTCCTACAACTGGTATTCAACCTCGTTGCACAGTGGCTCATCAACACGCTGCCAGCAAGGTCATGTACCACCCTCCGCTTCCTAGTTTGTCTTTGGGAAGAGCCCAATTATCTACGACGAGCAGCGCAACCGCGAGGGTGTGGGTGAACTTCTCTGCTCCAGTGGAGGGTCTGCTGGTTGATGACATCACTGTCACCACCCGAACAGCCATTGTGAGCCGATCACTCACAGGTGTGGACAGCTCATCGTACGAGTTGGTGCTGCTGTTGCAACCGACATTCCAGGAGGATGATGTGGAGATTGGTGTGTCACCATCACATGGTGTCGTTCCGACTCCATTCACGTTGGACACAAGTCCCATCATCATTTCGTATCGGCCCCCCGTCGCGAGCTTGTCATTGGGTGTTGGACAACTGGCGACGACGAGTGATCCGACTGTGAGGGTTTGGGTGAACT
>Ga0213833_1001409_pt1 | contig 17283 bp, 11 predicted proteins | sample SWATP21_FD_160575 | JGI IMG/M metagenome (GOLD analysis project Ga0213833, IMG submission 160575) | Coastal seawater microbial communities from Marineland, Florida, United States - SWA TP2 #1 | ecosystem: Environmental > Aquatic > Marine > Coastal | place: USA: Florida | collected 2016-08-14
GCAGCTTCTTCTGCAGCCTCCTGTTCAGCCTTCAAACGAGCTTCTTCTTCAGCTTGAAGTCTAGCTTCTTCCTCGGCCTTCAAACGAGCAGCTTCTTCTGCAGCCTCCTGTTCAGCCTTCAAACGAGCTTCTTCTTCAGCTTGAAGTCTAGCTTCTTCCTCAGCTTTCAAACGAGCAGCTTCTTCTGCAGCCTCCTGTTCAGCCTTCAACCGAGCTTCTTCTTCAGCTTGAAGTCTAGCTTCTTCCTCAGCTTTCAAACGAGCAGCTTCTTCTGCAGCCTCCTGTTCAGCCTTCAACCGAGCTTCTTCTTCAGCTTGAAGTCTAGCTTCTTCCTCGGCCTTCAAACGAGCTTCTTCTTCAGCTTGAAGTCTAGCTTCTTCCTCGGCCTTCAAACGAGCAGCTTCTTCTGCAGCCTCCTGTTCAGCCTTCAAACGAGCTTCTGCTTCAGCTTGAAGTCTAGCTTCTTCCTCAGCTTTCAAACGAGCAGCTTCTTCTGCAGCCTCCTGTTCAGCCTTCAAACGAGCTTCTGCTTCAGCTTGAAGTCTAGCTTCTTCCTCAGCTTTCAAACGAGCAGCTTCTTCTGCAGCCTCCTGTTCAGCCTTCAAACGAGCAGCTTCTTCCGCAGCCTCCTGTTCAGCCTTCAACCGAGCTTCTTCTTCAGCTTGGATTCTCGCCTCTTTCTCGACCTTCAAACGAGCAGCTTCTTTCGCATCCTCTTCTTCTGCCGTCAAGCGAGCTTCCTCCTCGGCCTTCAATCGAGCAGCTTCTTCCGCAACCTCCTGTTCAGCCTTCAACCGAGCAGCATCTTCAACAGCGACGTGGAGTTCTGTGGCATTGGCATCCTTTGTTTTCTCGTGCGCCATATGCATTGGCGAATCAGCATCCTCTTCGAAATCGTCGTCATAGTCATCAAATTCCTCGTCGCCATAGCTGCTGCCACTGTCTGATAGTGCTTGAGCCGCCTTTGCATCTTCCTCTGCCTTCAAGCGAGCAGCTTCTTCCGCAGCCTCCTGTTCAGCCTTCAACCGAGCTTCTTCTTCAGCTTGAATTCTCGCCTCTTCCTCGGCCTTCAAACGAGCAGTTTCTTTCGCAGCCTCTTCTTCTGCCCTCAAGCGAGCTTCCTCCTCGGCCCTCAAACGAGCAGCTTCTTCCGCAGCCTCCTGTTCAGCCTTCAACCGAGCAGCATCTTCAGCTTGAAGTCTTGCCTCTTCCTCAGCCTTCAAACGAGCAGCTTCCGCAGCCTCCTGTTCAGCCTTCAACCGAGCTTCTTCTTCAGCTTGAATTCTCGCCTCTTCCTCGGCCTTCAAACGAGCAGCTTCTTTCGCAGCCTCTTCTTCTGCCCTCAAGCGAGCTTCCTCCTCGGCCCTCAAACGAGCAGCTTCTTCCGCAGCCTCCTGTTCAGCCTTCAACCGAGCTTCCTCTTCAGCTTGAGCTTCTTCCTCGGCCTTCAAACGAACAGCTTCTTCCGCAGCCTCCTGTTCAGCCTTCAACCGAGCTTCTTCTTCAGCTTGAAGTTGAGCTTCTCCCTCGGCCTTCAAACGAGCAGCTTCTTCCGCAGCCTCCTTCTCTGCCTGCAAACGCGCTTCTTCCTCGGCGTTCCGGGCGGCGTTTTCGGCTTGACGTCGGGCTTCCTCTTCGGCCTTCAATCGAGCTTCTTCTGCTTGCAGTTGGGCTTCGTCTTCAGCCAAGTGTGCTGATGAAGCAGCATCATCTTCGAAGTCGTCATCGTAGTCATCGAATGCATCATCGCCGTAGCTGTCGGACATTGCCACGGATGTGCGGCGGGTAGGTGTGCCTTCTTTGCTCTTCAATTGAGCAGTTTCCTCTTCGGCTTGAAGCCGGGCTTCCTCTGCCTTCAACCGAGCAGCCTCTTCAGCAGCCGCTTGCTCTGCCTTCAACCGAGCAGCCTCTTCAGCAGCCGCTTGCTCTGCCTTCAACCGAGCAGCCTCTTCAGCAGCCGCTTGCTCTGCCTTCAGCCGAGTTTCTTCTTCTGCCTCCAACCGAGCAGCCTCTTCAGCAGCCTCTTGCTCTGCCTTCAACCGAGCTTCTTCCTCTGCCTTCAACCGAGTAGCCTCTTCAGCAGCCTCTTGCTCTGCCTTCAACCGAGCTTCTTCCTCTGCTTCCAACCGAGCAGCCTCTTCAGCAGCCTCTTCCTCTGCCTTCAACCGAGCTTCTTCCTCTGCCTTCAACCGAGCAGCCTCTTCCTCTGCCTTCAACCGAGCTTCTTCCTCTGCCTCCAACCGAGCAGCCTCTTCAGCCGCTTGTTCTGTCTTCAACCGAGCAGCTTCCTGTTCGGCTTGAAGTCGAGCTTCTGCGGCCTTCAACCTTGCAGCTTCTTCTTCTTTGGCTTTCAGCTGAGCGTCCTCTGCCTTCAACCGAGCTTCTTCGAGAGCACTGGATCCTTGTGTGCCGGCTGGACCGGCGGCTTCAGCGCGCGTGGTGACGTTGTCACCAGATTCAAAATCGTCCCCGTAGTCATCATCAAAACCCTCATCACTGTAGCCACTGCTCGCGGAACCTGCACCAACGGAGGACGCATCATCTGCAGTGCCCTGCATGGCGCTATCTTGAGTATCCAAGACACTTTGTGGCGACTCTGTGGCAGTGACCGTCGCAGCGTCCGCGGGCAACCCGGCTTGGGCCCCCGCAGCTTCCTTTGCAGGGCCCAATGCCGCTGTGGTTGCATCTTCTTCATCGAATCCATCATCGTCATACTCGCTTTGGTCGCTGGTGTCTGCATCATCATCATCATAATCATCATCAGCAGCAGCAGCAGCAGCAGCAGCAGCAGCCGCAGCAGAAGGTGGGGTGGCATGCGCACATGGCACAGCATCGGTTCTTGCCGCGTCAGTCACAGCAGCGTCTCCATCGCGTGTCGGCCCCGAGGCGTTGCGTGTTGACTCCTCACCATCTGTGCGCTCCGTGTCCACACCCACATCCACATGCGCATCCACGTGTTCATCCACATGCGCAACCACGTGTTCTTCCACGTCCGCGTCCGCTGGTGGGAAAGTGAACACGCGCTGTGAGTGTTGCATCACTGCGGGGGATGGGCCAGGTGGGAGCTTCGGTGGTGGAATGCCACGCTTGGTGGCAGCCACTGTCAACGACTTGATGTGACGGTGCGCGTCACTGCGCGTTCGAGTCGGCGACTTTTGCTGGTGGTGGCTAAAGTCGCCGGCAGTGGGGGAAGCGGAGTTCCTGCTGGTAACCAGTCCAGCGTGACCCGCTTGAGTGTTGATCCGGGGCTTGCTCCGTTTCTTTCGCACGCCTTTGTTGTTGTGGTGCTTGCCGCCATGCTTGTGGTTGGCACCGCGCTTGGGGCGTGCTTTGACGTGCTTCAACGCAAGAGATGGAGAACCGGAACGGCTGGCACCACTGCGGCGTCGGTTGGGACTGTGGCCATGGCTTTTGCGTCGGCTGGGGTTCGGAGTGCGACGTCGCTCGCGGTTGCCGTTGCGGCTGCGACTGCGACTGTGGTTTCGGCTGCGACTCCGACTGCGGCTGCGGCTACGGCGACGACCATGGTCACGGTCATGGTCATGGTCGTGGCCGTGGCTATGGCTGTTGCGACGAAGAGGGCTGAAGCTCGCTTTGCGTCGATGATCAGCTCGCGATCGTCGACGCTTCTTGGAATGCGAAGGTCCATTGCCAGCTGCTGCTGCTGCTGTTGCTGCTGTTGCTCTTGATGCTTCTGGACTCCGTGCTGTGGGAGACAGCGACGAGGGTGGGTGGTCGTGGCAACTCTGTGGTAACAGGGGGCTTGGCGCCCGCGTTGCCTTCGATTTGCGCCGCCCAGACGTGGCCAGCATGCCGTGGTTGTACACGCGCGCGGCGCTGTCGTTGCCAGCGTTCGACAAACGACGACCGGGGTGTTTGCCGCGGCGTGTGGGCTTAGCGTTGCTCGTTCGCTTGCGGCGACGCACCACGCCGGCCTTCCCGGGACCCTTTCCCTTCCCTGGGCCTCGTCGGTTGGCATGTGCGGCGACGAGCAGGTCGTCGTGACTCATGATCACACGAGGAGGGGCCGCAGGGCCTGCGCTCTCCATGTGGCGAGATGACGTGGTCTCGGGAGTGTGAGGAGGCCCAGATGCGGGGCTGTGGCGCTGCGGTGACCGACGCCTTTCCGCGGTGCCGGACGGCTCTTCCACGCTCTCCTCGGCAAAGGCCGTGGCGGTGCCGCCATGCTCATGGGTGTGGTCATGACCAGCAGGACTGCCACCACCACCCCCGCCACCACCCCCGACACCGCCGCCGCCACTGGTGCCACCATGAGGTGCCTCGGATGGCACGCGTCCGCTCGCAAGGCTTTCTGCGTCAGAGTCATCGAAGCTGTCACTGTACCCTTCCTCCTCTGACTCCACTTTCCCCTGCTGCGCTGGCGGAAGTGGGGGTGCTTCAGCGGGTGCCTCCACCCGCCTCGCCACTGTGACACTGTCCAGCCCTGTGCCGCCGGCAGCATGGTGATGGCGCTGCTTGCGGTGCTTCGTTCCATCACCACCCTCCACCCGTGGTCTTGGTAGCAACGGCGTCTTGGCGAACGTTCCCACCCGCGCTGCGACGTGTGCGTGTTGTTGGGCACCAGCCGGAGGGGGCAGGCGGTTGGGAGGGCGCCTGCGCCGTGTGGGTGACACCCGGGCTCGAGCTGCGTGACCTGTGCGCTCGGTTGCCTCCAACTGCTTCGCAAGTTCACGTGCCTGTGGATGGTGGGCCATCAAGGACAACACGACAGCCACACACAAGGCGAACGGGAACACAAGGCCATCGTCATCATGGATGCACCGCAAGTGTTGGGTGGCACCACCAACCCAGAGGAATTCAACAACAGCACACACACACAAACACCACACACACACACACACACACACACACACACACACACACACACACACACACACACAAGGCAGTAAACGTGGAAGCGAACCGGAGCCCTCTGACACGCACCTCATTGCGTGCACGAGCTGCGGCCGCCATTCGATCACGGCGTTTCTTCCGCCGCTCGGCTCGCTCTTTCTTCAGCCTGTCCTCTTCCAGCAGGCTCGCGTCCAGGGTGTCCAGCTTGGAAACCTCCCCACCATCACCGCTGCCGCTGCCACCACCACGATTTGCCTCGCTCGTCTCCTGACCACCATGCTGTGCGGCACCAGGAGCCAGGCTTGGGTAGGCACCTTGGTCTGACATGCGACGCCGGCGAGCGTGTTGTGACGACACCTTGGGGAACAAACCAGCTGGGGCACGTGGCTTTTCAGTGCGTCGGCGTGCGTTTATCTTCTTTCGAATGCGCTTCGCGTGGCGCACTTTCATGTTGCGGTGCGGAAACAGGCTTCGCATGCGAAGCCGGTCGGCGTGAACAAGTGCCCACTCACGTTGATCAGGCACTCCGCCGGGATCCTTTCGCTTGCGCGTAAGAATGTTGGACAGTCGCTCTACCATGCGCAAGTTCTCGCGTGCCACTTCTACAGTTGTGGCTGCAGACAGCATCGAACGACGTCAACATTGAGCGTGGTGTGTCCGGTGCGCAACTGTCTAAGCCCACACCCGCACAGCAACAAACATGATGGCACACACAGGCACAAAACCGCACATGCTTTGGTTTGCTGCATTACCTTGCCTCTTTCGTCGTCGGTGCTTCTTTTGAGCGCGCTTGAAGCGATGCCATTTTGCTTCTTGTGATGATGAAGTCTCCACGACGCTTTTGACCTTGCGAATACGGTCTTCGTGCCGCTTTTGTGCTGCCCGAGCCAGTTGTGAGTCCACAAGCGTGGTACCGCGGCCATAGAGGGCCATGGTTGGTCCCGCGACCCCAAACCTGATGCGGTTGTGCCTTCTACCTGCAAGCCAGTGCGCTGCGGGCGGCTACCGGACAACAAAACGTGTCCGTACAACAACGCGGAGATCGACCGCTGCGGAGGAATGTGCTTGCTGGAGTCAGCACACCAGGATTACACTGTGAGCACGAATGCACACGACCAGCTGTCACACCATGCCACTGCAGCAAACCTGTGCCAGCAGACCCTGGCACTTCCAGCATGTGTGTTCCTCGGACGCAACAAGACGCCTGTGTGATCTCAAAGCTCATGCGCATTCATGCAACCGCTACAGATTGATTGATTGGGTGCGCAGAGATATCAAAACCACCACTTTTGATGAATATACACACATGCGATGTACGGTCCGCGATCAGGCTGCGCAACGCATCGGGCAGTTTCTGTGCCCTCCGCCCAAGTTGGCACACGAAGCACGAGTTGTTCGCTTCGTAGGGTTAGATACTCGAGTGGCCAGCTACCTGTGTAAACTTGTTGGGTCATTGGTGCAGCGATTTCCTTCTTGTGAGCTTCGGGCCCAGGGATGCGTGTGGTTGTGGAGTCGCTTGGTGCATAGATTTGTGTCGCGTGGATCTGGATCGAACGGATCCACCATGAGTCACAGCCACCACCGCCACCACAAGTCACACCGGAGCAAGGGACACAAAAGCTCCAGCCGCATTGTTGCTTCGAAGATCGCAGAGGTTCGTGACGCGACTGTTTGTGGGTTTTGCCAGTGCCCTCACCAGTGTTGCATCAAATAGGGCGTCACGCTTCATTTTTCTGCCGACCGCATCATTGGCAATGGCTCCTTTGGGGTCGTGTTCGAAGCGAAGATCGCCGAGACGGGTGAAATTGTGGCAATCAAGAAGGTGCTGCAGGACAAGCGCTTCAAGGTTCGCTCGGCGCGCACCGGGTGTTGTGGTGCGACCACGGATGTTCGTTCACGCATCTCCGCGTCGGATTGTGTCGTGCCACCATGGACAGAACCGTGAACTGAACATGATGAAGCGCCTTGACCATTGCAATGTATGCAAACTCAAGCATTGCTTCTACACCAGTGGGAATGAGGTGTGTTGGCGTGCACCGTGGCGCATGTACCGTGCAGTGCGGGAGCTTACTACAACTGGCCCACGTGATGGTGGCAGCCCAACGAGCTGTATTTGAACCTGGTCCTGGAGTACATTCCCGAGACGGTGTACAACATCACGCGTCACTACTTGAAGGCAAAGCAGCTGCCCCCAATCATCTGTGTCAAGGTGTGCCAGACGTGCCTGCGTGTGCTCGTGTCGGCGACTCGACTGGCCTGCCCTGTCCGGTTTTCTCACGTCTTGTGGTGGTGGTGGTGGCGGTGCCATGTCTTCACAGCTGTACATGTACCAGCTCATGCGATCGTTGGCGTACATCAGTTCTCTTTCGATTTGCCATCGCGACATCAAGCCACAGAACCTCCTCGTAGACCCCTCCAATCACGTGCTGAAGCTGTGCGACTTTGGCAGCTCCAAGCAGCTGGTGGCCGGAGAGGCCAATGTGGCGTACATCTGCTCTCGCTTTTACAGGGCCCCAGAACTCATATTCGGCGCGACAGACTACACCACGGCTGTCGGTGCGTGGGCGCACGCATGGGCACCTTGGTTCTCGCGGCTGGCTTACGTTTGGGGCCGTGGCGCCACAGACATATGGAGTGCGGGCTGTGTATGTGCAGAGTTGTTGCTTGGTACACCCTTGTTTCCAGGCGAGAGTGGTGTAGACCAATTGGTGGAAATCATCAAGGTGCGGCGGTCGTGCGGTCGTGGTGTGGTGTGCGTTCGTCGGTGGTGGCTGCGTTGCTTCGATTGCTGCGCGCGTCATGGAGTGTTTGCTGCGACGCACGTGCTCCGCACGCTCCTACTTGCTCATGCTCATGCGACCCGAACCGCGGCACGCGTGTCGCAGGTGCTGGGCACCCCGACTCGCGAGGACATTCGCTCCATGAACTGCTCCTACGCCGACTTCAAGTTTCCCCAGATCAAGTCCCACCCGTGGAACAAGGTTTTGCGTCGGGCCCCCGCGGAAGCCATCGATTTCGTCTCGCGGCTGCTGGTGTACACCCCTTCGCAGCGCCTCACGCCACTGGAAGCCATGGCCCACCCAGTGTTTGACGAGTTGAGGTACCCCGGTGCGCGTCTGCCCAATGGCAAGCCCTTGCCGCCGTTGTTCAACTTCACCAAGCAAGGTGGGTGACGGGGTGCCATGCTTGTCGCAAGTGCCATGCGATGCTTGCCTCGCGATGCTTGCGTCGCGATGTTGGATGCAAGTGTGTGTTCGTTTAGCCTCACCGATGCTTTTGCTTGTGACATTCTTCGTTTTGTGGCACTCTCGGTTGTCTTTGTTGTTGTCGTTGTGGTGGTGGTGGTGGTGGTGGTGGTGGTGGTGGCGGCGGCGGCGGCAATGCGGTTTCTTTGTCGCAGAGATGGAGCAACAACCCGAGCTGTTCAAGACGCTGGTGCCAGAGCACGCGCGCACCTCCAAGAACTGGCCGCCGCCGCCTCCTGCAAGCTCCGGCATCCCGCCCCACGGGCGCCACCGCCCGTTCCCGGCCGCGACGACGGCCACTGGCGCCGGCGGGTCGTCATCGTCCGTGTCGCTACCCAAGCCCACAAAGCCCACAAAGCCCACAAAGCCCACGCGCCCGTCCGGCGACCGTGATCGGCGCGGCCGGCCCACGCACCACACGCACGAGCGCTCGCGTGATCGGTCGCACGACCGTTCCCACGCGCACAGCAAGCGTGGCGCGGGCGGTGGAGGTTCCTCCAACAACTCGTCGCACCACCGCATGGCCGCCGCCGGCGGTGGACCCACAGCCTCCAGCGGTGGTCACGGCGGCAACGCTGGTGGCAGTGGCGCTGCAGGAGGTGGTGTAGGTGGTGGTGGTGGTGGTGGTGGTGGAGGTGGTGTTCCTGGCGGGGAAGGAACACAACACCAAGCTGGCCTGCCGCCGGTGAACAACAAGGCCAACGGACGCAGCAACGTGACTGCACTTCCCTCCGTGCCGCCCCCGTCCGTTCGGCACACCACGGCGCGGACCAACGTGTCCTCCAGCATGACGAACCGCTCAGACCGCACCGATCGAGTGCCCACCATCCGAGGGCACGGCGCCAACGCAAGTGGTGGCGGCGGCGGTGGCGGTGGCGGTGGCGGCGGCGGCGGCGGCGGCGGCGGTGGACCAAGAGGGGGCTTCCATGGGTACCGTGACTCGTCACAGAGCAGTAGTTACCGTGGTGGGGACTGGGACACGGCAGGTGGCAACACAGGTAGCTACCGCGACCGTGACCGTGATCGAGACCGTGACCGGGACCGTGATCGCTACACGCTGCCCCGTGCCCGAGGTGGCGACCCTGGTGGGGTGTCTCGTCGTTACTGATGATGAACCTGGTTGGTGGCCGAGTTGTGCTGTTGTGTTTGTCAAAGGCTTCTGGCGCGCTGGGTGTAGCTGTGTTGTAGGCGGGTGATGCCTTTGCGTTGGCGGCCATGGATTCAGTTCCACTGCTGTGATGTGCTGTGCGTGGTGCTTGCATGTAGCCGAAAGAATGATGCCCCTGTGTCTGCTCTTCACATGTAGGCATGCTTGGGGGCTGGAACATAAGATGTGACAAAATGTGTGTGCTCCTTGGGTGTGTGTCAGTCACCTTGCTTGTCATGCCCACGCACACCACGTTGTTGGCGACGGCGATGCTGCCCGTCGACCATTTCATGATGCTGTAGCATTTGGCCTCCAAAGGCTGACAGAATCACGAATGGCCTGCAGCACAAGTGTTGTGTCCGCGTACTCTTCGTCTCCAAGAGATTCGAGCTCGGCAATGGCTTGGTCAAAGGCAGCAGACGCAATGCTCACTGCTGCATCTGGGTCCTCAAGAATTTCAAAGCAAAACACTGCGCCGCAGAAGGGGCACATGCACGCAACCGTGGGTCAGCATAAATGTGTTACAGGGTTCGCGCTAGGCACGCGCGTGAAGAACGTGCACACATGGTACATGTGGTGACTGTTGTGGTGCTTGCTCCACCCACGCAACGTACCAGCATGGTTCAAGGAAACAGCCAACCGCACCGGGTTGGTTGCAGGAAGCCCTTCCGCAGTTGACACCGCCACTTTGTACGCCGTGTTCGCTCGTGTTGCTGACTCAGACATTCCCGTAGCTCGGTCAAGGTCAAGTTCTGCGCGGTATCGGTGAAAGTCGGCCTGATCATTGAACGCGGCGCACATGTGTCAGCGAAGGCGCAGCCACTGTGTACGCAACCGTTGCAACAGCACTGCCACCACCACCGCCACCGCCACCGCCACCCCCAACAGTCCAACAGTTCAACAGTCCTGCCATCCAATGGATGTGCATCCGCGCACCTTGATCTTCAAGCAAAAGGCTTGTTCTTCGGCGTCCAAGGATGGAGGCCCTCGAATGAGTGTGTCCGCTAGTTCTTGCGCTGTTTGGCACGTCGCTGCCAGCGCAGGCTCAACAACTTGCTCCCTGTACTTGCACATTCTGTGCCACCCTCCATGGAACACGACAGGCCGAAATGAGCCCGGCACCTCGATGTACCGCATGCGGCACGCACCCTGCCCTCTCGCCAGCATCCACGCAGTCTGCTTCAGCTTCGTACAAGCGTTGCCACGCACGTCTGTGGCCATCTGCTACGCTTTTGCACGCGCTGGCGATGAGATTGCGCTGAAGTGTACTCAGGCTTGTTGGGTGCCGGCCCACGATCTGCGTGGCTTCGTAAGTTCCATGTCCCGGGGTAGAGAACCGCAAGATCATAGAGCAACACAACCCACCTCACGCGCTCCCTGAAGCATGTCATCATATCGCTCCGTCAGCTCTGCCAGCTTCACCCAAGCCACCAGATCCTGCGCGAGCACAGCATGAGTGGCTTTGCTTCAGTTGCACAGTGACACGTCTGCACGACGTACTGCCATGGGCATGGTGTTGAGTGATCTTCGTGAGGACGACATTGTTGATGCGATTGCTTCGCCAATCGGCTCACATCTAACCACCACACAGCCTAAATGTTAGGTACGATACGAACACTCTCTGGAACGAGCATTAGCACATGGCGTTCGTCCTTGGTTGAGTTGGTGCGAGGAGTGAAGCCAACACGCAACGCAACAGTCGAAACGCCGCAGCAGATAGATGAAACTTGAATATCATTGGATGTTACACGAAACCAACACCAAACTGCAGCGCGCGGACGGCGGCGCAGTTGTGGACGTCGCTGGGATTGTGACACAGCCTCGCTTCCATGTAGCCATGCGACGACACCCCCTCTCGTGGTGACACCCACAAGAAAATAGGTGGTGGTTCACGGCATTGCCGTCAGCACCTCACTGCACGGAGTCATGCCGCGCCAGATGCGTTCGGCAATGTTCCATGGTGCCGTCACCAAAGCCGGGGCAGTGGCATCCGAACAGCGTGCCATCACTGCCATGCTGGACGCACCCTCATTCCACGCCCAGACCGTCCTACAATCTTTGCTCAACATCAGCGAGCGTGCTTCTCTGACTGGATCACTGTGTCGTCGCCACAAGGCTGCTGCTGATGCTGCGACAGCTGACAACAATGTGATGGAGGCTGACGGCACTGGCAGTCGCGAAGGTGCCACGAGAACATGGCACGCCCGAGTCGCGACCCAGCGTTCACTGGCGGTGCAAATACTTCAATGGGCCTCATCTTGTTGCGTTTCCTCGGAGTTGGACGCCCGATGCACTGCCCCCAGGCTGGAGCAAGTGTTGGGGGTGTGCGCGCGGTTGACAGCACCTTGCGACGAGATTGCAGACGCTGCCATCGATCTCATGGAAGCCTCCGTACAATCACCGCCCCATTTTCAGTCTGTCTTGAAGCATGTGCCAGCGGTGCGTTGGTTGGCCGCCTTGCAGTCAATGCAGCAGCCCTTGCATTTCGCGGTGTGCTGGAAGTGCACATGTATCCAGACTGAAAGACTGTGTGTGTGTGTGTGTGTGTGTCTGCCTGTGCGGGTCCGTATGAGTGCCCGTCTGTGCTCTTGGCCCCAGCTCGTGAATTGTGGCACGCCTGCGCTGCTCCGCCTTCTTCGTGTTTGTGTCAAGCTTGTGCCGATTGTTGCCAAGCACCCCGGTGGCGTGCACGCGATTGTGGGTGCATTGTCCAAGCTGGTGCTACCCCGCATCACTGGCGAAGACGACCTGCTCACTGCTGTCATCCCGTCCACTGTCCCCGAAGCCGAGAGCAGTGCACATGCTCTACGTCGCCAGATGGTGGAATTCCTGCAGGTGGCCACGCGCATTGTGGTGTCCCCAGACCCACTGCACGTGCTGCTTGGCACCATGGTGTCCGCTGCATCACTTGAGCAGCGGTCGCACGTCGCCGGCACTGTTGTGTGCCTTCGCGACCTGTCTAGGCGGTTGTTTGGGGATGCCAGAAAGGAGGAGAGGAAGGGGACGGGGGGCGAACTGCAGTGGACGTCGCAGCAGTCAGGTGGTTCTGAGCGTGGTGCAAGCGCAGCGCAGGATGAAGCACGCCGTCGCAGCGTGCTCGCGATGTTGCAGCATTCGATCGTGTTCGTTTGGTTGTACCGTGTAGTGCATGCAACTGCAGGTTTGCATTGCTAATGTGTGCGTGCTGTGTGTTTGATGTGTGTTGTGTGACATCGACAGTGGGGTGGATGACTGGCTGCGCGCGACCCGCGTACTGTGGGACACATGTTTGCGTCGTTACGAACCACTTGAGGTGCGTGAAGCGCTGGGACCCACTCTTGCTGTATTGATCTTGTTGTGCCACCGATGAATGGCATGGGGGAGGGTTCGTTGCCAGGCGTTGTGTGGAACCAGTTCGTCATATCCTCGTGTGGTGCGCATTGTTCGCAGGCCTTCGATGTTGCAGTGCTCATGGCACACCTCTCGCACCCACAACAAGTCATTCGAGAGGTACTTCATCAGACACGACACCACTCTCTCCCCCACTCGTGTCTGCATGCTTGATGGCAATGACGTGCTTGTGGAGCATTGACGCGCTTGTTGTACTCCACCACAGGAGGCCAAGGAGATGATTCAGAGCACCATGTGTTGCCTACTTGTCCCACCTCTGCGACATGTGCGATCCCTGATGCACGCCATCGCATCTGACACACGGCTTGTGCACATGCAGCAAGGTGCCTTGGCCCTTGTTCGCATCCTTGCGCAATGCCTTGTTCCCTCTGTCCCCCGCACGAAAATGCGCACGGCGGCCACACGCCACTCGTGTGCCACAACCGGCGCGTCTCCATGTCTGGTGACCTTGCTCACTGCCGTGTGTCAAGCGTCCCTCACGTTTTCGAACGCCGGTGTGGCGTCCCGCATGCAATCCACCATGTTTCAATGGTTGACCCCGCCCACTGCTGGCACAATCACAACGGACCACACGCGCATGCAGCGGTGCGCGCTTGCCAACGTTGCAACCCAGGTGATGGTTCCTGCGCTCGTCAACACAACAGGTCCAGGCCTGCGCACCTTCAGCAGCTTGCGCGGCGACAATGCTCCGCCAGCTGCCGTGGTGCTGGCATTGAACCGAACCTTGCCCACTGCGGCGGTTGTGGCGTCGCAGGCACTCACACGCCAACTGCTGTTTACACATCCGGTTAGTGTGTGTTGCGCGGCGTAGACTGGTGTGGTGGCATGCTCCGTTTCATGTTGATTTTGCTTTTTTTTCTTCTTTGCTTTGCGTTTGTGTACCAGGTTCTGGGAGTTTCGCTTGTCAATGGCCTGCTGCAGCGCTGCGCTATCTCGCACACGGCGAGTGGAGACAGTGCAGAACCCATTCTGGAAATGTTGGTGCTCGCGGCGCACTCTGTCGCAGCCGATGTGTTCGCGTCTGTGATGGCTTTGGATTGCTTGCACCGGTTCCGCGGTTTGTTTTCCTCGGCAGCCACGCAACGACGGATGCTGACCGTTGTCAGTGTTATCCAGGTAGCGTGGGGGTGGCAGGGTGTGTCGCGCATGTGGTGGGGTCCCATGCATGTGCTGTGTTTGTTTGTCGTTCACCCCAATGCGCTCGGATTTGGCCTGCGTGTGGCATCGTACGTTTCCTGTCGTCGTCGTTGTTGTTGTTGTTGTTGTTGTTGTTGTTGTTGCAGACAAGGTGTGGCTCGCGGGGCGCGGCACTCTGGACAAGCGTTCCCAAATGTGCTGGAAGGATGATCCGTGGTGCACTTCTTGCACTGCTTCGTCAACCAGCAAAGGGAGGAGATGTCACGCATCGAACCAACCCGGCTAGCAGCAGCAGCAACGCCAACAGCATACGTCCGTCACGCGACACCAATGGTACACGGAGATGCCATGGCGAGGCAACTGCAGCTCCAATTCCGAGTGCAAGTGTGCTGGCACCCTCCTGTCCCTCACTCCCAGTACACGCCGTGGAAACTGGCGCGGTAGACGTTCTATTCACGCGCAACATGACAAGTCGGTCTCTTGTGACCCTGTGCAGCGACAGCACACGCATGTGGGTGTGCAAGGTAGCTCCGACGACCTCCATGCCAGTGGCAGCCACACCCTCTGTGCGTCTGGGGTTCCACAGCTTGACAGCCGCCATCCGAGCACAACGACAGGCTACGGCAGCTGCCTCTGTGTTGTGGTTGCGGGCTGGGAGTGTGTGGCAAGAAACAGCCGACTCTCAAGCGCGTGTTGGTGTTGGTGTTGGTGTTGGTGTTGGTGTTGGTGTTGGTGTTGGTGATGGTGGTGGTGGTGTTGGTGGTGGTGACGATGATGATGATGATGATGGTGTTGGTATTGGTGATGGCGATGGTGACGATGGTATTGATGGCGATGTTGATGGTGACGGTGAGGGTGATGGTCGCACTGTGCCATCCCGTGGTGATCGGGGTGTGGACCCTGTGCAGCGGTACTACAAAGCACAGCGCCAGCGCCTGCGTGCACTGCAGAAGCTTCGTGCCGCGTCTGCTACACGCCGGCGGCATGAGGCTCAAGCTACGCGCCACGGTGACCGGGAGCTGCTCCAAGCTGTGCGTCGGCGGACGCAACAAGCTCAACGACACGCGCGGCTCGTGTCGTTGAAAAGTGTGCGTGGGCGAGTTGGCACGACAGAAAGCGACACATCAGACAGCGATTGCTCGGGGAGTGACAACAGCAGCGACACTGACGGTGACGGCGGCAACCAAAGCAGTGGCAGAAGCAGTCATAGTGACCAAAGCAGCGGCAGCGATGACGATTGTTCAGCAGCGCCTCTATCGCGATCATGTGCAAGGCGCCGCGTGTCTCGACAAGGCAGGTATGGTGCACGGTCGGAGAGAGATGGTGGTGAGCGGAAGGGTCGAAGCCGGCGGACTGTGAGAAGGGCTGTGAAGAGTGCAAAGAAGAAGAAGAAGAAGAAGAAGAAGAAGAAGAAGAAGAAGGTGATGATGATGGTGAAGAGAAGCAGGGCGGGGCGAGATGTGAAGCCTCCTCAGGCACCATCCTCACTGCCACCACCTTCGTTGGCGATCCACTGTGACATGCCAGATACATCCGCGTTGCGTGTTGCGACACGTCACAGTGTTGCAAGCTTGGCGGTTCTGGCGACAGTGGCACCTACGCTTGCTGATCTGATTGCGTGGTTGGAAACAGCGCAGCAAGGTGGTGTGGGACTTGCCACGCCCTCGGAACTGGAGAGAGACTCACAGAGTGCACGTGGTGATGATACCGTGGATGGGAATACGAAAGGGCAGGGTACAGAAAGCCATGACGAGGAGCATAAGGCTTGCTCCGTGTCACCCTTGTCGCTTGCACATCTGCTGGACAAGCGGGATGTGTTGGTGCGTGTCGCTCAACGTGTTGGTGTGCGCCTTGTCACTCCATCCTTGTTGCGTCGCCACGCGTCTCTGCACGCACAAGCTTGTTCCGGTGTGGCGCCTCTCCTTGCAAGCCTTTCGGCTTGTGCATGCCGACCCGAGGACAGGCTATTTCCTTCTCACACAACCGCTTCAACGCCTCTCAATGCCTCGCACACCTGCTTGGGTGCCAAAATGACGCGGAACGTGCGTCGTACTCGAAGTGGCACTGACAGACGCGTGAATGTGGTCGCACATGATGCACCGCGTACTGCGGGCAGTGTGAGTGTACAATTCAATGGAGGCGCGTCGTTGGAAGGTGCTGCGATGGTCGGTGAACAACATGAGCAGGCCTTGTTGGCCCCATCTGCTGCGTTGGGAGAAGGCGAGTCAACGGCCTTGGGATTGCCACTGGCGCTCCACGTGCTTTCATCCGCGCGTCGACCCTGCTGTGTTACTGCGGTGGATGCTAGTACCAGTGGTGCTGCATGTGACAGCGCCGGTAGTGTTACCGGTGCCCTTGGAGATGATGCCGGCTGCCCGACGCTGGATGGCAATGTTGTCACGGTGCTCGCACAGGCAGCTGCCTTTCATGTTCTCGCCTCTTCCCCGGATGTTGATGTGGCCATGCGAATGCAACGGGCACAGCAGGCGGCACAGCCTTCACACCCACTGCAGCATCAGCACCACACTCGCGTGTCGTGTCAAGTGCTGCACGCGTCATGTTGTGCTCTCGCGCTGCGGTGCTTGGTGCACATCATGCTTCGCGCCCAGCGGTGCTCGAGGGAAGTTGCAAGTGAAGGTGCAGCTGCAGCAGCTGCAGGCGCCGGCGCAGGTGCAGGTGCTGGCGCAGGTGCTGGTGCAGGTGCAGGTGCAGGTGCAGGTACAGGTGCAGGTGCAGGTGCAGGTGCAGGTGCAACAGTTGTCAATGCAGGTGTGGACACACCAGCAAGCACCCATGGACAACGAGTCGAGTGGGCCACACTGCTGCAGTCAGTCGCCACTGGAGTGTGCCGTGGCCAAAACATGTTCCACAGGCTATTGGGTACAGGCGCCTCCTCCACCCATCCATCCGGTGGTGATGGTGGTGGTGGTGGTGGGGCAGTCACGTCGTTGGAGGAAGCCTCGACGTCCGTGGTGAACGGATTGGGTGCACTCTTGCCGCATGCACTGCACGACGTGGCACTGGCTTGCCATATCATCGATGCCATGACCGCTGCCGCAGTGTGCCCTGCGTTGCGAACCGCTGTGGGTCGCATGTCGGTGCTTGCCGTCACGTCACCCTTGGCGCGATGCGTGGCCCAGTCCGAGGCAGCCACTTCCGCGCCCCTCCTCGAGTCCGTGACGGGGTTGTCCATCGTCGATGCACCCGTGGCAACCTGCGCCACGCTGCCTTCTCGACGAACAGCAGCAGGACACCGGCGTTCGTCACCATTGTTGCAGTCCGCCGCACCCCAAGCTTCACCTGCGACAACGTCTCCACGCTCGACACTGTCTTCCACACGCACACGCACACGCACACGCACACACACACCCACACGCACGCGTGGTGGTCGTGGTCGTGGTCGTGGTCGTGGTCGTGGTCGTCTTGGCGCCACACGTGGACGTTCACGCCATGCAAAGCGCTTGCGGATCTTGCAGGCCCATCGCAGTGCCCATGCCCATGGCGTGACTG
>Ga0213833_1001414_pt1 | contig 17256 bp, 18 predicted proteins | sample SWATP21_FD_160575 | JGI IMG/M metagenome (GOLD analysis project Ga0213833, IMG submission 160575) | Coastal seawater microbial communities from Marineland, Florida, United States - SWA TP2 #1 | ecosystem: Environmental > Aquatic > Marine > Coastal | place: USA: Florida | collected 2016-08-14
GTTTCCCTCACACCGCCTGTCGGTGATCAATGGCACCGGGCACTGGCTGCACGCGGAAAAGCCGGCGGCCTTTAATGCGCTGGTGTCCGGGTTTTTGGCGGGTGGCTGAGCCGACGTTCAGCGCGCCGGGTTCAGCATCGTCAGCAGCATATCCACGGTGGTATCCAGCGACTCGTCAACGGTTAGGTCAACCCCGGTAGCGCGCTTGGTAAGCGGCGCCACCAATAAAATGTAAGTCAGGGCGCCAGAGATAATATGCAGTATATGTAAGGCTGACCCGGCGGGCAGCAGGCCGTGCGATTGGGCGAGGGTTACAAATTCCACGCCGTCATTGATATCTTTTCCCAGGTGATTTTCAACCAGCCAATCGAGCCTTGGCCCCGGTGTTGCGGCTTCGCGAAACATGATGCCTACCCAGTCAGGGTGCTGCTTTGCAAAACGGATGATGGCTCGGAAAGCTTCGCGAATCTGATCACGTTCCTGTTCAACGGAAAGTTGGGGGCCGAGTTTGGGCAGGCTCTCGGCCAAACTGTGCATCTCGTCCCAGAGCAGGTTAACGGATTCCTGCCAGAGTTTGAGTTTGGTTTCGAAATGATACTGAACCAGTGCTTTTTTCATGCCGGCGCGGCTGGCGATTGCGCCCATTGAAGCGGCGTCGAATCCCTGTCCCGCAAATATGCGAACGGCGGCCAACAGTATTTTTTTGCGTGTCCGCTCCCTGCGCTGTGAGCGCAGATTATTGGAATCCGTCAATGTCCCGTCTCTCGTAATACGTGGGCTTACTCTACTGTCTTATGTGTAATTTGACAATACGAGTGGATAGTGAAAGTATCGGTCGGTTATTGTTGAACGACTAAGCGAGAGAGTAGCACGCATGAAAATTGACGGGCCGTTTTATGCTGATATGGAGACTGCCGGCGAGGAGGCCGGGCGCATTGCGGAGGCCGGATACGACGGGATTTATACCCTTGAAGGTAGCCGGGATCCTTTTTTTCCGCTGGTGCTGGCATCGCAGGCGCAGCCTCAGCTCGATATAGCAACGGGCATCGCCGTTGCGTTTCCCCGCAACCCCTCGCATATTGCCTACCAGGCTTTCGACCTGCAGCGTTATTCCAAGGGCAAGTTTTTGCTGGGGATCGGGCCGCAAATAAAAACCCATATTGAAAAACGTTTCGGATTGGATTTCGATCCGCCGGCGCCGCGCATGCGTGAATATATTCAGGCAGTGAAAGCTTTTTTCGATTGCTTTCAGAATGGCACCCGGCTTGATTTTGACGGACGCTTCTATCGGCATACATTAATGACCCCGATGTTTAATCCGGGGCCACTGGAATATGGCGTGCCGCCGATCTTGCTGGGTGCGTTGGGGCCGAAAATGACGGAAGTTGCCGGGGAAGTCGCCGACGGGCTTATCGTACACCCCTTTAATACCATTCCCTTTGTTCGCAACCAGCAATTGCCTGCCGTCGAGCGAGGTTTGGCGAAAGGCGGGCGCTCTCGCAGTGATTTTACTCTGCAAATAGCCGCGATATGCGTTACCGGCAGTAATGAGCAGGAGTTTGAAGCTGCCAAGGCGACTGTAAAAGGTTTGCTCGCATTCTACGGTTCAACGCCCGCCTACACGCCACCCATGGCCGCCGTGGGAGTGGACGATTTACACCCAACGCTCAACCGCATGTCGAAAGAGGGGCGTTGGCAGGAAATGGCCGACCTTGTTGATGATGATTTTCTGCGAGCATTCGCTGTGGTTGGTGAGCCGGATACCATTGCTGCCCAACTCTATGAAAAGTATGGCGCGGATGCGGACCGTCTCAGCATTTACGCACCTTATCAATCGTCGCCCGAGGTGTGGCCGGGCATTATTGCTGACTTGAAGCGTTTGAGCGGTCGAGGCTAAAAGACGGAGCACGGGCCGTAGAAGCACGGCCCGTGCTTGCGCCTGTGGCGGCCGATTATAACGTCAGCTCGAGTACAACCGAGGCAACATCGTAATCGCCGATGTCGGCATCGTCTTCTTCGTCAGACAGTTTCATCACATCATATTGCAGGCGGATGGCGGCCATTTCGCTGATTTCGCCACGAATGCCTGCGCCGTACATGACGTCGGTACCGTTAGCTTCGTCGTTGGTACGCGGGCCGAACGCGGTACTGCGTGTGTCGACATTCCAATGGTGGAAACCGGCACGACCGAAGATGCTGAAACGTTCGGTTAGCGGAAGGCCGACCAGGGCAGAGAGCGATACAGAGTCTGTTTCACCGCTCAGCGACGTCAGGCCATTGCTGACCTCGAATTCGCCGAGATCGTGGTAGCCAAGTTCAAAAGCCAGACCATCGCCAACCCGATAGCCAATGAGTGCGTTGCGGGTGCCGTCTTCGTCGTCAGTATCGGCGTTGGGAAAATTACTGCCTTCGTCTAAGTCGAGTTCGCCTTTACCCGCACCAAGGCCGAGCATCAGACCTTCTTTTGCCATGACAGGCGATGCACACAGTGCAACCAGTGTTAAAGCCAGAATTTTTTCTTTCATTGCTGAATCTCCCGTATGGAATGATTTCAGCAACTCTTACGTAGTCAGGGCGTAGAAACTTTGCGCAGGGTCGCAAAAAGTCGGCAGGGTTTAAGCGTTAATTCGCCCGGTTTGAAAAACTGGGAAACACGTCTCTGGAAATATTCACACCTGTCGGGAGATGCAAACAGATTGAAAGCGGGCGTCGCAAAGTGATTTTGCGACACCCGCTAAGTGCTACTTCTTGATTTGCTGGGCCATCATTTTATCGACCTTGTCGCTATAGGGCGGCAAGGTGCCCGCAAGTTTCGCCAGATTGACAAAGCCCTGCGAGAACACCGATTTGGCATGACTGAAGGTGCGGAAACCTTCAAAGCCACGGTAGTTGCCGATGCCGCTATTGCCCACCCCACCAAAAGGCATGTCGTCACAGGCTACGTGCATGGCAATGTCATTCACGGTAACGCCGCCGGCAATGGAGTTCGCAAGAATATGCTCGCGCTCTATTTTGTCATTGCCAAAGTAGTACATGGCGAGTGGTCGTGGCCGCTGTGCGATGAACTCGAGACATTCGTCGACAGTCCGGTATGTTTTAATGTTCAGTATCGGGCCGAAAATTTCGTCTTGCATACATTTCAAATCATCGGATGGCTCAACAATAAGATGCAGCGGAATCTTGTGACGCGCGCGATCGTTCCAGTCTTCATTGGCCGGGTTGAGTTCTACCACCCGCGTTCCTGCTTCCCTGGCTTCGTCGATATAGCCTTTCACCCGGTCAAAATGGCGCTCGTTGATTACCGAGACAAAGTCGGGGTTGTCGGCAATCGTGGGGAACATCGTTTTGATGGTGTTTTTGCAGGTGGTAATAAAGGCTTCAAGTCTGCTGGCCGGAACGAAGCAGTAATCCGGTGAAATACACAGTTGCCCGCCATTCATAGACTTGCCGGCAATCAGCTTCTCTGCATACTCTTCCAGGTTGCCGCTGTCGGACACAATGACGGGTGATTTTCCGCCGAGCTCCAGGGTTACCGGCGTCAGGTTTTCTGCAGCAGCTTTCATTACCAGTTTGCCGATGCTGGTCGCGCCGGTGAAAATAAGATGGTCAAATGCGAGCGAGCTGAAGGCCGCGCCGACTTCGGCTCCGCCAGTGACGATGGATATTTCGCTGTCTTCGAAATACTCACGAAACAGCCTCTGCATAACTTCTGCTGTTTTTGGCGTAAATTCCGAAGGCTTGATCATGACGCGATTACCGGCACCGATTGCGTCAGCCAGCGGGCTGAAAATCATATTTACCGGCACGTTCCACGGCGTCATGATGCCGATTACGCCCTTGGGTTGATAGTGAATCCTGGCGGTGGCGCCGAACAGGTTCATCGGTACGGGCGCCTTGCGTTTTTCCGGCTTCATCCATTTCTTCAGGTTCTTTTTGACAAACTTCAAGGAACCCACGGAAGTGAAAATGTCCGTCATCAAGGTGACGTGTCGAGAGCGGCAGCCAAAGTCTTCGTTAACCGCTTCGCAGATCTCGGTTTGATGATCTACCAGCATGGCGATGCAGCGATTGAGTCGGTCGATGCGCGTTTCCAGTGCGACTTCCCCTTCGCGCACGAAAGCGCTGCGTTGCAGGTCCAGCAATTGTTGCAAAGGCTCGGTCACAGATTCGATGGAGGGTTGAGTGCTCATGGCAAACTCCTAGTCTTCATTATTCAGGATAAAATCGGCACACCGCTCACCAATCAATACGCAGGTGGCATTGGTGTTGCCGGATAAAATGGTAGGCATGATGGAACCGTCGGCAATCCGCAGGTTTTCAATGCCGCGTACACGCAGGCGGTCGTCGACAACGGCCATGTCGTCCTTGCCCATTTTGCAGGTGCCAACGGGGTGATAAACCGACTCGCCAATGGCGCGAATATGCTCCAGAACTTTCTCGTCGGTGTCCGCTTGCGGGCCAGGCTGTAGCTCGCCGCGATGATATTTCTTCAACGTGGGGGCGTTGTAGATGGCGCGGGTTTTTTGTACCGCAGCAATGGTGCGCTCGATATCGCTGTCGGTTGCCAGATAGTTGGCGCGAATGGCGGGGTGGGTCTCCGGGTTTCGCGCCTTGATATGAACTGAGCCGCGACTGCTTGGCCGCAGATAGCAAACCGTAGCAGTGGTGCCGGGCAGGGGGTTGATGCGACCCTTTTCGTCGGGTTCGCCCGCAGCGGGTGTGAAGTGTATCTGCGCATCGGGGCGATCAACATCGTCACCGGTCCTGAAAAATGCGCCCACCTGGGAAGCCGGGTGAATAAGCAGGCCTTTACGCTTGAAGGCAAGCTTGCTCAGGTTTTTTATCATGCCCAGCGGTTTGAGCTCTTCGTGGAAGGTGGGTACGCCGGTGAGCGAGCATTGCGTGTTCACCGTCAGGTGATCCTGAAGGTTTTCACCCACGCCGGGCAAGTCGTGAACGAGCTTGATACCCATCTGCTGCAGAAATTCTGCGCGGCCGACGCCTGACAGTTCGAGCAATTGTGGTGAGTTTATGGTGCCGCCACAGAGAATGATTTCAGCGCGGCATTCAGCGCGGTTTTCCTGGCCTTTTTGCCGATACTTGATGGCGACCGCCTTTTTGCCCTCGAATTCGATTTTTGTGGTGAGGGCGTTGATTTGCAAATCCAGGTTCGGTCTATCAATGCATTGCGCCAGGAAGGTTTTGGCCGTGCTTTGGCGCATTCCGTTTTTGATATTCAGTTGGTAGTAGCCAATACCTTCCTGACTCTCGCCGTTAAAGTCTTCGTTATACGGAATGCCTGACTCGATGCCGGCCTGGATATAGAGCTGGGCCAGCTCCATTTTGTCGGCGGGCTCGTCAACCCACAACGGGCCGCCAATACCGTGATACTGGCTGGCACCACGAACATTGTGCTCAGAGCGTCGAAAGTAGGGCAGTAAGTCGTCGTAGGACCAGCCCCGGTTGCCCTGCGCGGCCCACTCATCGTAGTCCTGCTTTTGGCCGCGGATATACACCATGCCGTTGATGGAGCTGGAACCGCCGAGCAGCTTTCCGCGCGGCCAGTCCATTTCACGGTCGTTCATGTTCGGTTCGGGTTCGGTTTTGTAGCACCAGCTCGATTTGGGATCTTTCATGGTGAAGGCAAAGCCGAGCGGGATATGGACCATCGGGTTGCTATCTTTGCCGCCGGCTTCAAGCAGCAGCACGCGGCGGCTGGCTTCCCGGCTGAGGCGGTTTGCGAGCGCGCAACCGGCTGAGCCCGCGCCCACGATAATGTAATCGTACGTTTCTGTGTTGCTATCTGTCATCAGTGAGATGCCCTGTAGTGTGCTGTGGCAATGAGTGTTTCCGCGTTGCTCGCGGCTATTTTCAGCCCGAAGCGCAGCCGGTGTCTCTATCTAGGGTGCCCTTTTCGCGGCTGCGTTTCCATCTGACCACCCATTGAGGTATCCGGGGCGTTATGGTCGGAAATTACTATACGCTTGTAAAGTGAAACTGGGGGGTGGTAGATTGATTCGCGAATTAAATTTTCTACATTTACTTTACGATATCGACAGGATAATCCGATGGAATCACGTTTTCCCTGCACCCCGGTTGGCCTTGAGTTTTTTGCCAATGCGCCACATTGCTTTCCCGCGACGGAAGTTGTGAGGGCCACACCGGAGCAAATATTTGAGGTCTTTGAGGACGCTCACGCCTGGACGGTCTGGGCAGACCCCATCCAGAAAGTGGAGTGGACCTCGCCCAGACCTTTCAAGCTGGGCACAACCCGTACGGTGACTATGTCCGGCGGTATGGTTGGCTGGGAAGAGTTTATCGCCTGGGAGCCGGGCAAGCGCATGGCGTTCTGCTTTACCCATGTGGCCAAGGACAATATTGAATCTTTCGCGGAAGATTATCAGGTAGAAGACCTGGGTGATGGCACCTGCAAGGTTACCTGGCGCATGGCCATGGCTCCCAAAGGCGCCAGTCGCTTTATATTACCGGTGTTTAGCCCGGTGATGGGCTGGTTTATTCGCCGGATGTTCAAGAAGTTTAAAGCCTATGCTGAAAACCATGCGGCCGGCTCAGTCCAAGGCGCTGGATGAAAACCTCATCGGGGTTTGGGCGTACAGGAAGCGAGGCGCTTCCTGTACGTCTTTGCGAGATTTAAACAGACAGGCGTGTTGCACGCCGGATCGATCTTACTGGCGTTTCGCAACTTCCTTGCCGATCAAGGCGAGTGCCTGATCAATTTCCTGGGGATTGAGCTTCCCGTCCTTCATAAAGAGCACCTTGCCTTGGGCGTCGAGAATAATCAGCGCCGATGACTTTGGCTTGAGGTCCCATTTTTTCAGGCCAAGCCCGTCCCAGTCACCCACTAATGTCGACATGGGGTAAACGCGCTTGTTTTTCTCAAGCTCTGAGAGCGCGAAGCCAGACATGCCGAAAGTAACGTCATCAAGGTTGACCACGGTAGTAACGTGATGGAGTTCTACCGGATAGGCGGTTTCTTCGAGTTTGTCAGTGAAGGGGCGTATCTGCTTTTCCGACGACGGGCGAGCGGCCATGTACTGCACAATTTGTACAGCGCCTTTCGTGTCCAGGGCCTTGCTGCTCCAGGGCTGAAAGTCGACTTCGTCCTTGCCTTTCAGAACGAGCTCGCCTTTCTTGTCGATCTGCAGATCGGGCAGCGGCTCGCCGATGCTGACCGCCAGGGCGGACAGGGAGAGTAAGCTGGCAAACGCCAGAGCGATCAGTTGATGCATTGTCGGTTTCCTGTGTTGTTATGGAGCCTTATATGGCGCAAAAATATTACCACAGGCGGAAAGCCCGGTGGTGGGGTCATTATCGACTCTGAGACTGAATTCAAGCTGAATGGTTCACCGTTTATCCGCTGATATGTACAAGGATCTGGCGTTCGCCCTGGAAGCGCCGATGCTCCCAGAGGTAAACACCCTGCCATTGGCCGAGAGCCAGGCGGGCCCCAAGGATCGGGATCGACAGACTGCTGGCAGTCAGCGCGGCCTTGATATGGGCCGGCATGTCATCCGGGCCTTCAAGCGTGTGGGTGTATAGAGGGTCGTTTTCAGGTACAAGGCGATTCAGCCAGTTTTCCAGGTCTACGCGGGCGCTAGGGTCGTAATTTTCCTGAACGAGCAGGCTGGCGGAGGTGTGCTGGATAAACAGCGTGCACAGGCCTTCTTTCACGCCGGACTGTGACACCACCCGGGTCAAGCGGTCAGTGATGGCGTGAAGGCCTTGATGATCGACTGGGATGCACAGTTTTTCAATCATTGTGAGTCCGGCTGCAAATGTAGTCGTACAAAGAAAAAGGGGCGACCGAAGTCACCCCCTGTGGTCAAACTCAGCAGATAATCAAGGGCCTGAAATAGGCGGGCAGCCATCACCATCCAGGTCGAGTGGGCCACCGGGCGTTGTCGGGCATGGGTCGGCGCCATCGAGCACGCCGTCGTCATCCGAGTCCGGGTCCAAGGGGTCGGAGTTAGCCGTGGCTTCGTCATCGTTACTTAAGCCGTCACCGTCGGCATCATCATCGCAAGCGTCACCGCGGGTATCGCCGTCAAAGTCTTCCTGATTGGGGTTTGGGGTAAATTGACAGTTGTCGTCGCAGTCTATTCTTTCCCCATCGGCGCAGATTTTTTCGTTCTCAATGCCATCAGCATCAAAGTCGTCGAACACGCCATCGTTGTCATCGTCGGTGTCGCAGACGTCGCCAATGCCGTCACCGATGCCGCCATTTTCACTATCTTTCTGGTCGGTGTTGGCAACTGCAGGGCAGTTGTCGTTGATATCGAGCAGGCTATCTTTGTCGAAGTCGTCACAGGCATCGCCCAAGCCGCGCGGCGCACCAAAATTATTCGCTTGGTTCGCATTGGGCGTAGTGATGCAGTTGTCGTCGCAGTTAGTGTTAACGCCGTTCGGGCAGAGGTTGTCGCCAATAATGCCGCTGTTATCGCCGTCGTTCGGCACGCCATCGTTGTCGGCATCGCTGTCACAGGCGTCACCAAAGTTATCTGCGGGGGCGTCAGTGTTGGCTTGTGCAGCGTTAGGGGTGAACTGACAGTTGTCATCACAGTTACTGGTTACACCGTCGCCACAGATGTTGTCGCCAATGACATCGCTGGCATCGCCATCGTCAGGAATGCCGTCGTTATCGTCATCGTTATCGCAGGCATCGCCGCCGGGTGTGGTGGCACCGGGCTGGAGGGTGTCGTCGTCGTTGTCTGCCTGATCGGTATTGCGAATCAGCGGGCAGTTGTCGATGTCATCGCGAATAGAGTCCTGGTCTGTGTCGTCGCAGGCGTCACCGGCCGCGCTGCCAAAATTATTGGCCTGGGTTTTGGGTGTTGCCTGGCCGCCGGCATCCAGTCCGTTGGGAAGGAAGGGGCAGTTGTCGTCACAGTTTGAGGTTTGACCTGTTGCGCACAGGTTGTCGGTAAAGCTACCTGAGCGATCGCCGTCATTGGGAATGCCGTCGTTGTCAAAGTCGTCCTTGCAGGCATCGCCAATACCGTCATTGTCGCTGTCGGCCTGGTCGTGATTGGGCGTAAGAATGCAATTGTCTTTGGTGTCGCCTATGCCGTCCTTATCCGTATCATTTCCAATTTGCGCGTTGAGAATTTCGACGATCGATTTATCGCCCTCGTCGGAATTACAGCCCTGCAACAGCGTTACCGTGAAGATTGCGGCCGAAGCCGCAAGCAATAGTTTTGTCTTTCCCAGATTCATTACCGACATCCCTGTTATTTCCAGATTCTAAATTCTACCCGGCGATTTTTGGCACGTCCTTCTGCTGTCGCATTGCTGGCAACAGGCTCGGTTTCGCCATAACCGACAGCGCGCATGCGCCCTGAATCAACGCCTGCGCGTACCAGGAAGTATTTCACAGCATCGGCACGTTTCTGGGATAGCTGCATATTCAGGATGGCGCTGCCTACAGCGTCGGTGTGGCCGGAGATTTCCAGGCGCAACTCAGGCTGGTTTTTCAGGAACCTCGCCACGTCTGACAGCGCCTCGATGGAGTCGCCGGTCAATTCGGCGCGACCGGAGCGGAAGTTCACTCCTTCGAGCCTCACGGTCTGTGCTTTTAATGCACAACCCTTTTGATCGACTTTTGAGCCACGCAGGGTGTTGGCGCATTGATCCATGTTGTCGAAGATTCCGTCGCCGTCAGAATCTACCGGCGCAACAGGGACTTCGCGGACAACTTCTTTCACCACGGTTCTGGTGACAACCCGGGTCTTGCGGGCAAGCGGAATTTCAAAGCCCAGGCTGAAATGGCCGTCTTCGTAACCATCTTCGAATTCGCTGACAACGTAACGCGCATCGGCGCGTACTTTAAGGCCGATATTGAAGAGTTCGGAACTGGTGATACCGAAGCCGACATTGGAGAAAAAGCTGGTTTCGTCGTCACGAAACTGAGTGCCTATCGGGAACACGTCATCGTGTACCGCGCCTATGCCGAGTAAGAGGAAAGGGCGGACGCCGTCCTTTTTACCAAAACGGTATACGGCATCAACGCCAAGGTGGGTCTGGTAGTAGTCGGTAAAGCCACCGATGCCATTCTCCAGCGCGTTGTGGGCCAGGTTGGCTTCCCAGTACCAGCCGTCCTGTATTTGACGGCCAAAGCCGGCGCGAAAGCCAACGCCTTCGTCGTCAAAAATGGCGCGCTCGTTGTCTTGAACAACGTAATAGGCCTGACTGAAAAAATAGGTGTCTTTTTGTTTGCTTGTGCTGTCCTGAGCATAGGCAGCAGAAAGTCCGATAGTTGACAGCGCTAAAGCGGCCAACGAAACCCCCGTGCGTTTCCGCATCGTTGTTCTCCCTGATTTTGGATTATTCTTACAATGTACGAAATAGTAACAAGATTTTGTAGCCAGATACATCTTGGCAGGGCGCTTTAGGACAGTGCGGCAATATTTACATTTCGGACAAACAAAGGGAGCGCATGCTGCATTGCTCCATGGTAGCGGGGGGGTAGCTGGTCATTTGCAACTGATCGGCAGGGCGGCGTAATCCGGCGATAGCAAGGAGGGGCAGGTAGTGCTCGGGTGTTGGTACAGCCATGTCGGCGCCGGGCAGTGACGAGTAGTGAATAAGCGCTTTGTTGTCTTCCGCTACAAGCGCGGCAGCAACGGCCTGGTCGAACTGCTGCGCCCACTCGAATGGTGCGTCGGGGTGCTGTAGCCATTGCTGAATGTTGTGCACAATATTGCCGCTGCCAATCACCATAACCCCTTCGTCCCGCAACCACTGCAGTGACCGCCCGGTGTGAAAAAGTGACTCTGGCGATTTGCTGATGTCGATGCTGAGCTGCACCACCGGGATGTCGGCTGCGGGGTACAGGTGCACAAGCAGTGACCACGTACCATGATCAAGGCCCCAATCGAAACTCAGGTCTATTTCGCCTGCGGAGCGATGGCTGATTTCGGCGGCAAGTTCGGGCGCTCCGGGGCACGGGTAATGTATCTGGGAGAGGCTTTGCGGAAACCCGGAGAAGTCATGGATGGTTTTGGGGTAGTCGTTGGCTGTCACAAAGCTGCCGCGTGTACACCAATGCGCAGAAATGCAAAGTATAGCCCGCGGTGGGTGCCGGTCCTTAACGAAGCCACGCCAATCGTCAGTGAACGTGTTGGAGTGTAGGGCATTCATGGGGGTGCCATGGCCCAAAAACAGTGCGGGTTGGCTCATGTTGCGGGTTCCGGCAGCTTGGCACTACAGAACTTGCAGTATAGGGCATCCTGTTCGTGACCGCGACGCTCGCAGTGGCTGCAAATGACGGTGCTGCGGCTGCGTTGGGTTTCCTGGATGAGTTCTGCGCTGAATATGCCGGTAGGGATGGCGATAATGGCGTAGCTGGTAAACATGGCCAATGCGGCTACAAACTGCCCCAGGGGGCTTTGCGGAGTGATGTCGCCGTAGCCGACGGTTGTTATTGTCACAATGGCCCAATAGATGCTTTTGGGCAGGCTGGTAAAGCCGGCGTCGGGGCCTTCGATGAGATACATCAGCGAGCCAAAAATCACGATGATGGTAATAACACTGGCGCCAAAGATGATGATTTTGCGCTTGGCGGCACGCAAGGTGCGCATCAACAGGTTGGCATCGGCGAGATAGCGCAGCAGTTTCAGCACACGGAAGATGCGTAGCACGCGCAATAGCCGGATGATCAGCAATTGCTGTGCGCCGGGCAGGAAAAGCGCAAGGTAGGTGGGCAGTATCGCCAGCAAATCGACAATGCCGTAGAAGCTGAACAGGTATGCCTTGCGGTTGGGTGAGCAGTAGAGGCGGGCAGCAAACTCCAGGGTAAACAGCAGAGTAAAACCCCATTCTAGCATCGAGAGGCTGTTGCCAAAACGGCTGTGCACCGGTGCAACGGTATCGATTAGCAAGACGATTACGCTACACAGAATTGCGACGATTAACAGCAAGTCGAAATATTGCCCCGACCGTGTTTCGGTGCCAAAAATAATATCGTAAAGCCGTTGTTTGAGTGTCATAGGCTGGCTACTGTTTTGACCATTGCCTGTGTGAGCAAGGCGAGATCGTTGTCGTTCATAATATAGGGCGGCATGGTGTAAACGAGTTTGCCAAAGGGGCGTATCCACACGCCATTGTTGACGAACAAGGGCTGGGCGTAGCGCAGGTCGAGGGGCTCTCGCAGTTCAATAACGCCGATGGCTCCCAGCACTCGCACGTCGGCTACCCGGCTGAGTTGCCGTGCAGGTTCCAACCCTGTTTTCAGGCCCGCTTCTATGCGCTTGATCCCGGATTGCCAGTCTTGGGCCAGCAGAACGTCGATACTGGCGTTGGCGATGGCGCAGGCAAGCGGGTTGCCCATAAAGGTGGGGCCGTGCATGAAGGCTCCCGCTTCTCCCTGACTGATGACAGTGCTGATTTGAGCGGTGCAGAGGGTGGCCGCCAGTGACAGGTAGCCGCCGGTCAGCGCTTTGCCGACGCAGAAGATATCCGGGCTGACACCAGCGTGTTCCGCTGCAAAGAAGGTGCCCGTTCGTCCGAAACCGGTGGCGATCTCGTCGTAGATGAGCAGGATGTTGTAATGGTCGCACAGCTCGCGAACGCGCTTGAGGTAGTCAGGCGTGTAAAAACGCATGCCGCCGGCACCCTGAACGACGGGTTCGAGGATAAAGGCAGCAATATTCTCATGGTGGGCGGCCATCGTGGCTTCAACTGCATCGATATCCTGCTGCTTGAGAGGGGCTTCATAGCCTGCCGCTGGCGCGTCAACGAAGTGGTGGCCGGGCAAGACATTGCTGAACAGGTGGTGCATACCCGTGACCGGGTCGCAGGTGGCCATCGCTCCCATGGTGTCACCGTGGTAACCATTGCGAAGTGCCATCAGCCGGTGTTTGCCGGGCTGACCCTTGGAGGCCCAATACTGCAAGGCCATTTTGATGGCTACCTCCACGGCGACCGAGCCCGAGTCCGACAGGAAAACCCGCTCCAGCCCGGCCGGGGATAAGTCCACCAGCTTTTGGCACAGTTTTACGGCAGGCGGGTGCGTGAGGCCGCCAAACATGACATGCGCCATGGTGCCGAGCTGTTCGCTGGCGGCCTGGTTCAATGTCGGGTGGTTATAGCCGTGGATGGCTGACCACCATGAGGCCATACCATCAATGAGCTCGCGACCATCGGCGAGTTGCAGCCGCACGCCACTTGCGGCGACAACGGGAAAAACCGGGGGTGGATTATCAAAGGAGGAGTAAGGGTGCCAGATGTGGTCCCGGTCGAATTGGGACCACTCCTGCTTCCAGTGTGGGCTCGGTATTGGCGACGACATGCAAATCCCTGGATAAAAGACTGACGATTCTAGCCTAACTCAATGTTCTGTGTGGAAATTACGTATTACGGAGTTTGCCGGGAACTGATAATTTCAGCCCTGACAAAGCCAGTTTAGGCTTGGTTTTCACTTATTATGGTATAGGGCGAAGCGATATGCAGGCAATGAGGAAAGAACGTAGAAGAGGAATGCGCTCGATTCCCAATGGTCTCGAAAGCTATTTAAATGCCTCTCAAATCGATACGCTGCAAGAGGTCTCGGGTTTTGGCTGGGAGTTGAAATACGTGCGCAGGCCGCTGTTTATGGAGCCGGTGCCGATCCTGTACAACCAGTCTATGGACCGTTACGCAGTGATGGACATAGATGGCTGCATGAACCGAAGCATTGAAGTTGCGTTGCGCCACTAGCGCAACGCAACTGCCGGTTGCCTAGTAACCCGCCAGCGAGCGAATGAGCCAGGCGGTGCAAGCGTTGGGCAGCAGTTTGCGCAGTAGCCGCATGGTGCCGTATTTCAAACCCACAACGTGGTGAATTTTTCCGCTGTTCAGCGATTTTAATACGATTTTTGCTATATCCTCGGCCTGAAGATTCACCCCCATACTATCGATAATCTTACTGTCGTTACCATTTAGCAGGGGGGTTCTTACAAACGACGGTTCTACCGCCGTTACATGTATTCCGTGCTGTTTCCATTCAATGTTCAAGGCTTCAGTGATGCCTTTCACCCAGAATTTGGTTGCCGAATAGTTCGCCAGGCTGGGAATGCCGTAGACTGATGAAGCCGACGACATGGTGACGGCCCAGGCCTGCGGGCGTTTTTTCAGGTGCGGGAAGGCGAAGTAAAAGCCGTCCAGCACGCCGCGAACATTGATATCAATAGCCAGATGGTGACGTTCCAGGGGAATGCTCTCGAAAGGGGCAACGTCCATGATACCGGCACAGTTGAAAATGGCATCGAGCTGACCGGCGGTGGCGACGTAACCGTCGATCGCGGTTTTGAGTTCGTCCGAACGGGTAACGTCACAGATTCGGATATCGCAGTTTTTCTCGCCGATCTTGTCCTTTAATTCCATCAGCGCCTCACGGTTAATATCCAGCAAACCAATGTGCCAGCCGTGTTTGACTAGGAGCTCGGCGCTAGCTCGCCCGATCCCGGAGGCGGCGCCAGTAATAATTATGTTTTTCATGTGCTTATGTCTCACTTACAAAGTAGCTTCGAGGGGTTGTTGAGGGGCGGTAGTGGCAGGCCGTTGCCACTCAGGCGGCTTCCAGAGGTGCTGCAGGCGTAGCCACAAGGGGCCGGGGCGCAACACGTCGCGGAACATATCCCGCCATTCGTGCAGATTCAGGGTCAGGATATTGTGGCTGCGAATTTGTCGCGGAATACCGTATTCCACCGGTTGCTCGCTGAGTTCCGGCTGAAAGGTGCCAAACAAGCGGTCCCAGATAATCAAAATGCCGCCATAATTCTTGTCGATATAAATCGGGTTGCGGCCGTGGTGAGCCCGGTGGTGGCTGGGGGTGTTGAATATTCCCTCCACCAGCGGAGACAGTTTGCCAACCGCTTCCGTATGAACAAAATACTGGTAAGCCAGATTAATTGAGTAAGCGACCATCACGGCGGTAGGCGGGAAGCCGATCAATATCAGTGGTAGCCAGAATATCTGGCTGAAGTTCAGCGAGTAGGTCATGCTTTGGCGCATGGCGGTGCTCAGGTTCATGTGTTCGCTGGAGTGGTGGACAACGTGGGCACACCAGAACCAGCGAATGCGATGCGAGCCGCGGTGAAACCAGTAGTAGAAAAACTCCTGCGCAAACAGTAGCACGGCCCACATGCCCAGGCTCATTTCAATCGTGGTGAGCCTGAACTGATAGGCAAAGGCCAGAGCGGCGCCGAGAAAAATGACGTGGTAAAGCATTTCAACGGCCTGATAGCTGGCACCCAGCGACAAATTGGTCACAATGTCGCCACGCCTGAACATCCCGGTGCGGCCGCGCCGGCGCTGGGCAAGATACTCCAGACCCAGCGTGAGCAGGAAAAGCGGCGTCAAGGTCACCAACAATATCTGCTTTGGCTCGGGCTCGTGCCCGATAAGGGCAATATACAGGTCTATCCACTCGGTCATTGGTGCAACTGCTTGTCCACTTCGGCAGTTAGCATAATGCAGAAAAATACGATTGAGTAATTGACCGCCAAGGCCATATTTTTGATAATTTGCGCCATGAGTAGAGAGGCTTTTGTTTCCAGTGCTTATGTCGGGCTGCTGTACGAGTTTTTGCAGGCCCGCGGCGAAGATCCGGTGTCCCTTTTGGGGCAACCCTGGCCAGACCACCGGCGCGACCCGCTGGGGCGCTTCCCTATGGACTTGTGGGCCGACTTGCTGCAACGCGCCGAGCAAAAGCTAGGCACGCCAGCCATGGGTATCGAGATTGGCCGGCTGATCACTCCGGCCCATATCGGCATTCTCGGTTACGCCCTGCTGGCCTGCGCAAACCTCGCCGAGGCACTGGTCCGCTTCGAACGCTACGTACGCCTGGTCTATGATCACGGCCCGATGGGCACCCATTTTGACGGTAAATCCATTGAGCTGGAGTGGGGAGATGACTGCCTGCATCCCGGGCAGCTGGCTGACGAGGTGGCGCTCACTGCCCTGGTGCAGTTCGCCCGAAACGTTACCAATCAGCGCTTGCACCCGGATTACGTCTGTTTTTTGAATCCGGCGCCGGATGATGTCGCGCCTTACGAGGCATATTTTGGGTGCCCGGTTGAGTTTGAGCAGGCTTCTACCATCGTCAGGTTTCCGATTGAGCAACTGGATCTGCCGCTGCGCCAGCCCGATCCGGTATTACTGAGCATTCTCGAGGCGCAGGCCGATAAATTACTTGCCGAGCTGCCCGTTGGCGATGGCTTTGAGCAGGATGTGCGGCGCGCGATTTCCCGTCGTTGCCGCACGGGTGAGCCTGCACTGGGTGCGGTGGCGGGGGACCTGAATCTTTCCGGCAGGAGCCTGCAGCGCAGGTTGCAGTCGCGCGGCTTCAGCTTTCAGGGTTTGCTTGATGAAACCCGGCTAATGCTGGCCAAGGATTACCTGCGTGACGGTCATCTACAGCTCACCGAAGTGGCCCAGATGCTGGGCTACTCGGAGCAGAGCGCTTTTAATCATGCCTTCCGGCGTTGGACCGGGCAGTCGCCACGTAAATACCGGCAACGCACTATGCTGACAGATCGCCAGTTGGTGCGACCGTAGTAGTCTATAGTTTCAGGAAGGAAGCGAAGGGGGCAGGCAGTGAAAGGCGTGGTTCTTACATTTAGTGACGACACCAGTCAGGGCATCATTTCAGCCGACGATGGCAAGCGCTACGAGTTTGCCGGTGTGAATTGGCGGTCAGAGCGCTTTCCGGGTTGCGGCATGCATGTCGATTTCGAGGCCGCAACGGACTCGTTGAGTGCTGACAATATCTATATCGACCCCTGCAAAGCCAAAAGTGCTGATAAAAACCGCATGGCCGCGTCGATGCTGGCCTTTTTCTTTGGCTGGCTGGGCTTCCACAAGTTTTATCTCGGCAACAATAAGCCGGCCACCATCATGTTGTGCGTTTCGCTGGGCGGTTTGATACTGCTGGCGATTCCATCGCTGGTGATGATGGTGATCGGTTTTGTTGAATTTATTATTTACGTGACGCAGTCAGACGAGGAGTTTGAGCAAACTTATATCGTTGGCCGCAAGGATTGGTTCTGATGGCGCAGCACAAAACACGCACAGAGACCGATAGCCTCGGCTCAATCGATGTGCCTGAACACGCGTTGTACGGTGCGCAAACTCAACGTGCAGTGAACAATTTTCCGATCAGCGGGCAGGAAATGCCTAGCGAGTTTATACGGGCGGTTGTGTTGATAAAGCGCTGCGCTGCAAGCGTCAACACAAGTGAAGGCGCGCTGGATGCAGATG
>Ga0213833_1001415_pt1 | contig 17249 bp, 24 predicted proteins | sample SWATP21_FD_160575 | JGI IMG/M metagenome (GOLD analysis project Ga0213833, IMG submission 160575) | Coastal seawater microbial communities from Marineland, Florida, United States - SWA TP2 #1 | ecosystem: Environmental > Aquatic > Marine > Coastal | place: USA: Florida | collected 2016-08-14
GGGGGGGGTCGCTGTCCGGCATGTGACCTCGATGTGCCTTGCCCTTTCGTGTCCAGCTCATCCTCTCCCTGAAGGACCCGTCCGAGTTGAACACTCTCTCTGTGCAACTTCGTATGACTGGGGTCTATCCACGGCTGCAGTCTATTGACTTCATGTCGTCTTTTGAAGAAGGAGAGCGCGAAAGCAAGGCCACTCCGAAGAGCGATGTGGTTTCTGTTGCCACCCCGACGGCCACCGCAACAGCGGCAACCCCCAACAGCTCCTCCACATCGCTTCCGTCGGGCGCGATTTGTTTCTACTCGAAGCACCAACGCTACTACGAGTTCACAAACTTTTACCGTGCCTCGATATTTGTCGATGGGCACTGGTATGCGACGTCTGAGAACTACTTTCAGTCTCAAAAGTGCGTCGCGGTGCTGGATCGTGTATGGCGTGGGGTTGGCGTGGCTGACGAGGGACATGCCATGTCGACCGTTGGATTGGTCAGGTTCAAAGGATCTGTCGCAGAGAAGTCGATTCGTGCAGCTCACAGCGCGCGCGAAGCCTTCTCGCTTGCCCGGGAGCCCCAGTTTCAGCAGTACCGTCGCGCTGATTGGGCTGGCGTCAAGGACCACGTGATGCTCCGTGGATTGCGCGCGAAGTTTTCGCAGCACCCACACCTGCGCACCCTTCTGCTGTCGACCGAAAGCAAGCCGTTAGTTGAACACACAGTAAACGACTCGTATTGGGCAGATGGGGGCGACGGAAGCGGTGCGAATCGCTTGGGACAGCTGCTGCAGACCGTGCGCGCCGAGTTAAGCCGCAGCCGGTTTGCTCGACAACCTTCCATCACAAGTGAAAGCACGCTCGGTTCTTTGCGTGAAGAAATTCGGGTTGGTCCTACTTCGGAGCCGTTCGGGGAACTGAGCATGTTATTTGCTGCTCCGGTGCTCATGAATGGATACTGGTACAACTCTGTGGCAGCCTACGTGTACTCCAAACTGTCCGTAGTGTGGAGATGCAATGCACGAGCCCGTGGCACAGTTTTCTCACCCATTCTTGTTTTGGACCACAGTTTTGCAGGATCCAATCTTGAGAAAACCATCCGCATGAGCCCTGATGCTACCACTGGGCCAACCGCGGCATCCCAGAGCGAGAATGACGGCATGCGTGTTCCCCAGTTTGAGCAAGTCCAGGATGCCGTGATGTTGACGGCCTTGTACGCAAAGTTTGCCCAACATGCGGAGTTGCGCGAGCTGCTTGTGTGGACCGGCGAACGCAAAATTGTCTGTACGTTGCCCGACCCGCACTGGGGCGGCGCAACCAATCGGTTGGGCGAGCTGTTGTCGCACGTGCGCAGCAAGTTCGTCTATCGTCCCGCCTTCGCTTCTCCCACAGCGGCTGCAGCCGAGTCCACACCACGCAAGAGCTCTGCGCCATCAGCTGTGGCATGCAGTTCGCCATGTCGAACAGCACCGCTGGAGTCAGTTGTGGAAGCCTCCGTCGTTGAACCAGCCATTGTGGATTCCGAACTGGAGGAGTCTGAGTCTGTTGGTGCGGGCGCAGGACGAACCAGCAGCGAGGGTGTGGCGCGCGATGGCGGTGATCCAAGGGAAATCGCAAGTGTTCCCGTTGTGGCTGCCGTTGCGGGAGATAGAAGCGCGGATACTGTGGTGCAGTCCCCTCCGGGCGCGTTGCCTTCACCAACAAGTGCTCCACCAACCGGTGCAAGAGTCGACGAAGCCCCAGATGATGACAACCTTGTGGTGGCCGATGCACCGCAGGAGAGCCTCCCTCTGGAGCAGCTGTCAAGCGAAGCTGAGGCCACTGTCTCTGCTGGCTCAGCAGCTCCTGTTGTAGTCGTCGAAGCCTCCACTGACGTTGTTGCCTGACTTGGTTTTTTTTGTGTGATAGCCTGCTGAGTGAGTTTCTGTTGTGTCACTCTTTGTCGCACTGTGATGACGTGATGTGTGCGATAATATTGGGTTACACGCTCCATCAATTAGCCATAACCACCACAGTTGACGACGAAACTGCGAGTACTTGGCACGTAAACTCCCTAACTAACACCTCTGAACGCAAGGAAGAGCAAAGGGATCGCCTCCACTCGCATAGGCCTTCATCATAGCTACCGGGTGGCAGCTGAATGTGAAGCCGCCGTCCTGCGGCAACACTTGGGCCTTCAATACATGCATCACAGCACTCAGAGTTCTAAAGCTCAATCCAACAGTTTCTGGATCGTCCTGTGTTGCGCAAAACACAATGTCAGGCCAGTGCCAATGGCGACGAGGCAGCGATGCAGTGAAACGGTGCACCACGTACGCAGACGTAGGCAGCTCGATGCAAGCGCGCGATGCCCTCCACGGTGCACGGAAACCCAAGGGACTTGCAAGCGGAGAGCCACATGTCACAGATCATCGGAGAAGTGCGAGTGCATGCATCCGGCATACACGTTGCTCCACGAAGCAAGCCAGCAAACCTGCGACACACATGTATGAGGTCTGAGAGAACCCACAGAAAGAGGGCACACAACACCCTACCTCATCACAACTGACGGAGTTGTCACATATTCCCACAACTTCTTCAGGGTAACCTTGATGGTTTCAGGTGCGAGCTGTAGAACCATGACAACGACGATTGAGTGCACAGGTCATACTGTGAACGATCCACATTTTACGCCATACTTGAAGAGACTCAGGAACTGTCGCAGTTGTCGGGGCCAACCAAAGCATCCACATTTCGCCCCACATGCGCCGAATCTGTACAAACAAGGAGGCGTTACACACAACTCTGGCGGCACGAAGAGGAGGGCACAAGCCACAATTGTACCTCAGGAAAGTTCCAAAGCCGGCGAAAAAAGACATCAAACTCTGGTGTTCATTCATGCACGGTGAGCTCGAGCGAGCAGAAGCAGCGAGTCGGCACCACGAACCTTTTGGCGTGAGACGCACGTACAAACCGTAGTTCGCACATGTTTCCACGACAACAGGCATCGAAACACGCTGTACAGAAGAAAGCAAACGTGGCATCGCGTGTGGATTGCACGGGTCATTGCCAATCACCAATCGGTGGAGCTCCCGAATCGTCTCGCGGTGAGACGGCCTTTGGAACACGTTCACAACATGTCTGCTCCGCAACACACAGCATGCGTCAAAACCCAATCAAACCACACATAAACGGGGCACGGACAAATGGAGCATGCAGACAAATAAAACAAAACCGACCTGAAGATGTCGACACCAACCCTGCGCTGCTCTGCTATGGGGCACTCGGCCAAAGGCCCCCCAATGGACGCAGCCCCACCCAAAGCCAGATCACGGGCGCCGGGTTTGGGCAGCAGCTCGAAAGGAACTGAAATAGACTGTGTTGGAGCGGCACGTCGCAACTCTTTAATCAAATTCACCGCAGCTTCCAAGATTTGCTGTTGATGCGTCTCAATGTCAGCAGACCGGACCAGGCAGAAGCATGAGCTGGCACAACAACATACCGCTTTGGTCGGACCCTTCCGTTTCGAGGTACGTCGCACAATCGCTGATGAAGAGGAGGACGTGGAAGAGGAATCATCATGCTCCGATTCCTCTGGGTACACAAGCTCCTTCAGCGCACCCATCAGCTTGTCATGTTGCGCACGGCGTCTGCACATGAGAAGATGCAGCGTAAGCAACGCTGCGGCTGCGCTAACACAGCACGACACACACTCGCCTTCGCTCAGCTCCTGTGCTTGTCCCTGGTGGTCTGCGGCGCTTTTTGGAATTTGGTTTTGCTTTCGTGTTCGTGGGCTGAGTGGCGGCCGGTGGGGGCGCTGAGGCTGCAACCACACGAGGAGAGGCACGTGTCGGGGTAACAGCCGCCGTGCGCATGCGTTTGGCTGGCCTAGACGGAACAACACGATCTGCAGGCGTCATCTCATGTGCCGGAGGATCTGAGTATGGAGAGTCGTCCACAAAATCCAGGATTCCCGGGTTCACAACAAACTTGTCTGCATGGAACACGCGCGTGAGAGAAGTGACACGCGACACAAGAACGCCTCTCACTCACCCAGCTCAGGTAGAGTATCAAGCTCAAAGAGGGAGTCGTCGGTGCCGTTTGTTTGGACAAGATCCACAAGCCACGACGTCAGATCGGGATCAATGTCCTGGCAAGCTGCGGAGGGCGCGCCCGGCACGGGCACCGGCACTGAGGTGCTGCACCCGGCACCACTATCTGCAGGGGACCCACCACGCAACGGGGGCGCATACGCGGAAGCCATCCTGTCTAGCGAGTGTGGGTGCACTAATTCTACCTTGCAGGCCGCTCAAGCTACAGCTAGCTCGTGTTTGTCCGGTGCCAGCACACCAAACCCTGACATGAACCGCAGAAAAAGACCTTGAGAGCAGCAACACGTGAACCACTTCAAGCAGCGCTTCAGATGGTAGTTTTGCAATCCACCGCAGGCAAAATCACGTGACAGTGAAACATTCGATCTTTTTGCTGCGGTGTGAGCCTTTTTTCAGAGCGACTTCCACAGACCTGGAACGTTCTCTGTGTTTTGCCGACGGACTACGAAATGCGCCTCGCCGCAGACCACACCGCTTCCAGACCACAAACCCTTTCTTTGTGTCCGTGCCCTCCAGCCGTCCAACTGTTCTCGCCTTCCAGCCTTTCAGCCTTTCAGCCTTTTCGCTGTGTTGATATTGTCTGATCTGTTCTGTGACGCGGAGATGGCCTTCTAACTTCTGAGCTCGTCTTCGTTCTCCTTGTCCCGCAAAGCGACTGACAAGCTGCCACCCTCCAACACCCAAGTCCCACCACCCGTAACCAATTTCTTCGCCAAGATGGCCTTCTCTACGTTCGACCCAACTCATCCGCATCCTCCCCCGCACGTCGTCCTGCCTGTTCAGCTCTCCCAGTCTTCCTCCTTGCCTGCGTCATCCAGTCGACTGCGACGCTTACTTTCCGGAAGTTCACCGTGGGTTCGCGGAGCCTTGCAGCACGTTTGGCGGGAAAAACAAGTTGAACTTTGTTGTTCCTATGGCTCTCCGTGCTGGTGTTGAGCGCGGCCCGATGGCCGCGCCCGGCGACGCGCCACCTATGTACACTGACCATGGCGCACGCCTGTCGCTCCAAGTGTTGATGGAGCTCAAGAACCGCATCGTGCCACTGCCTCCGTGCTTGCAGGAGGACTGCACGTGCCACGGTGTGTTCTACAAGGTTCGTTGTGTGCGCGTTCCATCTGTTTCGTGAGTGCACTGCAGCTTACGCCGTTTTTCTTTTCAGGATGTCTGCACGACGTCTTGCCGCATGGTTGCGATCCTGCAACTGAACTGGGAGCACGTCCCACGCGCTGGTGCGCCTTCGGAGGAGATCCGCAACATGTTCAAGGTGACGCCTCCCCAGATTGTCGTGTCTCACACGGGCAAGAAGGGGGTGACATCGCTGGTGAGCGGAGTCGACTTCGAGGTTGAGGCCACGTTCGCGGCTGCCACCGAGGAGACGCCCGATCAGTGGGTGCTGTTCTTCCGTCCCAACCTGACCACCAACCGACAGAACGCCCTGTGCCGCATCCGTGTTGGTGACGGCGTCAGCAACTTCGTCGATCTGGACATGGAGATCCGTTCGAAGCCTTCCAAGTGGTTGGTTGTGGAGAACATCCCACACACCTGGGACATGAACGCTCTGGAGGCGTTCCTTCGCCACTTCTGCGACCCCAAGCAGATAAGGTGCACCGTGTGCGCGCCGCACACCGCTTTCATCCAGCTGGAGAAGCGTCCCTTGGCAACGTCGATCATGGACGCTTGGAGCCGCAAGGCCGCGTCCCTGCTCCCGGAGCTGAACGCTGAAGAGCTGGTGGTGTCGTGGACGATGAACCTGAACAAGCCCTGCGCTGCCGACCAGCCCTTCGCGCGTGGATCTGGCTGGAAGCCCCCTTCCGAGTGCCGCATCGGGCGTGTGTACCAGTCGGGTGGAGATGCTGCATCTCGCGCTGTTCCGAAGCGCCCCGCTGCTGCTGCTGTGATCGAAGAGGCGAAGCGCTTTGAGCCTGTTCGCGCCAAGCGTCGTGGCGGGTTTGCGGAGGCATCTGACGTTGCTGATGTTGTGCGTGCTCCTAAGCGCCGCCGTGGACCTGGTTGCGCAACGTTTGCTGCGGGCCTGTCGGACGCTCCTTTCGACTTCGAGGCACTGCTGGCCGAAGGCGGCCTTGACATGGACGCTGGACAGAATGACCTGGCAGAGTTCCTTCTTTCGGATGAAACCGACAGCGACTTCAGCGATTCTTCTGTGTCCACCGGTGCCGGGGCAGGGGCAGGGGCGGGGGCGGGTGCTCACTTCGTCCTGCCTACTTTCGTGCCTCCTCCCCAAGGCCGCATGTCTCATACGGGGTGCGACGTGGTGGATGAAATTGTCCTCCCGTGCCTCCCCGATCTTTTCCGGTCGGCAAGCCCCGGTGCGGGGTCGCCGACGACGGTTCTGAACATGGATGTCGTGCTCGAGGACCTTCTCGATGAGAACACCATGGTTCACGCTGTGTGATCGCCTAGGGGTTGTGACGCGTGGGCTGATGATTTGTTTTGCAACCCAAAAAATGTATTTTCATGAAAATCGATGACCACGCAAAAATCTGGTGATATTCACGCCACTGCGCACCTACAGCGGCAGTAACAGCTGAGATTGTGACTTGGAAATGTGCAAACACCAAACCGCAACTTGCAAGTTGTGCCGAAGTTGTGTTGTTGTCTTCAAAATTTCCGACGCGCGTGCTGTCGCTTCGAGTTGTCTCTTGCAGATACCCCCGCGCCGTTTTCAGCCATGTCTTCCGCCAACGCACGTGCAAAGTTCGCTCGACGTGAGCAGCTGTTGTTGCAGCGCATGATGGGCTCAGGAGCAGAGGGCCAGACTGTTGTGCATCAGTTGTACATGGAGTATGCCAACCCGAGCTCTGATCGCTCGGTGCGCGAGGAGCTGTACTTCTTCGTGTTTGGCCACTTCGGCGTACCCAAGCCCGACGAGCTTGACAAGGCTCGTCATGGCGTTCGAGTTTCGCCTGAAATGTTCTTCGAAGAGTTCAAGAGGCACGTGCTGGCGCATTGGGACACTACGAATCACCCATTGTGGGTGCACTGCCTCGTTTGGGGTCTCTACGGCAACCAGAACACACAAATGCGGGTGAATAACACCCTGCACCGTTTGTGCTTCGCAAAGATGGAGGACGATTACGCTGTTGATGGTATTGTGCGGAAGAAGCGCCGCTACCGTGATGCCGGCAACGGTATGGTCTACAACGAAGATGGGACGATGCGCAAGAAGCGCATTTTCCGCTGCAGTTTGTGTGGCAGCACGAAGCACAACAAGCGCCGCTGTCCTCGCACGCTCGCTGCAAATGCCTTGGCTGCTCAAAATGCCAGTGTAAATACCGTGGCTGCAGCAGCAGCGCCCATTGCAGTGTCGGCACCGGCGACAGCAGCCCCAACCACCGTGCACGCCGTGGCCGTGCCACCAGCTACTGCGGAGACTGTGGCTGCGTCAGTCACACCGGGTGCGTTGCAAGGTGCAGCTGCTGCTGCAGCCGTGGCGGCCTCGGCTGCAATTGCGGCAGGGACTGCAACCCCAGTTGTCACCCCGGCCTCGTTGGCATGAGTTCGGTGCTTCAAGCCGGATCGCTTCGCTGGTGTTGGCGGTGGGTTCCGCGTGAGGGTACTGCACGTTTGCCATGTCATAGTTGTGTTTGTCTTTGTTTAGAAGGTGGTTGTTTTGGCAGCATGTTCCAAAGAAGCTGTTTGTTGTACACATGCACACAATGCACCCGTTCATTGGATGGTTCACGCAGATTCCTCCGCGCCAGCGCCAGCGCCAGCGCCGGCGCCAGCGCTTGTTCCGGCTCCGTCTGCTGCCGCTCCCGTCGCAGAAGCGTCTTCAGAAGTGGTTGTCTCTGCAACGCCATCACCCGTCACCATAAACGAACGGAGGACCTCATCCTCCAGCTCATGCGTTTCGCCACAGATCACAACTGAGTGCAGCGGAGGGCCAAAGTCAACATCGACGAGCTGCTCCAAGGTTCCTGCCACGATCTTTTGCGTTGACTGCCCAACGCGAGCGACTCCAACAAACAGGGTTTCGGGCTTCAACACTGCATCACATGTACAAAACTATCTCAGAGATGTCGCGTGCTTGCCGAACCGCATCGCATGGTAACTCACCGCCCTCGCCCCGGCGCTCCTCAATCTCGCGCAACTGACATAGGGCAGTGTTCACCGTCATGAAGCGTGGTGGAAGGTACGTTTCAATACCCTTCTCAATGAGGTCATAGTCAAGCTCCTTCACTTTGATGTCTGGGGCACACAGGCAACGGTCAGCAGCGGTTTGCGCCGTGATCCCCGCACTGATTCACACCTAGGAGCACCAACGTGTGCATGCCGCCTTTCAAGTTGTAGGCGATCTTGTCATAGAAGCTATCAGGGCGCCATGACTCAGTGAAGAACGGAACCGTCACAGCCCTTCCAAAGTTGTAGAGCTGCAGACCACAAGCGCCAATCGCGTTCATGATGCTGGCATTGTGGATAACTTTGACTTCGATACCACGCTCTTTGGCACGCAGGGCGATGTCAATGTGAGTCGTTGCGCTGCAAGACAAGGAGAAATGAGATTGGCAGCGCAGTATGTCACAGCGCTGGGAGAGGCCACATACCAGTACGGATCACCAACAACAAGCAGGGAGGCAGTGCCTTTCTGTGCAGCTCCAAGAATGATATCAGCCCGAGACTCCACCAAATCGCGATCAGCCAGCTCCACCTTCTTGCCGTACACTTTTGACTGCACAAGTCACGAAACAAGTTGATGTGCGCGAACAAGATGGTGAACAACACGACCAGGGTGTTGGGGGTGGAGCAACACCCACGAACGCACCAGCAACTCCGCGTCGGCACCAAGCACAGACGTGTAATGCTCCAAGAAGAGCCGATCACTGGCCTTCACAGCCTCCATGCCGGCCACTGTGATATCTTTCTCATCTCCAAGTCCCAAGCCAATAATGTAGAGCATTGTGTAAGCGTGTGAGCGTGGTGGAACGGGTGTGCAGCAAGGAAAGTGGCACAGCACTGAGCACGTCGGGCAGTTACGAAAATCAGAAAAAATCATGCAGTGCAGTGCTGCTCCGTGATCCGGACACGCTGCGGACATCAGATGTTTCTTTTGTTTTGTGTTTTTCGAGGGCATTGCAGCATAACCTAAAACTCGACCTGGCGTGGAACAGGCTTGCGAATGTGTCGCATGGTAGACCCAGCTTGGGTGGGTTTGAACGGTGCCAGCTGTCCATACGGCTTCGGAATGCCAATATCGTCTGGAATGTAGGCATTGGGTCGGGGCTCGGCGGTTGTTCTCGTGACTTGTTGAGGCATGGACGCCGCAGCACCACCTTGCGATTGCCGCATTGCGCGAGCCTCCGCCCGGCGAAGTCGTTCGCGTTCCATGCGGTACCACTCGTGCTCCGCCTCTTCGGTGGGTGGTTCTCCATTCTCCAGTCGCCATGTGGCGTCTTCCAACTCCATGTTCCTGTCATGCTTCTCTTGCTGCAACTTCATTGCCGTTGCTTGGTACATGGACAGCTCCGACACGATCGCCATCATCTTGCGAGTTGTGGACTTGATGCGCGCCTGGAAATCGTTCACCTTCTTCGCCAGGTCCAAAGTTGAAGCCCGGCCTTCAGCAGCTTGCTTTCGCAGGCGATCAGACAAGGCCGTCACCTCCTCCAGTACCAACTCCTTCTCAAGAAGTTGCTCCTTCTTGTCATTGAGCCGCTCATCCAGAGTTTGGGCTGCGGTCGTAAGCTGCTCTGTGTCAGGATCCGTGCCTTCCAGCTCGCGCCAACGATCCTTGTTCTTTGGTGTCTCCAAGTCTCGGCAAAGCTTGTCAGTGAGCTGAGCAGCGCACAAATGGCAGCACCACGACATGGTGACAGTGAGTCGTTGGGGACGCCAGCACAACATCATATAGCAGCGCACGACACATACCTCTCGCTCGGTTGCCAGCTGGTGTTGCAACTCCAAAATCTGCTCGGCGTACTGCGGCATCTTGGGGATTTGCTTGCGCGTGACAGCAATTTCACGCTCCAGCTCGGTGACCTGGATCTTCAGCATTCTCACTTCTTGATCCACCTCACGCATTTTCACTTCGCCTCCACGCAGGGTGGCTTCGTGGATGTTCGATTTCTCGTACCTGGTACAGACAGCAGAGCAAATGGGGTTGTGAGCACACCCTCGCGCGCAGTCCTGTCGCACGCACTGCTACGCACAGGATGCAAAGTTCGTCGTTGCGATCAATCAGTTGGATACCAGTGTAGTTTCGGGCGTCGACAGCAGTCTCATACTGCTGCTTGAGCGTAAGCATCTCCTTCTCCATGGCGTTGATGATCGAGTTCAGCTTGTCGATCTCAACAATCTGCTGCTCCACGGTCTCTTGGCGCTGGCGGTACTCCGCATGCGCTTTGTTTGCCTCCAACCGCCCAGTGTCACGCTGCACCTGGGCGGTTTGGTGTGCAAGCCGCTCCTTGTTGAGTGCCTTGTCCTTCGCGGCGCTTTCGTTCTGGAGAATTTCCACTTCATTCTGAAGAATCTTGATCTTCTCCTTCATCTCCGCGAGGGCCTGGGACGATGCTTGAATCGCGTTCACGTACGTGTTGCGCTCGTTCTTGACGACATCATACAGCGCCGAGAACTCCTTCAGCTTCGCATTCGTTTCGTGGCACTTCTTGGACAAATCCAGCAGCATGAGCTTCTTCACCTTCAACTCCTCTTTCGTCTCCCGTTCGTGCTGCAGGGCCTTTGAAGCTTCACGTGCCTTCATTTCACGTTGCGCGCTGAGCAGTGCAATTTGCTTTGCCGCTCGACCCTCTTCCAAACGCCATTGCTCGCGTTCATCTTCCAGTGCCTTCTCATCGTCCAAGAGCGCCTGCAACTCCTCTTTCTTGGACTTCTCTACTCCCTCCGACGTCAGGTACTGATGCATGAAGATGTCCACTTCCTGCTTCAGCTCCTGCAGGGAAGAAGTCAGCCGCTTCAGCTCTGCTTTGTGGGCTAAATGCTGGTGATGTGCATCGGTCAGCTGCATTTCAAGCTGTGGCAAACTGCCCTTTGCGCCATCAAGCATCTGCTGTCGTCGCTTCAACTGTTTTTTCGTCGCCTGTTGACAACACACGTGTGGTGAGGAGGGAGGCAGCGAGCGCAGCACAACAGCGTCGTCGCAAACGTACATCAAACGCCTTGCTGTGAGCTGCGAGCTGCTCGAGGGCACGCTTCAACTCCTGTGACTCGTCCTTTTGTTCGAGCTCCATTTCAGCCCTCCGTCGCTGAAGCTTGGTGTGCTGCTGGCGCTCGAACTCCAGTGACTTTTTCACAGCATCCACATCGCGCTCGCGCTGCTCGATGTCGTCCCTATGCTTGTCAAGCTTTTGTGCCAGCTGGCGCTGCACATCGTCAGCTTCTTGCCGTTTCACACGCTGGTGGGCCAAAGTAGCGTCACATTCGTGCACAACACCAAGAAGGCGCTTTGCTTCTGTGTTCAGTGTGTCCACGGCCCCTTTCACGGAGTCCGCTTGCTTACTGCACACACACACAGCGGCGAGATAAGCAAGAAGCACTGGCAGCTCATTACATGCAGGGTGAAGACGTACTTTAGCCGCGCAGGATCACCGCGGAGTTTGGCAAGCTCCTTCTGAAGCATGGTTTGCTCCTCTTCCGCTTCGGCTGACTCTTTGTTCAGGGCCTCGATCTTCTGCTGGATTTCCGTCGTCGCTTCCTCCAACTTCCCAGCAGTGGCAGCGTAGCGCTCACACTCGTCTTTGACCTCAATGATTTCGTCGTTGAGGGCCTTCAATTGAGGTTGCACAAGCTGACTGTTTTCGCGTTGCATCATTTCCAGGTCCTTTCGGATTTCCTCTTCCTTGCGCTGCCCAAACACACAAACCAAGTAACCCAGTGTGCGTTCGTGCCGTCAGTACACAACCACCAGCCTCACACACCACCTCCACGTACAGCTGCTTCCGCCACATTGCAGTGCAATGTGATTTCTTGCTCCTGTCCATCCCGTAGCTCCTTCTCTGCTTTCTCCCGCTCCTTCTCGATGTCTTTGATCACCTTCCTGGCGCTTCGTTGCTCCAGTTCCGCACGCTTGATCTTGAGCTTGACATCTCGCACAGCATCTCGGAGCTGCTTGGTTTTCTCTAGCATGGCAACATCCTTCTCATACGATGAAAGCAACATCTCGTGCACCTGCGCATATTTCTGCTTGTACAGCTCGGCCCTGCAGCGGAATCCAAAACCAAACAGGCCATGGCGTCACAGCTGGCCTTGGCCACCGAGCACACACACAAGGCGCGACACAGGGAAACGTACTGGGCCTCAGTTACGGAACCTGTCTGTGCCAAGTCATCCAATGCCGCAAAGGCCTCACTGTTGTCGATATTCTGCACATCGCCCGGTGCCAGCACCGTCGCACCGTCCTCAGCCATGACGGCGACTTACTGCAAACCACCGCGCCGGGCAGCTGGCGTCTGTAACGCGCGCGCAGTCACCCCACTGCCAGCAGGACACGCAACTCCTGTGTATGACTGATCTTGGCACGCACGATGCCCCCCTTGGAACACGGACGCGCCCAGTTGCCCACCTGGCGAAAGAATGTCTGCCTCTGCACACAACGGCAACAAACACAACACCAACTCCAAATTTTGAATGTGTGAATTTCCATGAATTTTCATGCTCCGGAGCGTGAGCTTGCTGCGACAGGCGAGGTTGGTGCAGTTTCTGAACCGAGAAGGCGGGTTTGGAAGAATGGTCGAGTGCAAGTGAAAAAAACAAGTTATTGGAGCTTGTTGGGGTGCAGGAGTTGAAGGCAGCCCTTGCAGCTGCTGCACACGTGTGTGTTGTATCAGTCGTCATGGACAACGGTCTGTACTGGCTGGCTGTCTTGATGTATCCCCCTCGGGTTGCCGTGTTTGTGTGACATTGTTGGTTATGTGTGTGTTTTGTTCCCATAGATGTGCAAAAGCTCCTAGCAGGTGCACGGTTGGGAGAGTTTGAGCCCCAGTTGCTTGAGTTTGGAGTGGAGGTGTTGCCGGACCTCCTTGTTCGTGACGTCTGGGGCTGCTTGCTGCACCGTTTGCCAGGCCTCACGTTTGGTTTGTCTCCCTCTGTTCCCCCACGCCCCGCGCCGCAACACAACAGGAAGTGACGGAAGCAGACATGACCGACATGGGAATGAACAAGTTGCAGCAGCGCCGCTACCTCTCCGTGCTTATGCCCGCTGTGCGTGACGTAGTAACCGGCCGCGGCTCTCGGTTGTTGTCGAACCCTCCCCCCTCCTCCTCTCCAAGTTTGAGCCACCCCGTTGGACTAGGCGCCCCCGGCTCCGCCACAGTGCCTGGCTTTGAAGTGGGAACAGCTGAGGACGACGTCGATTCTTCCTTCTCGACCGCCCCCCGTGAGGCGTTGACGCCCGGGCAATCTCCTGGCTTGTCCCCCAATCGTGCCGCCATGCTCGCGTTGATGCACGGCTCTCAGCCGACCGGTGTACTGCCACGCACGCTGCAGTTCCGGTCGCCACAGATGCATGGTACGCCTGCGGCTGGTGACACCAGCGCTCCACCGGCAGTGCCGCCGCCCTTGGACACGCACCCCAGTCTTGGAAACCCGCCCCCACCAGCCGTTCCTCAAGGGGCCACAAAGCCCCTGTCACCCGCGAAGGCGCGCACGCGCCACCTTCGAGTGCAAACTGGTGCTGCAGATGCGGGTGATGCAGGCGATGGAGGTGACGCGGCGCAACCCACCTTGCCAGACCCCGAAATCATGCACCGCGCGGACGATGGGCATGGAAACAGTGATGGTGCTGGTGGCGATCGGGATGGGGATGGGAATGGGGATGATGCTGGCAACGATGATGACGGTGGAGGTGACGGTGACGTCTCTGTGGCCGGGTCTTCAGAGTCATCAGACCCGCTTGCGGCTGTGGACATGGCGCTGCGTGTCGGCGATGATATGCCTCCACTCCTTTCGTCCGCGTTTGGGACTGCGCAGGCAACTGTCGCGGACACTGCGAATGCAGTGGCTGTAGCCACGGCCTCTGGTTCGCCTTTGCTCGTGTCGGTGCCCAAATGGAAGGAGGTGGAAGCCCCAGACGGCTACCTGTACTACTACAACACCGACACCAACAAAACACAATGGGAAGTTCCCGACGCGGACTACTATTCCGTGGACGGAAAGCTGGTGCGGTCCAAAGATGCAGTTCGATCGCTGCTTCCCGACATGGACACTGTGAACAAGCGCGCGCAGGAACTGGACGCCTCCGCGGTGACAACATCGCCGTATCTGTCCCAGCACCGCTCCCCGAAAGCTCATGCTCGAGCCGCCGCCAACCGGGGAACCGCTGCGAGTGGCAGTACCGGCGGATACCTGGCGGCCCACATAAAGGACGCGAGCGGGCAGCAAGGGAAAGCAACAACGCCTGCCCGCAAACGCACCAAGGCTGGGGCTCGTGGGACACGAGGGAAACGTGGGACACGAGGGACACGAGGGGCGTCGCGTGGTTCCGCCGCACGCGGAACACCCACCGACGAGCGCTCCCGTGGTGCCACTGCGCGTGGCAAGAAAGTCAAATCGGGTGGGCGCGGCGCCAACAGGAGGCGTGGCGCGCGTGCGAAGTCTCCGTCCGCCACTGGTGCTGGGGGCGAAGAGCCTTCACGTTGGCGGTCCACGTGGCAGCAGGTCATGGGCCATGGTGGTGGTGGTGGTGGTGGTGGCGGCGGTGGGTCAGGGAAGGCCAAGAAAAAGGCTAGAGGCAGGCGTCATTCGTCACCGCGACAACCGCCGGGTGTAGCCGCATCTGCCGCGGCACCCGTTGTGTCTGTTGCTGTCCCATCTCGTGCAGCGCCCAGACTTCCGACGCGTGTCGCGCCCACTGTCCTGAAGGGAGGGTACTCCGGATCAAGCCCGGTTGTACCCTCCACGCCATCTCCGCACGCGTCTCCCCGGGCGCCAAAATCGGTACGTGCTAGCAGGTGGTGTTGTTGGTGTGTGTTTGTTTGTTATGTGGAGGGTGGCGTCACACGTGTTTCCATTCCCTCCTCCCCGCTCTTCAGTTTTGGTCCGACGGCCTGCGGGATGACCTGTACGAACCAACAGATGTTGGGCCAGTGGAAACCTCGAGACAGGTGTGCGCTGGTGCATCAGGGCTGTTGTTGTTGTTGTTTGGTTTTGTGCTCATCACAAACCGCACTCTTCTTCTCCCTCACAGGCATACAAGCAGTTACTTCGCGGGCAAGCTGCAACGGGCCAACAAAGAAGAGGTTCCAGAGCGTCGACTTCTTCAAGCAGGCGCAAATCTAAGAGTCCACGGCCATCCGTGTTCGACCGGCTCACAGACGTTCGCAGTTTCACTGGAACGCACCGGCAGCGGTTTGACCGAAACAGCGGTGCTGGGCTTGGCTTGACGGGCAGAGAGCGCACCGAGCTCGATCTTGATGATGTTGTGAAGGAAGTCACTTCGGTGCCATTGGCATTGCCGGTGGAGGGAGGCGCTTTCACGCCCAAGTCGAATCGATACTTCCACTTTTAGGGAGCAGGAGTTTGTATAACACCAATTATGTACCCCGCATGATCCCGTGTCAAGACAGACGCAGTCGGACGCGCCGTCACACTTGTGGCGCTGCTGTGACACACGGAGACGTGACCGTCGCTTTCGTTCACGTGGCACACCCATAGTTATGTTGGACAGAAGTGTGTAGTTGTGCGGTGTTGCCCGCCACACGTCGGCATGGACACAGATTTCGCCGAGGACTTCGGCCAGAAAATCGACCTGACCGTCCGCATTCGTGAGGTACGGGGCACTTGCCCGTTGTTCCCATGCCACACACCCACTTTGTGTCACCTCTGCCCTCGTATGGGATGGTGAAGTAGTACCGAGCACACACTTGAGCTGCCTCGTCCTATCAATGCTTGTCCTGGTGCCGTGTGTTCATTTCTTCGTGCACCCTGCCTGTTGTGTTCCAGATCCTGCTGAACTACCCTGAAGGAACGTCAATTCTGAAAGTACGCACTGTGGCTGCTGCCCAGGTTGCGCTGGTTGGCTTCTTCCTGGGGTATCCTTCTAACGTGTGGGTTCCTTTGATGAGCAGGAGCTCTTGCAAAATGCCTGCGATGCTGGCGCGAAGCGTGTCGCTTTCTGTCTTGATGCCCGCCGCCACGCTCGTGAGTCTCTCGCTTTCCCGAATATGGCAGAGTTCCAAGGTGCGCGGCGCAAATCGTGTGGTTGTAGTGATTAATACGCCAGGGTGCTTCTGTCTTGGCTGTCATTCCGCTCAATGTTCCACATCGTTGCCAGGTCCTGCGTTGCTGAGCTACAACTCTGCCATCTTCACTGAGGATGACTTCAAGAGTATCCAGCGAATTGGCGATTCTTGGAAGCGTGACACCTCGCGTGGGGCCAAGACAGGACGGTTTGGCATTGGATTCAATGCAGGTACTCTTGTGTGGTGCTGGGCTGGGCGCAGTTCGGTAGCCCTGCCACACGTCCCACCGTCAGACCGTCTCACACCGGTGGTTTCTTGTCACAGTGTACCACCTGACGGATGTCCCAACATTCATCAGTGACAAGTACATGGCATTCTTTGATCCCCAGGTGGGTGACAGTGTTGCAATCTGGTCGCCTTGGACTCCAGCTGCTGTCCCTCCTCTTGACTTGGTGTACCGCTGCGCAGGCTCGGCACCTTCCCAACATGAATGCCAGTGACCCAGGCAAGATCATTAACTTTGTGAAGCATCCTGAGCTCATGTCTCGCTTCGCCGACCAGTTCCAACCGTTTCGCAACTTTGGCTGCAACTTTGACGGCGCGTATGATGTGCGTCTGGGGATATCTCGTTGTTGTGGGCTGGTGTTGTGTTGCTGCTCGTGCTCGTGCTCTCCGCGGTAATGCCCCCATGCCGCTGCTTGATGATGTGCACAGGGCACCTTGTTTCGCTTCGGTCTTCGAACAGCGGAGCAGGCGAAGCGCAGTCGCTTGTCCACGCGCGAACACACCGTGGAGTCCATTCGTGCCCTTCTGTGTGTACGTTGTTGCTATTTCCTTCTTTTGTTTTGGGTTCGCAGGCTTCCGACCGGCTCGTCTCTCACGTGTGGTGCGCTGTGTGGTGGCCACGGCGCACAGGATTTGTGAGTGAAGCCGCTGCCATGCTCCCATTCCTGAAGTCAATCGAGCAAATCGACGTGTTTGAGATTGCCGCGGACGCAGGCCCGTCTGCGGAGCCCACCCT
>Ga0213833_1001417_pt1 | contig 17217 bp, 26 predicted proteins | sample SWATP21_FD_160575 | JGI IMG/M metagenome (GOLD analysis project Ga0213833, IMG submission 160575) | Coastal seawater microbial communities from Marineland, Florida, United States - SWA TP2 #1 | ecosystem: Environmental > Aquatic > Marine > Coastal | place: USA: Florida | collected 2016-08-14
AGATCCGTGATGGATCCGTTGTAGATCTCCACGTAGGACACGCGCACACAGTGTTCCCACCTGGAGAGGAGAGGAGATGGGATGCAAGCAGGCGTAAGCACGACACGACACGACACGACACGACACAAGCTTCCTCTTGGGTGTGTTGGCACAGCACACGCACTGCACGCACCCCGTTCGCTCCGAAATGGTCCCAAAGACGTCGTGGATGCCGCGCACAATCATCCCAGGCTCAGATGGGTCGCCGAGTAGTGTGTGTGTTTTGCCGGATGCCGTTTGTCCATACGCGAACAAGGTGCAGTTGTAGCCCTCGAAAGCGCCCATAATGATGGGACGTCCAAGGCTTTCATAGCTGGTGGACAAAGATGTGTATGGGGGGGGAGGGGTGTCACATGATCATATGCCAAAGTTGGCAACGATGCGTTGTGAAGGCCGCATGTCAGCACAGCACACAGCGCAACACACGCTCGCCTACACACACACACGTACACTTTCTGTGTCCCTGCGTCTGGTGGCCAGACGTAGTCGTACAAGTAGGACTTTGGGGGTGCATCATCCACCTCACACACCTCCGCCACCATGTTGTTCTCCTCTCCCACAACCTGCCCCACCAACCAAAAGTAACCCCGTCAGCCGCGATCTTCCTAACAACAGCACCACCACTCCACTCCACTCCACGACATACCACCACACCACCACCCACAACAGCAACAACACAACTCCACAGCAATACAAACCTCCCACGCCACTCGAGGGTCTTTGGTCCGCTCCAGATCGATGAGCGGCCGGATGCGCACCCCAACACGAATGTTGTGCCCCTCGTCGCCACCGTCTCCCTCCGCCGTGATCGTCAGCCGACCACCCCCCCGGCGGCTGCTGCGGTGGTGGCCGCGACCATGGTGGTGCCCCGTCGACCGTGACCCGGACCGCCCCAAGTTGTGCATGGAGCCGTGCGGCGAATGCAACCGGCGTGAGTGTGGGGAGGGGGTCATCGGGGGAGTCCCGACGTGTTTCGCACCGCCGCCGCCGCTGCCACGCAGGAGCAGCTGGGGCGCGGTTGACGTCCGGGACAGGCCTCCGCGGCGCAAGGATGCGACCTGCCTGTGGTGTTGGGGGGTGGATACACCCCCCGCAGACGTCGGCGTGCCACGATGTGTCTGGGTTTGGCCATGACCACTCGCACCGGCACCGTGGCGGCTGTGATGCCCAGGGTGGTGTGAGGCTGCACCCACACTGCCACTGCCACTGCCACTGCCACTGCCACTGCCACCACCACTGCCGCTGCCGCTGCCACTACCACCGCCGCCAAACCCATGCGTGGCACCACGCCCACCGCGGGTGGCGCCACGATCGTCCGCGGGGCTGGGTGGGGACCGTCGGGCTGGGAGGGAGGAGAAGCTTGCTGGACTGTGCAGGCCGCCGCCACCACTGCGTTGGCTCCACGGACTGCGCCCCGCGCCGCCGCCGTCACCCCCTCCACTGTCTGCCGCACCCGTGGAGGGGCTGTATCGTCGCGCGGATGCTGTGCGCAGGAGCTTCACTCGGTTGCCTCCCCTCTTCCAACGCGAGGTGCCTTGTGTGCGCGGCGACGGGGTCACCACAGTTGAGGCAGCGTCCCGTCCAGACAGCATGCTGTGCGACAGCACCGTCGCCATGGCTGCAGTGTTGCCTGTGCCGCTACCACCGTGCTATGTTCAACGGTGGAACAGGCGTGGGCCCACCTGCACCAGCACCGCCTACACCGCCAACAGCACGAGCACCAGCGGCATCTATCAAGTTGAGGCCGAGGCCATCCACGTGTGCGACCGACCACACCAGCCGCTGGCACGGCGTGAAGAGCTCCGGAATGGCGCCACCAGTGGCTATTACACGTGGTGCGGAGTCTAGAACACAGCAATCGCTGCAGGGGGTGCGGGGTGCGTGCCCACTAGACACACGCGCGCCCACTGTCGAAGAAAATCCGAAGCTCCCAAATCCCGTGCGCCGAGTTCCCATCAAACGCGCAACATCGAGACCGGGGGCAGTAACAGCTGAAACGGCGAAAAAAGATCGAATCTGATGGATTCGAGACTCCGGCTCCCCCTGACCTTACTTGGCGTGAGGCCACAGCAAACATCTCAGACAGATTCTCAGTGGCTGCAGGCTCACACATACACAGGGAGACTTTGCCTCACAACGACAGCGTGTACAAGGCAGCAGCATGACACGATGGCACCGGCGCAGCCATGGACTCGGCAATTATGTTGCGCACAGTCATGCCTACATGTATCACTGATTCCCGTGCGGTAGCCGCTCGGAAGACACGCTATGGCGTGCGGGCGCTGACTCGGTGCATGCTGAGTTGAACGGTTTGTACAGCGTGCGTGGGCTCAAGGTACGAGACTCGCCTGCGTGGTCATGCGTTGCGAAGTGACTGTTCATCACGTTTGCTCCGACTTGCAGCCATCAACACCGTGTGTACACGGCAGTGTTGAACGGCAGCACCGTCACGTCAAAGTGCAACCCCGCCGAGACTCTGCACATGAAGCACATGTCCTGAAGCAAATGGCAGAACCCGTATGCCACACCGTCAAAATTTATTCGGCGTACGACCATGCCCCCAGGGTCCGGGAGGATGTGTCCGCATTGGTGTTGGAGTACAGTATGTGCCGTATGCCTGGGGTGAGTGCTTGGCGGCACAGGCAGGCGCCATGAAGCGAGCCTTCCAACTTTCTGAGGTATGTGACGCTGGTGATCCATCGTTGTGATGCGATTCACCGTTGGTTGACAATTCCAACCATCTGCCTGCGTCATGGCACACGTTCCAACAGGGCGTCTTTGAGTGGCACCAACGCGGCTACTTGCACCGCGACATCAAACCTGACAACGTGCGGGTGAATGCCAAGGGAAACGTCGTCATTATTGACACCAACCTCGCAAAGCCCATCAGCAAGTGTACGCCTGGCAAGGTGGTGTGGAAACGCCAGGCAGCCGGCACGGAGTCGTTCATGGATCCACTCGTTCAGAATGGAGTGTATGACTGGAGCCCAGCAGCGGAGGTGTGGAGTGTAGGCTTGATGCTCCAACGTGTACGTTGCCACCACGTCACAGCTGTTGCGTCTGTGCCTTTGGTTTCACTCGTGGCATGTGCACGCTCTTGCAGTTGACGAACTGCATGGAGAAGTCCGCGTTACGGAGCAGCTTACGTGGCCTAGGACAGCGCATGATGAGGAGTGAGCCATCGCAGCGGCCATGCCTGGGCACGGTGTTGCTTCGCCAATGTCGTGCGCCACGCTACGTTCCACGTTGTGTTTAGTGGAACGCACAACTCCAAGCAAACGTCACCTCCCTCCCCCAGATACTCACGTACTCACAACACACGCTATCGCACGCGTCCTTGCTACAGCAGTTGTTGTCGAATCTGCTGCAATGCTTTGCGCTGTGGATCCGCCAGCGTCGAGCACAGCGCTTGAAACTGCTCGTCGGTCATGTTCATTTTAATTGCATGCGCACCTGCTCCTCCGACGCACTTCCACCACCGCCGCCGCCGCTGCCTCCACCGCCGCAGGCGACACCCGCTGCACGAGGCGGGTCAGGTGGCGCTGGCAGCAACGGCCCGCCACCGCTGCTGCCACTGTGCACGCTTCTGTGGTCGGTCGACTCCATGGCATGTGGCCACGAGGATCACGCGGCGGCCCGTGCGGATCACGTGGGTCGCGGCCGCGCAAGCCGTGGCGATGTGCGTCCCGGGGGTCATGCCGGTCACGGTGCGACACTGCGGCGGCGGCGGGGGTCTCGAGTCGACTCTCGACTGTATGGGGGCGCTGTGTCCATGGGCATGGGGCGAGCGCCATTCTTGTCGTGGCCCGAACAGAGCAATGTGTAGTAGTTGTGTGGGTGAAAAGTACCATCTTGCACGTGGCTCGCTCGTGGTGTGTGTGTCAGTGTCTACCCCTCAGAGTTCGTTTACCGTCGTAACCCCCAACATAGGCTTGCCCCCTTTCCTCGCTGTCTGATGCCCGTACCAGGTATCACATCCATAACACCACGAGACAGGAACAGCTGGAAAATGCCACTGTGTTGTCGTGCGTATGCAGATCAGCACCACACACCAAAAGATACGGTGTGTTCAGCTGGGAGGCAAGCAAGTCGTGCTGGGACGAATCAGCCCAAATCGTGGTGGAGAAGCAGAAAGTGCTAGTGGCATTGCGGTGTCCAAGCCGCGATTGTGGGTACATAACTGGTGTTTGCAATCTTGCTGTTCAGTACTTGCGTCATTCGCGTCATTGCCTCTTCCCAGAGCTGAATACCTTCTTCGATGTTTGTGCCACGAACTACAACATGCTGGCAAAGTCTGATTCGTGGACTGTGCACCGAAAAGGCTGCCATGCTTGCTCCACAGCGCTCCCTGGCAGCTACGCGCTGGTGTTCATCTGCTGTCAATGCCGTGCCACTTGCAGCGTCAGTACTTGACCGGCGTGTCCTCGTTTTGACGTTCGTTTCCACCGCAGCTGTTCTACTGAACACTTTAGGGGCTTGCGACACCATCACATGACTCACCTGCCTCTTTCTTGTGTGTTTGGTACCAGTGGCAAGGACTCCCGGCGCTTCTTGCAGAACATTTGCACCAACGATGTGTCGAACTTACGCCAGCCCCACGATGCGATGTTCACGTGCTGGCTGACCCCGAAAGGTCGCACCGTCTGCGAAACGTTTGTGTCATTGCTAGACACAATCAAGGTGCGTACAATTGACCGACAGGGGGCTTCCGCATACTGGCACGTACGCACTGACAGCGCACAATGACCAGGGTGACGGTTCGGGCGAGGAAGCCTTCTTGCTGGACCTCGACCCTGCGAGTCTCGAGTCAGCCGTGCACCATGCTGTCACACACAAACTGCGGTCCGACATCCAGCTCCGCGATATCACCGCAGTGAGCCGCGTTGTGTCTTTCACACCAACCCCCGCCACCGCCACCGCACATTCCCCTGCTCCACCGGCTGTCGAGCAACGTGTCGACGACGCTGCCCAAAAACTGCGTCAGAAGCTCCCACCTCGTTCAGGTGTTGCCTACGTAGATCCACGTGCGGCTGGAATGGGTGTGCGTGCCTACCTTCCGACGTTTATGGACGGTGCGTTGTAGTTGTGTCCGTGCAGTGGGCTTGAAGCCTCTTTCTCTGGCACACCGCAACCTTTGATGAGCTTGTTTTACAGTTTCATCGACAGTTGATGGCGTGGCGAAGGCCGACGATGACGCTACATACCAATTCCTCAGATTTGCCAACGCCTTTCCAGAGGGGTGCGTGGGGCGTGTGCTGGTGTGTGCGTGAATGCTTGCCTTCGCTCAGCGTAGAACTATCAACCAGATCGGAAGTTCACAACACCGTGCCCATGAACTGGAGCTTTGACTACTTTGGTGGCGTCAGCTTCGAAAAGGGTTGCTATCTTGGACAGGAGCTGGTGGCGCGCACCAAACATAGCGTGCGTCTGGTCGTGTCGTCGCTGTCGCTTGGAGGTGCCTTCTGATCGTGCCTGTACACGAACCCTGACACCTACTTTGCTGCGGATGTGGTCACACAGGGCGTCGTACGCCGACGGTTTGTTCCCGTCTTGTTCTCTCAATGTGGCATCCACGGCTCAGACGCTGTTGATGCACCGCCGCCGTTCGACCCCCTGCCAGCCCTGTGCCATGCTGGCGCCACCACGTGTGACATAGCATCCGCGCCGTCACGATTGGGATTGCGCACTCCTGTGGCCGGCGCGGTCGAAGTGGGGGCGTCTGTGGGCCTGTTGGCAGGCGGTGGCACGGGGAAGTCTGTGGGGTCAGTGGTTGCTGTTTCGCCGGATGGGGCCATGGGTCTAGTGTACATGCGCCGCTCGCACTTGGAAGGTGACGCTGGCCCATCTTCGCTTGTGCTGTCACCACAAAGTGACGGAGACGCACTCCATGGCAGCTCCGCCACTCATGTCATCCCGTTCCAACCCTGGTGGTGGCAAGGCATGCGCGAGTTTGAGACAGACATGGCCACGCGTATGGGGTAGTGGTGTGGAAATAAAAGTATCATGGCAACGTGTCGGCATCTTCGCTGAGCGAATTCCGTTTCGTCGCCTGGTGCTGATTCGGTCGGCAAGGTCGCCACGCCCGTGCTCATCACCCCACGCTTCCAACCATCTCTTTCAGTGCCAGCACCACAAAGACCACGGTGGATCAGGTCAAAAGGGATGGCTGCCTCGTGATTGTGGTGGACTTAACGCAGCTGCACGGCTGCAGCAGCTTGCGGCGGTTGCGTGTCGGCGCCAGGATCTGACATTCGACAGCACAGTTGCCACAGCATCTGGGCGACGACTAGCACCAGCAGACAATGGGCGCGACTGCCTCAGCAGAGGCAGACATCGTGGGCAAAAAGGAGTACGGCTGGTACGCAAGCTGGTTGGGCCGTGTGGGTGGAGAGGAATGCACAGCGACGTGGCACGTTTGTTGTTGACAGCTGCTGGGGCATCACAGGTGGCACCTTTCCAACGTTGAAACGGCTGTGACGCGGGCCAACAAGTTCCGTATCCCAGAGTTTCCGTTGCACGTACTTCCTTTGAACCGACGCCAGTACTGGGAGGTGTTCACAGACTACAGCACCATCAAAGAAGGCCAGTTCCTGGCTCTGCCACAGGAAATCTTCACCGCTTTCGCCGCCGCCAGTCGGTCCGAACTGCTGATCTCTCGTCGTTTCGCCACCCACGGCATCCGTCGTTCGTCTGTCCCGGAGGGGAAGAAGCGACGCAAGCGCTTGGCACGCCTCACCACGTCCGTCAAAGTCGCAAGGCGCGTGTCCCGGTCACCGCGAAGCAAGCACAGAGCGAAGGTCAAGTTTGCCCCCCCTGCTGCCACCAACCCTCACACCAGCGCTGGCTCCACAAGCACACACCCACACGACTCCACCGTGTCGCAGCCACGTCAGACCTCGGCCGTCCCCACAACGCCAGGGGGCACGCCCATCGATGCAGCGGCCGGTGCACCTGAGCCTGGAGCTGGTGCAGGTGCAGGTGCGTCTCCCGCGGGCGCTGGCGAGGGCGCTGAGTTGAGGAGTGCAGCGCCATTGCAGGCGGGTAATAAATCCGGCGCCGTGCCGTCATTTGGGTCAGCTCGAAGTGGCGCGCATGGTGGAAGTGCCACGCACGACGAACGGGTGGCAGCCCATCGAGCACAGCGAGCAGCCGCACAGGCCGAAGCAGAGGTCGAAGATGCGCGTGTTGTGGAGTTGGCGGAACGACCGGAACACAAACAGTCGGGACCTTGTGTTAACGCGCTGGAGGTACTGCTCATTCTGAGCCTGTTTTGTGCCGATCCGCAACTGGAGCAGCTGCAGCAGTGTTTCAATATGTTTGACCTGGATGGCGGTGGCTTCATCTCGAGGGTACGCCTGTTGTCGGGACAGTTGCAGTTATGCCAGCACGTGTATGTCTGTCTGCAGCTCGAAACTCACTCCATGTGACGTGCGTGCCTGACTGTGGCTGCAGGACGAAATGCTTTCCTTCTTCACTGTTCTTTGCCACGGCTCATTTGCCGTGGGTTTGGTGCCAAAGCTCCCCTCCAACACGCTGATCCACTCCGTGGCACACAACATGTTCAAGGTCGCCGATGTCAACAATGACAACGAGATCTCCATGGAAGAATTCACCGACTGGAGTGCGCAGCATGTTGATTCAGCAGCGTTGCTCACAGCATTCAAACGTGTCAGCCGCAACAGCAGCCGTGGTGTCGACCGCCGCAAACTCAAGCGCGTTGACGACACAACGCCGACCATTGACACAAGTCAGGCAGCGGATCGCCTGCAGGAGCTGAAGACACGACACGAGGCGCACGAGGCAGCGCTCCAACAAATGCGCCGGGGTGGAAAGCAGTTCAATGTAGAGCAACTCCGAGCGCTACAAGACGCATTTGAAGACAACGCGGGCGCCACTGGGCACCTGACAAAGGAGGCTTTCGTGACCGTGCTCCAAGCGCGATACCCTGAATTGACGGTCGGTGCAGCTTCGGCATTGTTTGAGAGCTTTGACGCTGATAACAGTGGAGACTTGGACTTGCAAGAGTTCACGCTGGGCATTACACGTTCCGTGGCTGGCTCGATGACCCAGAAGCTTGAGCTTCTGTTTTCCGTGCTAGACCAAGACCACAGTGGGGAAGTCGGGATCGGCGAGTTGTTGGCGGTGCTTCGCAAAGAGAAGCACAAAGCCAGTGAGTGGACGACGCTAACTGAAGAGGTACCGGATGATTGCGTGGTTTGCGTGGTCTGTGTAGTTCACTCTGCCTCCACCACTGCAGTTGTCACGCGGCTGGCCTTCGTTCGATTGTTCTGTGCGTGTACTCACTCTTGATGCGGATGCTGTTGGTGCTGTTGGTGCTGCTGTGCAGCTCATTTCTTCTTTGGATGTTAATGGAGACGGCCTGATCAGCGTGTACGTGACCTCGTTGCATGTTAGCGTCCATTATACAGTACAACGCCGGAAGGAATGCGGAAGGCAGTGCTTGTCCCCAAGCGTCACTTAGTCAAGTGAACCTCATACTTTGTTTGTGTCCCTGCAGGGATGAGTTTCGTGATGCGGTGAGCACGCAACCTATTTTGTACGAGTGTGTATTTCAACGGTCCAACATTCCACGACTGGTGCGATGCTCGTTTCTTGTCGTGTTAGTGACCGAGCTTTGAGGAACTTTACTCACCTTCCATGGCCCCAGATGAACGTGAAGGCTGCGTTTCATGAGTTTGCTCGATCGAAGCGACTGACCACACGAAACCTTTCACGGGTATGTCCCACGTGTGCGTGCGCAAACGGACGGCGTTGTCACATTCGAATAATCACAGGTGCTTCGCTCAAGGGGAAGCTGCATGCGAACGGAGACGATGAACCGTGAAGTGTTTCTTCGCTTCATGCGCGATGAGTTTGGGCTCGGAAGAAGTGAGTCCCTCCATGAACTAGCACTCGCCACACGTATCTCACACCACAACTCTGTCTCGCACAGATCGCGTGCAGTTGGGCCATCGACTGTTTGCGGCGCTTGACCAGAACAAGTCTGGGACCATATCCAAGTTGGAGCTGTTCAACGGGTTGTCACAGCTCTTGGACGGATCCAAGGAGGAAAAGGCGGAGCTATTCTTCAACCTGTATGACTTTGACGGCTCCGGGGTGCTTGACAAAGACGAGGTCATTCACATGGTGCTCAATTCTCAAGAGACCGTCGACACCTCTGTATCTGTGGCCTCCAAAATGCTCCACCAGCTGGACGTGAACGGAGACGGGAAAATCACCCTGCAGGAGTTCAAGGTTGCGTCGCGCAGCTGTCCCTCTCTCCTACAGTGCTTCGGGGCGCTGTTTGGCTTGGAGTACCAACCGTTGCCTGTGGAGGGCGGCACCGTGGGCCACCTCACCCGGATGCTCCGCGGGGAGATCAGTGCCGAGGAGCGTAAGGAGTTGGTGAGCAAGACGCAGTTCGACTATCAGCGCACACCGGCTGCCGTGAGGGAGATGGCCCTCAACAAAGTGCGACGGATGAGCTTGAACACGCTTGGTGAAGTGGTCAACAACCTTCAGGTGCGTGCTCGGGGGTTGGTGGGTGTGGGCTACGCGTGCGTTTTGCCGTGGATGTGCGCGGGGAGAAGAGTCGTATGGATGGCTCTGCTGCACCCACGTAGTCAATGTTGTGTCATTCATATGTCCACTGTGCATCACGGATGTTGGCTTGCGGCGTGATGAATGGCAGATGACGGTCATGTCTGAGGAGAAACAGCTTGCCGTGACACATGCAATGAAGCAAGAGGCGGGTATGCTGCAAGGTGCTTCCCCCAGCCGGGGTATGTCCTCGGTTGACCTGCTTGCAGGCGGAACCAAGCAGCTGGCGGCATCCAGTTCGTTTCGCCACAGTAAAGCCCAGGCGGTCGCGGCTGCGAGTGGTGCCAACACGCACAAGCACCCAGGGCGCAGCAGCCACACCCCCGCCTCCACAACTGGAGGCGGTCCTCCGTTGCTCGGTGCCGTGAGTCGCCACGGGTCCTGCGTGTCCCTTGTGGCGAAGTTGTACGGAAAGGCTATCAACCGGGAAGTGGAGGAGAACATCAAGCAGCTGCGGGTTGACATTCACCACCAACGCTTGAACTTCATGCGCGCCCTTCACCCCGACAGCCGACTCGCCGTTGCCGGAGCAGATCAGTCGCCTGCTCCGAACACCCCCAACCCCGCCAATGCAACTGCCACTGCCCCTACCCCGACCAACGGAACCCCCACGCACAACCACACCCACGGCACCGGGCGCAGCAGTGGTGGAGGACCTGCAGGCACGCGGACGCTGTCACGACCTGCCTCTGCACCTGCCATTCGACGGGCACCGTCACACCTGCGTGGCTTGTTGAGCAACGCTGTGGGGGGGCACACTCGACCCCAGTCTGCGATGCCCGGCCATGGAGACGCAGCTCCGTTGAAGCGTACGAACACGCTGGGTGCCGGGGCACTGCTTGTGGCAAACCAGCGTGCTGCGCGGCCGATGTCGGCGTCCATGCGACCGGTGGTGCCGAGCACCATTGAGGAGTCGCCATATAATGTGCGTGCACACGTGATCTCTCTTGCTTTCTTTCTGGCTTCCTTTTCTGTCTTGCTTTCTTGTCGCCTGTGGATGCAAGTGCGACGATGCATTTTTTTGTTGTCTTGTGGTGCTCCCAGAAGTGATGTTGGGTGTCGGCGGCGTTTGGTGCTGACATGGTTCGCTGTTTCACTTGTGTTGTGTTCGTTCCTGGCAGATTCGTCGCGGACAAATGAGCCTTCCGGACTCGCCCGCCAGCTCTGTGACGCGCCACCTGCTGACATCATCTCGATCCTTTCGCCACGACCGAACCGCGAAAAGCCGGTTCGGATGGGGGGATCCCCAGGTGTCACCCGTGACATCCGCGCCGTCGTCAGGCACCACACCGGCCAGCGACGACAGTTCCAGCTCAGAGGAAGACGACTGGACGCCTGTGGCGCTGCAGCAGCATGTGGAGCAGCTTGTGTCAAAGCCCAGCACCCGCAGCATGGTACGACGCGCCAGCTCGCGTCGCTTGCTGGTGGTGGCCGCCAACAACGTGGCAGTCAAGGCAGCCGGCGCCGCCTCAACGTCACCATCCTCTCACTCACCAGGCTTCGGTGGCCGTCGTGGATCCCGTCGACAGCTGTTGCAGCAGCAACAGCAGCACCAGCAGCACCAGCAGCACCAGCAGCACCAGCAGCACCAGCGGCAACATCGAAAGCACCCACAGCACCAGCAGACGGGACAGCAGCTCAGGCACCAGCCGTCATCACGAACGATGGTGGCTGCCTCTCTTCGCCGGCACTCCTCACGTCGCATGCGCGCACATAGCGTGTCCACTGCCTCGCCACACACAGACGCTCCCACCACACGCGTTGCCACGCGCTCGCACACACCTCCGATGTCACTCCAAGCCACTTTGAGTGCGGACGTGGTGTTGAAGCGCTCGAAAAAGAAGTATCGGGGGCACACAGGTCTACGCAGCACCAAGTCCAACCCCACTCCCAGCGCCACAGCACCTGCCCGACGCCGGCGCTCCCAAGCTGCTCGCACCACGTCTGCCCCCGTCGCGCATCCGCACACAGCAGCCGGCGCATCCTTCCGCACACAGCCTTCGACGCTGAACATCCAGCGCCACCTCTCCCGAGGTGCCGCTGGTGGTGCTGGACCCAGCAGTGGCAGTCGCGGTGGTCGGGTCATGGTTGCCACGAGCGGCGCGGGTGGCAGGAAGCATGGGCGTGGGAGGGGGCGAGCGCGTGCACGACGTGGGTTCAGCGGGCGGTTTAAGCGCAAGGCAGTGGTACCTAGTGGGACGCTACCGTTGCCGGGTGGCGGGTTAAGTGGCCAACCGAGTTCGACTTCCATACGAGCGGACGTGTCTGTCGGCGGTGATGCGAGCGTTGGGGTTGGCAGCCCCGCGGTTGTGGTGCGACAAGCGTCAATGGAGTCGGCACATGGTTCTCGCACGGAGCCCTCGCTTGCTTCCGTGAAGGCATGGTAGCGTTGAGTAGACTGCAGCAGCAGAGACATGTATGGTATGGGTGAATCAAATGCCTTCTGTTTTGTTGCCTTTGCGTCAGCTTGCGGCACAGCAATTGCAACTGTGTAACGTGGGGCACCTCAGAGGCTGGGTGTCTCGACGATACTGCACTACATGCAGCATAGTGCGGCGTGGCGCATAGCAGAATGGCGAAGCAACATCAAGAAGATCTTACTTTCAACCTGGGGGACTGTGGCACCACTCTGGGTGGGACAGTCGATGCATACGATGGCCTAATGGGTCATGTCTTGAAAACAGTGAAAAACAACCGACAAACAAATGGCACGCGCATTCACCACACCAGGATTCCGGGGTGGTATGGAGGTGGCCACGCATCCCGTTGGGGCTCAACCCGGAATGGACAATCCAGCTTCTCCCGTGGTGGGTGTGATGCCGTGCTTCGAACACAAGATGGAAAACGCTTCTGGTGAGAACTTATCGCGAACAGTGCCTTGGTTTTCGTCGTCCTCATCCAGTTGCAGCGCTTCTTCGAACAGAGAATGCACACGTTCCTCCCCCAGCGGGATGGGAGTCACAGCGGAAATTAAACTCGTGAACTCCTGCATTTCAGTCACCCACCACACCAAAGTCAGGACCACGTTGTATTCACCCACGCCAGCCGTTGCCTACGCACATGGAAATCCATGTGGCCGTCCATGTTGACGTCATACACGTGATACAGGTACATGAGTTGCGCCTCATCTTCCGAGCTTTGCTCCCACCAGTACCTCAGGGCTGTCCATATGACCGTGTCCAGATCCACGACAATGTCGTCACGCACAAACTTGCCACGGTTGGCCACTTTGAGCTCGTTCATCATGCCGCCCCGTCGACCGTACTGCGTCTTTGTGCTCTTGATGCCCCGTGTGGAGTATGTGGAGTGCACCGACTTCAAATGTGCTCGGCGGGAACGCTGTAGCCCAACGCGCAGCGGTGTTGTTAGTCGGCGTCGCACAGCGTTTGCAAGGGTGTTCCTTCACACACACACACGCCCCTCTCACACCACGTACATCCAGTTGCGTGTTCAGCACCATCGCGGCTTTCAACTTGATGTTGCGTCTCATGGTGACGGCATCGGTCACACCCTTGCCGAAGCTTCCACTCCGCTGTCGACCCAACACCGCCATTTGCAGACGCCGCAGCCCTCTGCTCTTCTGTTTCTTGGGGGCGCCTTCTGACGTGGTGGCATCACTCGTCATGCCACTGGGCTTCTGCTGCGATGACGGGTCGGTAGCACTCGTGCCGCCGCCAACATCTTCCTCTTCAGCGCCACCATCCTCAGCAATGGCGCCCAGTGCCGCCAGCTGGGGCTGAAAGTCCCGCATGTTCATGCTGCTGTTGCTCCGCTTCAAGGCCGGCTTCACAAAGGCGGGGTGCGCGGTGTTGTGGCGAGCGTTTGCGGGGTTGAGTACCGTAGCTGTCGCCACCGTGGGTGGCATATGCACTGCCGCGGCCTTGAGGGCAGTGTCGTGCGCGATATCCTCCATCGAGGAGTGTCCGGTGATGGTGGTAGTGGTGGCGCCTGGCGTGCCCGCGGAGCCTGAAACATCGACACCAGCAGGACTTGCACCAGCCCCATCCCCAGCTCCCACATCTGCACCCGCACCCGCGCCCGCGCCCGCACCCGCACCCGCCCCTACACCAGTGGCCACCACAGCCTTCTTGCTCTTGCCGGACTCCAGCTCTTCCAGGTGCTGTGCGCCGACTGCGAGCGCCACATCGGCCGCGACATTTGAGGAGCGTCGGCGCTTGAGGCGGGTGGTCCCGGGTCCGTCGTCGTCTTCCTCCTCCGAGTCGGATCCCGAGTCGACTTGCACCACGTCCATGCCCGGTAACAAGAGCTCCTTTCGAGACCGCTGCGTGTAGCATGAAGAGGAAGAGAGGAAGGGTACGTAGAGGTGAGTGAGTGTCTGGGAGAAGGGTGTGTGGGTCGACCGGGGGGGGGGGACATTGGACACCCCACCACATGATCACGTACACGTGCTTTCGGCGTTGCGTTGTGAAGCTGTGTGCTGGAAAACATGCGCGCGGCGCCTTGAATGGGCGAGGGGTTGCGGAAGCTCCGCCCCATGGCCGTGGGCTTGCTTTCCCTCAGTGACTGAACTCGCATCAGGCGCGCGTGTTCGCGGCGTGCCGCATCCCCCACCATGCCTGGTTGGTGTAACAGGGATGGGTCTGAGGACAACGCTGCCTGCACACGCTTGGGAAACACTGCTGGGGTCCCAGTGGCGCGTGAACTGGGTGTGGAGGGTCCACGGCGCGAAGGTGTGCTGGGTGCGAAGCGGTCTTCAAACTGCGCCGCAAGGCCTTTGATCATCATGTGAGCGGGATGGGCGAGCGACCTGACATCCGCAAGCAGCTTTGCCTTTCGCTCTGTTGCCACCAAAACACGGTGAGGAGGGAGGGGGACAACGCACATGCAACACCAGACAAAGCGAACACGGAGGTAGGCACGTGGAGGGAGAATGTCGCAACCAAGCAGCACCCACCTGGAGTCAGGAACATGCTGTCAATTGAGAACGCCAAGGGTGTGCTTGGAAACACTTGGTCCAGCATGGCAAATACATCCTTCAAAGTGATCCAACATTCGTTCTCGCTGGCGCAACAGTGGACACGCGTGTGTTGTGAGGACATGACAACACACAAGCAGCCTATGACACAACAGATGGGACGAGAAAACATCCAGCACAACCACCGTACGTGGTGTTGCGAAGGGTGGCGGCGCTGAAGTTGGGAAAGACCTCCCGGTACATGTGAAGCACAATATCGCACAGCCTATTCGAGTACCTGGGTGAAGGACACCAACCACAGTGGCAAGTTTAGCACCCCCTATCACTCCCTCTCCTCTCCAGGGCACGTACAACTGTGGATGCAGGATACCACAAAGGACACCAAACAGGCGCAGCCGGCTGCTAACTTCTTCGTTCTTTTTGACACACTGCATGACACCACGCAGGTTGCTGTCGCGCAGACTGGGTAGCCCAAATGTTTGAAGCAGGAAGAACCGCAGGTACTTGCCAAGCGGCTGTCGCATGGACGATGCACAACCACCAAGGCCCTGCAGCACCAAGCCAGCACATAAAAACAAACAGGAGGGCATCAGTGTGTCACACGGCACCCCTTGGCTGAGCGCGTCTCTTGCACACTCCACTCACAGTCGCACGATCCTCCTTCACATCCGCCTTAATCTTCTTTGCATAGCACTCGTACACCAGCGTCAATGCCTTTGCTCGCGTGTAGCGCTTTGTCTTGCCACGTGTGGTCGGGAACTTTGGGATGGTACTCACCAAGCTGCGGCGTCGCTTCTTTTTCTTGACCATGAGGTTGTCTTGTTCCGTTGGGGAGGCACTGAACATGGTACGTGGGCACATCCGCCCCATCTGTGAGCATCAGCTCCGCGAGCGGAACGCGCGTACACCACCAGCCCAGACACCACATACACGGACGTACCCATCAACCTCACTGCCGTGTACCGATCGGTTGTGGTCGTGGAAAGGGCAGCGAATGAGGCGGCACATGGCTTCTTGAGACAAGTGCTGGCTCGTGGCTTCCAGCAGCACCTCGGCCGGTCGAAACACGCCGTCGCTCTTGACCCCGGACGCTGATGCCTGGCCTACCCCTGCTCCACTGCCGGGGGCATCAGGTGATGGGCGAGCAGTGTGGATGGGACCAGAGGCGTTGGAGGCTGCACCACGAGGAATCGGCGCGTCACGCCCCGCTGCGACTGCCGCATCGGATGCCAGTCGCGACATGACAAGCCCCAACACGTGCCCGATGGTTTCCAGGCCATCCTTGCTGGGCTGGACGTGGTGCAAGGGGAGACCAACAGGCGTTCGTTTTCAGCCACCGCAGCGACGCTTTAGCAACGCAACCGCGGCGATTGCACAACACGGGGACAACGCGCCAACAACGTACATGAAGCGCAAGCAAATGCTCCAGCAATTTTCGAATGAGTGCCAGACCTTCCTCCGCACCGAGACTGTTCATCAGCGCCATGAAGGGCGCCACAGCGTCGGATGCACCATCGAATCGCCCGACAGAGTGGTGGGTTGACCGTCCCTCCACCGTCAAACCCAGGGCCTCCAGGCTCAAGTGCAGGTTTTTCGAGTTGTACCCCGGTGCGCCTTGCGCAGCGTGCAGGTTCCGCATGGACGCACCCAACTCGCTCCACCCTGCGTCAGTGTACGGCATGGCCCCCGCCAGACCCATCATCAGCCTGTCGTCAAGCAGTGCATGGGACGGAACGAGTGTGCGAGGACAGGGAGGCGCCAACGACACATGAGCCACGGCACAGCTTGCAACAGACTGCACGCCAAGGCAGGTCACACCTGGTGAATTTGAGCCGCTCGTCGGGGCTGAGCTCCTCCAGTAGTGACATGAGCATGCTTGCCGTGATGCCACCCGCTTCACCTACAACCGCGCGAATGAGATGTAGCGCCTGGGTATGCTTCTCCACTGGCAACCGTCGGCAATCCCCACAAGGTCACGACGAGTCCCCACGTGCAAGTCCAGAAAAAGTACCGCAAGCACGTACATTCCGACAGACTGTCAAAGCCCGTGGCTTTCAGCATCATGCGAATCACGGTATCTGGATCATCCCTGTGGTGGCCGAACATCTGTTGCAGCAACTCCTCCTCCAGGTGCTTGTGCTGTGTCGAGCCGACACGTTCCGCGGTACAAACACCCCGCAGGGCGCCCACACCTGAGAATCCAACACGCCTCAAACACGCACCAAACACGGCACACGCACACGCACCGTGGACAAATGCTGCATCAAGACTTCCGTGGCACGTCGAGGGTTCTGTGAATAGAACACAACAAAGGTCAGCTCGGGTCCCAGCAAGCACCCACCTCGACAACAAAAGTCCCGTGAGCCTTCTTGCATGTTGGCACACCTTTTCAAAAACGCTAGTGAGGAGGGAATCAGATGAGGGCATGGATGCGGGTGGGGGTGGCTTCACTGAAGCCTGGTGATTGGTACCGCCAGCAGGAGTGGTCATGCTGGCAGCATCTGGGTCTTGGCTCCATCTGTCATCCGATGGAAAGGCAACGGCACAGGGAATGAGCTGATGGCACACCCGGTGGCATTGTGTCGTCGAATGGCACCTACGTTGCTGCTGCTCTTGTTACGTCCTTGGCTTCATCTCCAGAT
>Ga0213833_1001418_pt1 | contig 17204 bp, 16 predicted proteins | sample SWATP21_FD_160575 | JGI IMG/M metagenome (GOLD analysis project Ga0213833, IMG submission 160575) | Coastal seawater microbial communities from Marineland, Florida, United States - SWA TP2 #1 | ecosystem: Environmental > Aquatic > Marine > Coastal | place: USA: Florida | collected 2016-08-14
CACCCACCCACATGCACGGCGTGTGGAACGTGCTATGTAGAGCCATTACCCCGCTATCGTTGGATTGCCCCGTCTTATGGCTCGCTGCCGTCTTGTCAGGTTCTTGCCTTGTTGCAGCACACGCCTTTGCTGGATGCGCCGGGTGTGGAGGAGCTGTTCCCTGCGGATGTGTTGGAGCGCGCGAGGTCCATGCATGCTCAAATTCCTGGTGGCATCGGAGCGTACTCAGTGAGCCAAGGTGTGTTGCATCACCCGTGCTTGGATTGGTGCTGGTTGCGGTTGTGTGTGGTGGATGTTGACAGACGAAGTGGGTTGCTGCTCGTGGTGTCTTGCTGCAAGGCCTTCCCTTCGTCCGCAAGCACGTGGCAGAGTTCATTGAGGCACGGGATGGATTCCCAGCGAATCCTGATCACATCTTCCTCACCGCAGGCGCCAGTCCCGGCGTCCAACACGCCCTGCGCATGCTGATCCGCAACAAGCGGGACGCCATCATGGTGCCGATTCCGCAGTACCCGCTGTACTCCGGCACCATTGCGTTGTATGGTGGCTCCCTGGTTGGTTATGAGCTGACCGAGGGAAAGACTTGGGATGTGCAGGTACCTGCTGCGACAGTGCAGTGCACGGCGGCGCGGCTGTGTGGTGTGTGTTGGTGCCACACCCTTGACATGGTGGTGTGTGGTCAGGTGGCCGAACTGCAGGACAAGCTGGCCGAAGCCACTTCTGCCGGGTTGAACGTGCGCGCCATCGTGGTGATCAACCCTGGGAACCCGACTGGGAACTGCTTGAGCCGTGGGCAGCAGAATGATATTGTGAGTGATGCCGGTTGTTGCCCTCGGCCGCGTTCTCGTCTTGTTGTGACGTGTGCGTGCAACCCGAAACATGAGCAGGTCTCCTTCTGCCAACGCAACAAGATGGTGCTCATGGCGGACGAAGTGTACCAGGAGAATGTGTACGAGGGCCAATGGACCTCGTTCAAGCGCGTGGCGTGTGAGATGGGCGTAGCGAGCTCGCCTGATTTCCAGCTCATTTCGTTCCACTCCGTGTCAAAGGGCTTTCTGGGCGAGTGCGTTGTGTTGTGTTGTGTTGCTAGAGACTGTCTATGCCTTCGTGTGGTAGGGAGTCGTTGTAACGAGTCGTGATGCTGGTGGCCTTTTGTGGTTGTGGTTGCAGGTGTGGTCGCCGTGGTGGCTACATGGAGTTGGTTGGCATCCCTCCCGCTGTCATCGCTCAGTTTGTCAAGTTGGCGTCCTTGTCCTTGTGCCCGAACGTCGTCGGACAAGTCATGGTGCGTGCATGACGCTGTGTCGGAGCCGGCGGCTGGGTTGTGCACACGTTCGCGCGCTGCTGGTGTCACCGTGTTGTTCCGTACATGAAACGTGTATCCTTGTTTTGTTGTATGCAGGTGGACTTGATGGTTAAGCCACCTCAGGAGGGCGACGCCTCGTTCGAAAAGTACAACGAAGAAAAAACCGCGATCCTGATGTCCCTCCGCCGTCGAGCAGCACGGCTCGCCTCCAAGCTGAACGCGTTGGAGGGGGTAACATGTGCCGCTGCCCAAGGTACACACGCGTGCGCATGTGTGCGTGTGCCGCGTTGTCTTGCCGTGTCCTCACTGTTGTTTCGCACGTTGGTGTGCGGGTGTCACATCCACCTATCCTCAACTGTCAACAGGTGCCATGTACGTGTTCCCCAAGATCACATTGCCTCCAGCGGCCGTCGCAGCAGCCACAAAGGCAGGCAAGTCTCCGGATACGTTCTACTGCCTGCGATTGTTGGAAGCCACTGGGTTGGTCGTGGTGCCGGGTAGTGGCTTCCGTCAAGCGAGTGGCACGTGGCACTTCCGGTGCACGTTTCTGCCACCCGAGGAGCACCTGGATGCCGTGATTGATGAGCTGGCGCACTTCCACGCTGCCTTCTTGAAGGAGTTTTCATCATGAGAGTTCGCATGTGTTCATTCCCTTCCCCAACCTGCGGCAACTATCGCCCCTGTGTAGATGGATGGACTGTGGCCCGCAGTGCCGATAACATGAGCTTGCACTGGCTTTTGCTTTTGCTGGAACGTCCCCACCATGTGCGAGCGTGTCCACACGCAACGTAATGTACATCCAACCGTCCACTCAAGCAAAACAAAACAAAACTACACCACACCTTTGACGAACCCAGCCCCTTGTTCAACCTTGCGCGCGGTGCTAGTAAGCTCCACTTGGCGCGGGGTTGGCTTTCCCTGGGAAGGTGCCAGCGGCAGGGAGCACGCGGACTTTATTCGCACCTGGGGTACACGGCGTGAGTTGGTACTTGGGGACCCACTTTTGGTGCTGCGGTGTTCACGGGGCGTCGCAAGCGCATTCTCTGTGCTCCAACCAAGGCGGCTTCCATCCTCGCTCAAACCAAACTCACTATCGTCGAACGGCAACGGACGCTGACGTTCGTTGGCAGCACGAGCACGGCCCGAAGAGTTGAGGCTGCTGCTGCTGCTTTCCTGGCAATCACCGCCCCCGCCACTCCCACCCTCTTCCCGCTGCACAGGGGTGTATGGACCTTCGGCATCGCTGTCCTTCGCCCCGTCTTGTGTTTTGAAATGGGAGTAGAGACAGGCGGAAGCCAGCGTCAGCGCCACACCAGCCACGTTGACGGCGGAGAGGTGGTCATGAAATATACCGACGGCAAGCACAATCTTGAGCACGTCCTTCACGTTGCCCAGCACATTCAGTGACAGCGCTGAGGTGTGCTTGACGAGGTTCACTTCAACAAACAAGAGGGCAAACGCCAAGGCCCCGCCACCAACAACAATCAAACCCAGCTCCGCCGCCTCCACGCCGTTGTGCCACACCGGATCTGCGAGCAGCGGCCTCAGCTCAACGAGAAGGAACGCTGGCACAAGCACCACTGCTGCCGCAGGTGCCAGGGCATACAACACCAGCAACGAGTCTGACTCGTGGCGAGCATGGCGAGGGATGGGCGTGGCGTGTGGGGTGGGTGTCACGGCAAGCCGCTGTGCGGCGTGATGGGTCCACAGCAGTCTCTGGGTGACAACCCACCGAACCGCAGCAAGCACTGCCGCACCAAGGGCGCACATGAAACCAACCGTGTTGAAGTCCAAGTCGCCGTAGCTGGACAATGCAACGCCACATGTGATCAGAGCGACCACTAAGCACAGGCGTGCTCTCAGCTGTTCGAGGCCCAGCACGACAGAGAGCACGAAGTTGAACACAATGGCAAGGGACTTGACGATCTGTACATTACGTGACAGCGAGCCCGGCGTCAAACGAGCATAGACGTTACGTTACTAGGGAGGTGTTGGATACACTGGACATACCGTGGTTAACGTCACAGTGGTGAATATCAACGCGACGTTTGACAACAGAATGTCCAAAGACGTCGCAGCGCCGATGGGGACGCCAAGTGTAAGCCACGCCTTCCATCCGAGCCGTTGCCGGCGAGACCACTGGCACTGTGCTTTTGCAAGCACTGCAAGCACAGTAAACGCCCATTTCAGCAGCATGTGGGTGGCCGTGATGGCAAGGGGGTATGGGAAGCCAGTCCCCATCCAGTACCTGCACCACGCGGCGACATGGCGAGTTAGACTGGGCCGACGCGTCGGTCGCCAGAGTTCCCACACAAGTGCAAGTGCAGCAGCACCGCAACGGCGTCTACTCACTTCAAGATAAACTTGTTGAACAGCGTGAAGCCGACGGAGATGGAGTACCACGTCATCGCCAGGGCGCAAACACGTAGGCCACTCACCACGCGCTGACTGGCGTGGGTCAGGGCACACCACCACTGAACAAACGCGACGCACGCCGATGCAAGCGCAAAGGCGCCACACACGACCACCAAGTCTTTTTCTATTACTGCAAAGTCCGGCTGCTCATGTCCCCGCGGGAACGCAGTGACATTTGCCATTTGTGCGCGTGGTGTGGGGATGTGACACACCAGCAGTTCAGAACGCTGCTTGACGTGAACTAACTTGTGTGATGTTTAGTGATTATGTGTAGGTGTGAAATACAGTGAATAATTTTGTGGTGGTAGTTTTGCAAGTTGAAGTTGCTGGCTGCTTCTGTGAGTGTTGAAGTTCCCACAACCGATTGTCCGTGAAAAGCACCTGTGTGCTGTTGACAGACACGAGCGTTCCGCCGCCCCGTTCTGCCCGTCCATTGTCTGTAATCGGCTGTCTTCATACCTTTTTAACCGTGAGAGTTTGGGTTCACCTGCAAGCTGTTCACAAGCGCCGTTGTTCCTCGCCCCGTTTTGCTTCTCGGCACCACAGCAGCCCAACGTTGCCAGGGTACGCGCACGTACCGTCGCGTCCAATCGTCACCGTGGTCCCTGCTCGATGTCAGTAACTGCCTCTCAGTGTTCACCTCGAAATACTGACACTGCTGACACGGCGTGGCCGTACTGAGCTTTCCGAGGGCTTCGTTGTTGGCTCGAGGGCCCGTCTTCCCGCGCTCTCGACGTTGGAGCCATGTCGAACCCCGCCAAGGGGCTCACGGTGTGCTACCGGCCGGGTTGTGAAAAGAAATCGTCTCGCTCGATTCCAACTTCTCTGTTTGAAGGCAAGCGAGCCAAGGTGTGCAAAGGTACAAGGGTTGGAGTCGTCTGTGCCGCCCCCGCATATCACACGTCACACCACGAACTGACGTCAACGTTTGTTATTGCAGCGTGCTACACGTGGATGCGTCGGCATTTCCAGGTGGAGCCAAATGGTAAGCACGTTCGCTGTGCACAAGTTGGCCTTTTGAACCGGTGCCGTGACATGTTGGAAGACTTTGGCAAAGTGGGCGTATTTCCCGGTGCGTCCCCCTTTTGTGTCGTGTTCCTCCGCCCGACGTCTCACTTTTTATCTTGGGGTTTCCCTGCAGTCCCGAGCGCCCGACGCACGCCACGCCTTCTGCTTTCGCCTTCCAGTCGCTACTATGGTCTTGAAAGCCTGGGGCGTTCGGGGACCGCGTCCAAACCCGGAAGCAAGCGCCGCAAAGCGGTGGCCAAGGAAGTGTCTGGGGTGAAGCGCGAGTCTGTTCCCAGTGAAGCGGTCCGACCTTCTTCCTTCCCTGCACGAGCGCCACCCCAAGCAGTGAAGCAGCACCGCCAAAGTGCTCGCAAAAGCCGTCGGCATGTCAGCACAAGGGACGGGCTTGCATCCGTGCCCGTGGTGCAGGACTCGGCCAAGTCGCAAACCCAAGGCCAGTGGGAGCACGTCGCCTTTGACGCACTTGCTGACAGCGATGACGAGCCTTCTGTGGAGACTGGAGATACCTCCCCCACTAATGGTGATGTTCCTGCCCGCTCCACGATGGATGTGGGTGTGGTTGAAGAGTGTACGTACGGTTTGTGGCTGTTATCCGCGCCCCGCATCGGGTTCACCTTGCATGTGTGTCCAGCTCGCGCTGTCCCTTTGACCCCAGACTGGGATGGACCGCTCGACAGTATTGATGACCAAGGCGTTGACTTTGATGCGCTGTCTACAAACTCCATGAGCGCCTGGCGTGCCTTGGTCGACGATGTCAACGGCACGCCTGGTTCGGACGAGGATGAGGCCATGGCGATGGACTATGGTGACATGTGGGGTGCCACGGTGACCACCACAACTGAATCGTCTGACACCCACATGGCTCCTACTGTAATCAATTTTGTTGCTGGTGCCCAACCGTGTGGCAACCCTGCTGCCACGCTTTTCCCTGCCGGTATGTCACCTGCGGTGCCGCGTCCTCGATCCGTGACACCGGCCCGCTGCCCTCGCAACCGTCTTCGGTCGACAACAGCGCTGCGACCACACCGAGGCTTGATCTCCACCGCAAGCCTTGCCAGTGGCTTCGTACCACTCAGTTCCATCGACACCGTTTCTTCCCCTTCCGTCTTCCACAAGCAGCTACTTGACGCTTCCAGCACCAAGTATGCCCAAGATGTCCACCGTGCCGCGTGTGCGTGGGTGGAACCCACCATGCCGTGCGCACCCATGCTGGCCCGCGTCACCAGCACGGATTCTCTTTTCAGCTACGGTGACGGCATGACGCCGGGGGATGCTTCTCCTTGCATTCCCTCGTCTCGCTATGGCCGTCGTCGAGCTTCGGCCGGAGTCCGCCGTGCCGTCGCCGCCGTTGCGGAGTCGGGCATGTGATGGCATCAGCACGTGCTTGCTTCCTCTCACTGATCAGACCACCCCTGTCCACGCTGGGTTTCGTTCAAGCATCGCGCTGTGCTGGATGCTGGACACTGTGGATACGTGTTGTGTGATGGGTGTTCTTTTTCAGTTGCAGTTTCGTTTTCAGTTTCTCCCTCTCTCGTACCTCTTGCCGCTGTGTCTGAATTCGTTCGACATGCGCCAGCGCTGCATTGTTCCGGCAAGTCTTTTCTGTTGGCCTCTGTGTTTTTGAACTGAACAAAAGAAAAGGCGCGCTACCACCATACGCTCTGTGTGGTGCCGCGCAGTGTTTGACCACAATCCATACTCTTGCAAGTTGTTACATATTGATTGGCTTCAACGCCCAAAGAAGCCACAAACAGACACATCATCTGCAACCAACACGGCACTCAGCGCGTAACTCAGCGTTGACAACGCTGAGAGAAACGCAAACAAGTTCCTCGTTCGTCGGACAGCATCGACGCCCGGATGATCCACAGCATCAAAACAGACCGCTGGCTTGCACTCCCACAAAGCCAGCAAGGCCGTGCAACGCAAAGAAAGCCAACCACAGGACCGCTGCGCCGCGCTGGTAACGCGCTTCGTTGCCTGGGACCAGTGGAGAAGGGGTTAATTTCCACAAGTCAGCTCGATGCTGCGCACATGCATCACACGCGTCGTGCGCACCTTTGGGGTATCCAAAGCAGTAGTTAATGCGACCGTACAACCAGACGGCGCCACACACAGCCGTCACAACCTGGGAAGCGCCATTTACGCAGCACATATGGTATGACATCACAAGTGTTTCCAGGCTTGCACGCGTGACATAGGCACCGATACATACCGGGAACTGCAGGCCAGCAACCAGCGAAAGCACAATGACTTGATTTGCTGTTTCCAGCGCATTCTGGTGACTCCTTTGGATGCGGTTGAAAGCTGCAGGAACACGCATGGCCAGTCGAATTGACAGTAGAACGTTGAACCGACGATACCAAAATTCGAGGAAAAGCGCGCTCACTACGTACTGTCGTTCTTGTCGTCGTACATCTTGGGAAGCTTGACACCATGCTTCTTGCGGGCAGAGCCAACTCGCATGCTCGCCCAGAACAGGAACAAGCTCACCGACACCACATTGACCAGAATCACAAGGCCATACCTCTCAGGGATGACAAGCTGGATCATGCTCGAAGAGGGCTTGGGGGGAGGAGTTGGGTTCTGACTGATGCTACTGTGTGTTGGAAAAGTGCATATGGTGTTCTTCGTCGGATCGTCACGTGATCCATGCGCATTTGCGCGTGCTTCTGCCGCGGTTGTGTTTGGACATATAATTATGTCGTGTCACCGACCGCGGCAGTTCACTTCCACTCAAGAACCGCACACAAGATCTCGGCTGCCGTGGTGGTGTGCTTGTTGTGTCGCTCAACGTGGCTGCCTGTGGGCCGACGTCCGGTGCCGTTTCTTCAGGGTGTATGCTGTCTAGTGTCTGCTATTGGTGCTGTGACAACGTGGTGCTCTCGTTCCAGCGCTCGGAAGCAACGCGTGGCGCAGTCTCCGGGTCGTGATGCGGTTCCGCGGTCCGGTCTAGGTGCTGGTCGAGACTGACAGGAAGGCCACTCAACTGCGTGAAGAGGGCGTTACATCGGCTCATTGCCCGGCACATGATGCATAACGGTAGCTCGATGGTTGCCTCAACAGCAGCCGGTGTGACCCAGGTGCCAGGAACGCGCGCCCCACCAACACAGATGCGTCTGACGCATCCCCACATCCCGGCTCCCATACCTGTGGCACCTGCAACCATGCCCGGGACTGGCTTGCCGAACCACGCCCGTGCTGCCATGAGCGCTGCACACGGCGGTAGACCACCTCCGGTCCCAGTGCAGGCTGCTGCTGCTGCTGCTGGGGGCCAGGTTCGAAAGGCGACACCCACGTCGTACGTTTGGTGTTTCGTGTAGTGTTTCGCGCCGACCCATCACTTTCGTGAGGTGCCCCTGGTTGCAGGTCGGGTCGTCCAGCGAAGAAGCGGCGAGGTAGAAACAGTGCCGTGCAGAAAGGATTGCGCCACTTCAGCATGAAGGTAGGTGGTTGAGTGCGTGAGGGGTCAGCTGCGGGCGTGCTCACCGTGCAGCTGGGGTGGCTTGGGGAATTAGGTGTGCCAAAAAGTGGAAGCCAAAGGCAAAACCACATACAATGAAGTGGCTGACGAACTGGTAAGGGAGTATGCAGCACTGAAGACGCCAGATATGAAGGTACGCAACCCTCCGCTGCCGGTTGCGGAGTGCTTCTGATGTGCTGGTGGTGGGCAGACGAAAACATACGATGAGAAGAACATCAGGCGGAGGGTGTACGATGCCCTGAATGTCCTCATGGCCATGGACATCATTGCTAAGGAGCGGAAGGAGATTTCTTGGCGGGGACTACCCTCCAATTCCAAAGACGAGCTGGAGGCACTGAAGGTGTGTTGCTTTGTGAGCGGTGCACGGCGTGTTGTGGTCTCCTCTCACCCCTAACCCCATCATGTGCGCCAACGATGTGCCTCAGCATGCCCACAAAATGACAAAAAATGCAGTAGAGAAAAAGAAGGAACATCTTCGAGAACTTCTCTTGCAGGTATGCTGACGCTGACGTTGTGTTTGGTGGTGGGGCGTGTCTGAGACATCGTGTGGCCTGTGTTCAGCAAATTGCCTTCAAGAAGCTGCTGTCTCGCAACCAAGCCCGCGCGGCAACAACGCCGCCGGAATCGCGCATTCATCTACCGTTTATCGTCATCAGTACCTCTGACCAGACCACGATTCAGCTCGAAATGGACACTCCGGGGCGACGCGACCTGTTCTTCAACTTCTCTGCCCCGTTCGAAATCCACGATGATCATGAGATTCTCATGCGAATGAACTTGCACCAGTGCGACCCTTCGGAATTGTCTTCCTTGGTTCCACCCGAGGTGTGTGCTCGTGTGTGTGCGATCACTTGGTGGTGATTTGTCCCTAACGCTATTCTCTATTCTCGGTCCGACTGGTTGTGTGCGCAGATGATCCCGTTTCTTCCTCCCGACATTGCCACTGACCAAACCACAGCATCACTGCTCGCCGGCGCTCCCGAGGTCCAAGCGACACCACAACTCCCTGCTGCAGAAGAGGGCCCTAGTCTTGCAATCGGCTCAGCCATCCCAGCACCTCCGTCCATGCCATCGGTTGCTGATTCGTTGTTGGCACCCCCGCTGGGTGGCAGTGCCGGCGTTGGCATGGCTGCGGTTGCTTCCAGCCCAAGCCAACGCCTGTCCCACCCTTTGCATCCATCCCTCGTTCCAGTTGGAACAACCGCGATGTCCATGTCTGGCCACAACAGCAACGGCAGCACCAACACTACCACCAACAGTCGCCCGGGACTGGGGACACCCACCCCGCAAGTAGCGGTTCCAGCACCGTCGGGTTCTGTTGCGGCGGGGGTGCCCCACTCACCGCGAGTTTAGTATCGTCTTGTTTGCTTCCGAGCCTGTACTCGTGCATGCCGTTGATCTCTTTCATTTCGTGGTTCAGTTGTTGTTTTCGTGTTTTGCGCTGGGTGCGCTTGGCTTTGGGATCGCCCTGGCACTCCCCGTGTCGTGATGCTTGATAGGAGAAGCTAATTTGCGTGATCACCGTCTCATATTTTTATTGGCTTGAGGTTGCTCGCCCCAGTCCCGACACTATCCATGCCGAGGACGTGCTACTGCCAACTACCATGGTCACTCCTTTGTCTGCGCGCCAGCGAGTTTCTCAGGGTCTCAATGCGATGAGACAAGCGCGCCAACGTTCGCTCTCCCATCTCCGGGGATGCCAACATGGCTCGCACACCGCTCACATCCGCTGTGGTCACAGCTTGGGCCGAGTCCTGCATGGCCGTGGCCCCTTGTTGTGTGGCGTGCAAGTGCTGCATGCTTTGTAGGACACGCTGCCACATGTGGTGGGCACGACTGGCCAAAGGACCAAGGTTGCACAGAGGTGGTGGTGTGGGCGCTGTCCATGGCTTCAAGTGGTCGTAGTACGCAGCGTTGAAACTGAACCGAACCACAAGAGGCCCAACGGTTAGGCATCATGCAGCACACACCACAAACCCGCACGGGCGTGCATGTTGGATAGTCACACAACACACGCACAGTCACCAACACACGCAACATACACGTCGAGAGTTTGAGAAGCAGCCTTGATTTCGCTTTGCAAGGAAGAAACAGCCTGGGGCCATCCGACCGTGTGTCAGCAAGCGACAGTCTGAACAAACAAACCACGCAGACAAAGCACTGCGCAAGCACCCACCCACCTCGCTGCTGGCTGCCGCGTAGGGCTTACCGGCTTTTTGCAACCGTTGCACAGAGGTTGTCATCGCTTCTACTTCCTGTCAAGTGCAAGGGCACAGCCAAAGTAACAGACACACGTTTACACCTCACAATTTCGAGCAACAGGTCGCTGGCCCATTCGAGCAACAGGGCGCCACCGACCTGTTGACAAGCGGCCACCTCATCCAAGAGTTGCTCGACGGAAGGATGGGACACACTTGGAGTCAACGTCTGATGAAAGAACAAACGTTAGCCACAGCAATCCACTCCCACCACTGCGTACAACAACAACGATTACGAACTTCCAGATCAGGAGGTACAAGGTGACAACTGCCTTCGAACATCTCCTTCTGAAAACCGTGCGACGCAGTGAGCCGCGGCGAGCAGCACACCACACGCTGGTTTCACTCACTTGATGGTCAGCAACAAACTGTAGAACGGGTGCGTAGGTTTCATGATACACAGGCCTCGACTGCGCGTCGTGAGGTGAGTCGTCGACGCCCGTTCACGCACATGAATCAACATGCGTACCTCGACGAGCGTGTGGAGGACCCTCGCCAGATGCAGCACGCTCAGTAAGACAGATGCAGTCGGCGCCAGGTTGGTGCTATGCAGAATGTCCCGAACCTGTGCCTCTCCCTGGTGGGGGGATGGGGCATCGTGAGCAATCGATTCGGCGACACATTGTGCAACATGAGCCTACCATGTCTTCGAGCCACGTCTCAACGCCATACCCCGCAGCTGCGTCTCCCGCAAACCCGGCCAACAAGAGATACCTGGAACCATGTAAGGTGTGAGAGCCATGGTTTGCTGGCTGCCCAGCCACAGCCACCCTCCCCAGGTGCGTCGTACCTCGTGTGCAACCATCGCACGACTGCAGCCCAATCAGGAACAGTGGCGGCGTCAGGGGTGTCCTCAGTGCGCTTCCATAGGAAACTCGGGCACCCCACCTGCTCAAGGAGATCAAAAAGATTCTCAGTGAGTGCACAACAACTCATTGTGGCGTTTACATCAGTTTATGGAGCGAGCTTCATTTCGGACGGGGTGACAGTTCGAACACGCAGGTGGCGCAAGTCTTGTTGACCTCAAGTGAACTATGGTGAACTAAATTCACTCCCGCGCCCTACGTGGCGACTCATTTGTGTTGGCCGGAGTTCTTCAACCGGCAACGGTCAACGGGTCTCGCCTCCCTCAGTGTCTTCTCGCCTGTCTCGTGCAAGACCGGCATTTGCAGCTCAGAGAGTGTGCAAACTCCGTCTGGACGCCTGGACGCATCGTAAAACCGATGGGCGCCACCGACGCTGATCTTGGTCCAGACCTCCTGGCACCAAGATGTTGGCGCATACTGTGACCACAAGGCCGCGTCAAAGTGAGGAAGGGTGCACTCGTAACAGCCTGGATTGTCGTTTTGGGCGTTCAAGTCTGGTTTGACCTTGAGGCGCCCCTCGAGTCACGAGAGGAAACCGAGAAGAGCCTGTCAACTCAGGGCTACAGTGTAGTTGTGCTGCCAGCACAGTGCTGGTGCTGGTGCTGGTGCCGTGCTGGTGGGCCCGCTGGGGGGCGTGGTGCTACACCTTTCAAACGCTAGGGGGCACCTGCTGCCAAGGAATTATATGTAGGGTTGGTGTGCACACCCAAGCGTCGACGAGTCGACGACTTGGCGCAGGTGGGGGCGTCAAAAGGAAGTTGAAGGGGAAGAAAGGAAAAGAGAAGGATCAAGGATTCAAACTGAAAGCGTAAAAGATTGTGACAAGCATGAAGTTGTTTGGCGTTGGTTTGCTCAAGCTTCGAGTCTCTACAATGTACTGCATGTTGCTGTTGCCACGCCTGTTGCATGTTCATGGCGGGGCACAACCAATGGTCAACCATGAACGCCAGTGGCGTTACGCCACTCGTGGCATGGATTGCCCCACGCTTCATGCCATCCGTGGGATGGGCGCCCCATTGAACGCCGTACAGGCTGTACGGTACAGCACGACCCGACTCGACGAAACACCTGCAACTTGCGGATCTTTTTATCTTGTTGTGTGGAAAAGCTCCTTCGCGTCCTGTCGGGTACAGCCAGATGCCGCGGAATGTGGTCTACCGTGGACCGTCCACGTCACCACTGGTTTCGAAACAGCGGGGCTGGCCGTTTCCATGGCTGAAGAAGCGACATCGATGTCGGCCAATGAGAGCAGTCAATGCGAACCAATTCGCACGAGGCAAGCGGCGTATTGCCTGCAAGGCACCATGATGGAGCGTGCACGCCACTCGGACGTCGGCGATGGGGACCTTCGAGAACCACACGTGCTCGCCATGGAGCAACTGCTACGGTGCAACCTTGTGACAGAGGCGAACAAAGAGTTTTGCCTGGTAAACGACCACCAGTTGGTTGTTGCGCAAATTCAAGCATGCGTCAGTGTGCCTTGTTTGGCTCCGGCGGTGTGGCCGCTCATCGAGAGCTTAGGGAACGACCAGGACACTCTGGCGATGGTGGATTGGGTGAGGTGCGCGAAACTACGATGCTACCCAGCGCAGGATCCAGACGCCATGACCAAGCCATGGTTTCAGTGGATTGTGGGTGTGCCTGACAAGGAGGGGAACACAGGACTAATGATGCTGTGGAAGAGGAACGACTCGTGGCGCATTCTGGAAGTGTTTGATCGCTACGCGGATGTTTGCAACCCCGAACATGCCAACACAGACGGCAACACTGTGTTGATGCTTGCAATTCAGCCCGGAACTTTCGACGTTGCAGCCAAGCTCATCACAAAGTTTGGTATGGGTTGCATGCCTCGACAGGCCAACAAGGACGGCAACACTGCACTGATGATTGCAATCCTACGTGGTCCCGCGACGTTGGCAAGCAAGATTATCACAACGTTTGGTATCAACTGTATGCCTGGACACGCCAACGCGGACGGCAACACCGCTCTGATGATGACTCTTCAGCGCCGTTCCGACGAAGCTGCAACGGAGCTCATCAAGACTTTCGGAGCCAACTGTGTGCCCGGACATGTCAACAAGGACGGCAATACGGCACTTATGCTTGCTTGCAGGCACAAACGATTCGAAAGTGCTAAGGCGCTCATCAAAACCTTTGGTGACGAGTGTGATTTTGGACACATCAACAAGGAAGGCAACACTGCGTTAGTGCTGGCAATGAAAACGTATAGCACGCCCGGGTATCACTTCTCTTCCCGTCAAACAAGCGAGTTAGTTGCCGTGTTTGGTCAGCTCGGCGTCGCATGCGCTCCTGGTCACGCCAACCATGATGCAAACACGGCACTTATGGTTGCGTGCAGCACAGCATGGACGAGTGCGACAGCGCTCGTCGAAGCCTTCGGCGATGCGTGCAAGCCTGGTCACATCAACACAGAAGGCGAAACGGCGTTGATGCGGGCAGGTTTGGGCGTCCCTGTCGATGCCCGGCGCATTTTTCGTGGGTTCAACGAATCCTGGAACCCTGGCTACGCCAATGGCGACGGCAACACGGCGCTCATGCTGTACTGCAAACGTGCAAAGTTCCACATGGCCACGGCACTCCTTGCTGCGTTCGGCGATGCGTGTGACCCTGGACACAGGAACAACAATGGAAGGACGGCGTTGATGCTGGCAGTATCTAACTGCAGGCGCGAGTCAAACGACGTTCGTGAATTGTGTGAAGCGCTCAGTACTCGGTGCCGTCTGGCGTGTGCTCCTGGTCACACCACTAGTGACGGCAACACTGTGCTCATGCAAGCGTGCAAAGAAGGACAATGGAGAAGTGCTGCAGCGCTCATTGAAGCGTTCGGGGATGCGTGCGAGCCTGGGCATACGAACCAGAAAGGCGAGACGGCGTTGATGCTGGCCATGTCCACTGATCGCTTCGGATATCGTTGTCACGCTGCGACTCGCGCATCCGACGAGGCGGATGGTATGTGCCATTTGATTCCTAAGTTTGGTGGGTTCGGCGTTGCGTGTGCTCCTGGACACGCCAACAACGACGGCAACACGGCGCTCATGATTGCATGCAAGCGTAACCATTTGCACCGGGCAGATGTCCTCCTCAAAGTGTTCGGTGTAGCGTGTGTTCCTGGACACGTCAACAGGGAAGGTCAAACGGCTTTGCATTGGATTTCAGTGGGCCGCGGAGGCCAGGGCGGGTTATCCACCCTTCTTGCGCGCTTTGGTGCACTCAACACTTCATGCGCTCCCGGCCATGCTGAACGTCATGGCAACACGGCACTCATGCTTGCTTGCAAGAAGCGAAACTTTGACGTTGCTGAGGCGCTTATCGAAGCATTCAGTGACGCATGCAACCCTGGACTCGTGAACAAGGATGGCGACACGGCGCTGACGCTGGCAATGGGTACATTGATGAGCAAGTATGATGAGCAGGGCAACGCAGTATCTTTGGTTCGAAAGTTTGGTGAATTCGGCGTTGCATGTGCTCCTGGACACTCCAACAAACGCGGCAACACGGCGCTCATGGTTGCGTGCCATTTGCAGCGTTTCAACTGGGGCAAAGCCCTCCTCCGAACGTTTGGTGCTGCGTGTGCCCCTGGACACATCAACCGGAACGGCGTGACAGCGTTGATGCAACTGGTATCCGAAAATTATGCAAACGGGGCCGAAGGTACTGCGACTGCACGTTATGCGTCGATGATTGAAGCGCTTGGGTTGTTTGGTGCCACGTGTGTGCCTGGACATGTCAACAGTGACGACGATACAGCTCTAATGCTTGCATGGAAGAACAAGCAGTTTGGGATTGCTGTGGCGCTCATCGAAGCGTTTGGGGCTGGGCCCTTCATGGACAATCTTACCACGTGCCGAAGCCAACTGTTGGATATGTTTCAAGTTGAAAACTTTCAATGTGACATAGCAACGAGAGATGGCATGGAAAGGGGTGTTGTGTGCAACCAGGCTCTCGCTGCCATGCGTCTTGCGCAAACAGTGATGACAGCCGCGGAGATAGACACGTTCCGTTTGGATTTATTGAAAGGATGCAGCCCACCCCAAGGTCGGTTTGCACACACGCTCGTTTCAGGCATCAGCACAATTTGTCGCCCTGAGCAATGGCACGCAGTTGTGCACGAACTGCGAGAACGCTGGACGCATCGTGGTTGGTCTTCGGTTCTTCTGGCAGTACTTGCCAAACTGGTGGAACTGGGATGCACCAGCGTGCCCACCGAGGTTCGCAAGGCGGTCAAGCTTCGCGTCATGCAGCTGGCGATCGAGAAGGACGAAGGCCTTACCTTGCGCTTACTGGACATCCTGACACCGTTCACGAGCAAAGATCACAGGAGGATCTTGAATATCGCAACCTGTCATGGGCGTCAACGTGTTGTGGATCGATTGGGCTCCACAGACTTGTCATCGGCATGCAACCGCGAATTGACGGATGTCATGCAAGGACGTGGTGAAGCAATCGCCACCCAGCGGTGCTATGAAGAAGCAGGCACAACACAACGGGGTGGAAAAATTACGAAGCGATGAAAGTGCGCAACGCCTCCTCGGATGCGGTTGATGGCGATGCAGTCACTTCGTCTGGAGCTGGCGCCGGTGCTGGTGCTGCTGATGGAGGCACAAGGTGACGCGCCACATCTATCGAGTAGGCGGGTGTTGTGCCGACCGAGGCGTCGACGGTGGCTTGCGCTGGTGCGAAGCAGACCGAAAAAAGAAGAAGGAGAAGCAATGGACAAGTAGTTGGATATCTTTTCAGTGTGGTGGCTGTCCGGTCAAGCTTCGCACAGTTGTTCGTGAACCATACACACAGAAAGTCAACATCACATAAATGTAGTGCTGGGGTACGGCAACTCAACGTCGTAGTGCGCGCACTTTCAAAGAGGTTCATGCTGAGAGTGGAGTGCGGCTGCAGTTGGAGCAGCCACAATCCTCGTCGACTGGCGTACACGCGCGATAACCATCGACGCTGGTGATGATGTTGGGAATGGGCGCCACAAAGTGAAACAATACGGACATCGCGAGGCTTTGCACATGTCCCTCGGACGGCAGGTGGAACAACGCGGGGTGCACCACTTGCACATGCGTGGAGTGTGAGTAATGCCAGACCCGTTGTGGTCTTCGTTTGACGCTGTGCCATCAACACAGCTCTTGGTGTCAGTGGGGATCGTTTTCCGCTTTTCTGCAAGTGAACGAGCAAGCTGCATGGTTTCCGCAGCACTCAGTGGGATTCATCGGGTGGTGGTGTCGGACTGAGCAGCACACATGTTCCGGATCGAGTTGACCCGCTTGACCAGAAAGGCACAACCATCAGAGTGCATCGTACGTGTCTTTCATCATTTTCTTGTGTATTTTCTGAGCAGCGTTCATCACCCGCGCGGTATGGAGCTGTGACAGTTCCATACCACACAGCACCGGCGCCCTTGGGATATCAAGTCTTGACCTCTTCAGATTTCTTAGAAGTGAAAGAACTGACTGCTTGTACCGCTACACCCACACACCCTGACCGCTGGCGCGAGAAGGCGAGGAGGCCGGAGTACCGGCATCACCGTGGTCACGTTGTTGGCGCGAGCGCCTCACAGGAACACCACGCAAGCTGGCAAGCTCAGCTTGGAGAGCCTCCAACTGAAGAGTGATGCGCGGGTGTGAGTGGTGCTGACTACACCGGAAGCAGAGCAGGGGACAGCAGAGCACAGCACACCTACGTACCAAGCCTGTTTTCACCTCCAACGACGCCCGGAGTTGCGCAACATCTCTCTTGACAGTTGCCACTTCATGGCGTGCTTCGTCACTAGAGGCTGTCAACGCATCCACCTGCGCCACACAACGGGGATGGGTGTTACGGGG
>Ga0213833_1001420_pt1 | contig 17183 bp, 22 predicted proteins | sample SWATP21_FD_160575 | JGI IMG/M metagenome (GOLD analysis project Ga0213833, IMG submission 160575) | Coastal seawater microbial communities from Marineland, Florida, United States - SWA TP2 #1 | ecosystem: Environmental > Aquatic > Marine > Coastal | place: USA: Florida | collected 2016-08-14
GAAAGGGGGGGTGGGGGGGGGGGGGGGGGGGGCGGTGACGGAGAAGTAGTGGGAAATTTGGCAGCAGCCTACAGGAAGAAGAACCAAACTGCCGTACCGAGCTGCCCATTTGCGCACTGCTTGCTCACGGAACGCCCGTTGAATCATAGTGGCAGACATGGTACGTCTCCAACGAAGCACCCGACGCAACCGATACAACTGAGGGCACCAGTACACCGGAGTAGGCATTGCCATTCATAGTCATCGGTGAGACTCGGACAACGCTCACATGCACAATTCTGTCCCCACACAACGCACCGTCTTGGCAGCTAGCCACCACCGTTGAATAGAGAGCACAGCTCCATGCCTTCGGAACAAATGTCGAGCAGCCAAGGCCACAGCATGTTGTTGTGCGGCCTTTTCTTCCAGCGCACGCAGTCGGAGATGAACGGCATGCAATCTGTTGACACAGTGTGGTTGACACACGTTGACCACGGTAGACAGCTTGACACATACACAGAACAAGCAAGCCGCCCACAACGAACTCGCGTCCACGCCAACCTCTGTACAACTTTTGTACCGAGGTTGCTCCATGATGGCGCTTGCGACGAATGCCCTGTGCCAACGCGGCGACAATCTTGAGAGTTCGCACCCGCCGAAATTGCCGTTGGACCACGATGGCTGCCATGCTTCTCTCACGACGAACAGCGCGGTCCCACTCCTTTCGTACTTCCTGTGGCCATCATTCAGACCCAGCCACGCGTGGTGGCCAAAAGTCAAGTCTGCAATCCGTCTGTGCACGACGAGCTCCACATCACCCAGTCAACGCACCATTCTGCGACGCTGGTTGGCAGCTGCTTTGGCGATGCGCACGACATGCTTCCATTGCTGGAGCAACATGGCACGGCGCCGGCGCAGTGCTTCTTGTTTGGCACGCAGCACCACAATCCATCGCCGTGCGGCCCGTTGGATGATGGAGACTGCAGCCAGCTGTTCTTCGTAGCGAGAATGAGAGACGTGCGACTGTGTCGTTCATCGTGTGAGACAGGGGGCCGCTTGGCTGCGAGCAACACGCCATGCGCAAACACGAGCGTCTTGCCATGCACACGAACCAGCCACGTTCCCCACGCAAGTCGTTTGAAAACTTGACGCTTCTTGTGCAAGAATGTTCGCAGAATACCTGGGGCACGGGTCCGGCGGAGATACTGCGCCAGCCATGCACAAGTATGGACATGTCACCAAGGCAGCAGCCACAACGAAGCCACGTGGAGCGAGCGCGGCGGAGTGGACGTACTGCAACTTGTTGGGACATCGCCAACCGCTCTTGAAGTTCAGGTGTCAGCGACGACTTTGCCCGCTGCATCAGCTTGACCATGGCGACACGATGCAAGTTCCGGGTGTTCTGTGCGTCCTGCATTGCACCCTTTCCCTGTTCGACGAGGCGCAGGAACCGCGAGCGAGTTGGCGTGCGAGCCACATGCGTCGAGGGGAGGCGTGGGTGGCGTGTAGCACGGGAGGTATTCGTGGCACGAGGGTGAGGATGAGTGTGGTGGGAGGGAAGCACTGATCGACCATCAATAGGAGTAGCAACACAAACACCCGGGATGTTTGTGACCCCATGCGCACCGCCCCGAGTTGTTGATGTCCGAGGCGCACAACGGGGTGAGAGCGTTGGTGTTTCGGAGGCAGCCTGTCCGTCGCTGCGCAGTCTGTGACTAGAGGCGTCAGTTGGGGTGGCTACTTTAACCCCTCGGTGCAAGACATCACGCTGGGGTCGCGCTGACAAGAGCGTTGCAGACGTCCCTCGATACACAGGAACAAACAAGGTGCGCGCAGCCGCGTCAGAGGAGCTACTGGAACGGTGCTGCCTGTGGCTCTCGGGAGTGGGGTGCTCAGAAGAAGGGGGTTGCTGCACAGGGACTGTGCCTGTGACGGTACCGTTTTGCACTGTGTGCGTCAGCCACGCTTGTGGTAAGTGCCGACGAGGCTCAAGTGACCTGCCCACATGTCATCACAAAAGTGTCATTGCATGCAACTGCCCCTTGCAGATAGTGGGGGCCTACATCCACAGCTACAGGGCAAGCAGCACCGCTGTGATTGCAATGCAAACTTCTTGCACTCACCGAGTCATTTCGCGCAGCCGTGTCACAGCACTTCGAGGCCTTCGAAGCCGAGTGCCAGTGCGCTTCGTCCCACGTCTGGCGCTGTGAACCCGACGAACGTCCACCCTCTGTTGAGACTGGCTGCGTGCTAGAACTGTCCGGCGGGGCCCCAGTTGTGCGATTTGTGACACGAAGGAGTGTGGGGCAGACACCGCACCTGCGCCAGTGGGGCCATGGGCGCGCCCAGCAGCACTCGTCGAGAAGACCGCGTCATGCGACGCGGCTTGGTGTTTTTGGAGCTTGATCCGCTGACAGACGGCCTGGACGCGACTCAACTGCGCCGAAGCAGAGTCGCTGCGTCTGGTGCCAGGGACGCCGTGCGCGGTGCGAAAACGGTGCGGCAGGTTGCTGCCACCCCCCGTACGACGATGCGGCTGCGCTGACTTGGGCCGCTTGCGTGGCATGGTGATTGGTGCCTACATCCCAGCCCGAGATCGCTCAGGGTGCAGGTGGGCGCACGTGCGCAAGCATGACGACGATGGCGAGTGCTCGTCAAGCGTCTGGTTGAACTCTTTGTTTTGTCAGTGCACACGACCAATCAATCACCTGGTGGCCGTCCAACTTGGTATCACCAAGCAAGCACCCGGCGGTCTGGCTTGCTGTCAGACATGTTTGTTTTGTAATGTGAGGCAAGCAGTGGTGGTAAGAAGGTCATGAAAGAGGTGCCAGGCGGTGGGGGGAAAAGCGAAGCACCACTTTGTAAGCATGTGATTCGGACAGAGAAGCCGCAATGACGAGTGCAGCACCCAGAGTGCTTCCAAGGGCCACGAACGCAGAGCCTGGGTGCCACACATGGTGTCACGGACGGGCGGCTACGCTAGTTTTGCACGAGTTTGCATCTTCAACGCGCGCGTGAACGTGCGAACGTGCTGGGTCAGCCACAACACGCACACATCCTGAAGGAACTCGCCATCAAACAGGTCTGTCTAGAAGGCAGTGTCTACAACAGCTTCAGGCTGCCCGTCACGGCGCGGAAGGCGCTCTCCGGAGCAGGCCCAATGCCCAACACTGTGCGTGAGCCGGGGGCGATTTGCGTGTGGCCCGCGTCCACCTGTTTGGCATGCGAGACGTGGAAAAGACCACAGCTGTGAGCTTTCAGACTGGCCAGCACCCACCGCATCGCGCGATGCAACGACAAGCACCGGCAGCGCATGCGACAGCAGCAGCTCGCCCCAACACCAACATACACCACCAAAGAGAAGAGTACAGCACAACATGCAGGCAAGCCAACACGGAGACAAGCTGCTGCAAGCCAAGCAGACAGAACCACACCGGCATGCGCCACGCACCACAATGTAGTGGGGCAATCCAGCAGCACGCGCACGCTCGGCCACAGCATCCATCTCCTCCTCCGTCTTCACCTTCACAGCAACCTTCTTTTGCCCATAGTCCTCCCATGCCTCCACAAACTGCTTGTGTGTCCGCAGCGCCGCTTGGTAGGCACCCAACGTGGCGTGTCCGCACTGGCAGCACGAGAGACGGTGAGACGCACGGCACAAACACCACCCACAGGCACAGACTCTTGCAGAGCACCACCACACGAGTCTCACGGTACCTGCGCAGCAATCTTGCCCTTGCCCATCTTCAAGTCCATGCGGACAACGAGAATCATCTTGCAAGGCCCAATGTCGTCTGCTGACTCGTCTTCTTCCTCGCTTTCCTCCACCTTGGAATCGGGAACGTCCTCTGAAGGCGGCTTCGACACGCTTCGTGGGCCAGGAGAGGGGCGCAGGACCGTGGCCAACAGCGCACCAACTACCAAACTAGCCAAGCATGTCCCGACGAGTTGAGCGTCGAACGGCATCCTTGCACTGGCACGACGGAGCACACGATTGGTGAAGGGGCCAGACGTGCTGAGCTGCGCGGCGGCACTTCTGCACCCCGATTTATGAACAACCCGGCCATAAATTTGAACCTGCAAAAAAAACTTACGTGGTGCGCTCCCAGCCTTTCTTCCACTGTGACTTGCAAGCGTAATGATGAGATTAATCTGCGTGAATGTGGCGTGACAACGCATTTTGGCGGGAACTGCTCGCGGCCAAGAACGCCCCGATCTTGTGTCTTTCATGCATGGTGGTTCTTGGCGTGCCTTTCTTCACCGGTTGGATCTTCCTTTCTCTGTCGACCCCACCCGTTTCCGCTCACCATGGTGCGTCATAACGATTCAGTGTTATCACTGTGTTGCACATCCATTCACCGCTGTGCATGTTGGTCGTCATGCAGGCGTCGCGTCGTCAGCGCAACCCCAAGAGGCCGCGTCCATCAGATGATGATGACGAACCCACCACAGACATTCCCTCCGCAGACATGGTCGCCAGCGATGTGGAAGGCGAAGACTTGCACAACGATGACCTCGTGAGGTTCGTGACAGCTCCCTTTCCCGGATGACTGGCCGGTGTGGGCCGGGGTGTGGGTGGTGATGTTTGCCATACGGGTGGGCGCTGAACGCCACACGGTTGCTCGCAGAAATGACTACAAGCCCATGCCCGAGCTGGACCGGTATGAGGACACCGGCCTGGACCGTCGCCAGTACGGTATGATGGACCCATCCGCTCGCCGCGAGGCTGAAGCGGCCATGGCGGAGCGTGAGCGTGCTCGCAAGCGAGGCCGCATCACTCGCGGCGCCGGTGGGCTTGCGGAGCCAGAGGACGACGGTGAGTGTGTCGTGCGCGTGGGTCTGGAGCTTGTGTGGCGTGGTCCACATGGTCTCGGTGGGGTGTCATCGTCATCGTCATTGTCTTCCTCTTCTCTTCTCACTCGGCGTGTGTTGTGCGGTGCAGAAATCACGGCTGACGCGGAGGACCTGCGTGCACGCATGCGCAGCCGGCGTGAGGATGCTGCGATGGGTTTCGAGGGCGGTGATGAGGGCGAGAACATCTTGGCCGCCTTGAAGGATGGCACCTCCATCCGCGAGCATGTGATGTCGAACGCTGGCCAGCGTTACATCTATTCCGCGTTCACACAGCTGCTGTCCACCACCACCGACGAACATGGTGCCTCCGTGTACGCCCAGCGCATCAACAACATGTGTGCGGCGAACAAGCAGAGCCTCGAGGTGTCTTGGAACCACTTCCAGCAACGCTTCAACCAGTTGGGTGTGCTCCTTGCCGACGCTCCCAAGCATGTGATCAAGGTTCTTGATGATGCGGTACGTGCGGTGTAAGCTGCGCTTCGTTCCGGATGTGCACCAATGCTCACTCGACGACACTGCACACAGGCCAAAGCAATGGTGCTGAGCATGTACTCTGATTACGAGTCCATCCATGACGAGATCTACGTCCGTCTCACGGATCTTCCGCTGCACGACTCTCTGCGCAACCTGCGTCAGTTCCACCTGAACCAGCTGGTCCAAGTGACTGGCGTTGTCACTCGCCGTTCCGTGGTGTTCCCCCAACTGAAGATCGTGCGATTCACATGCCAAAGCTGCAACCACCTCACGCCGCAGATGTACACCCACGAGGGCAGCGAGGTGAGGGCATCGTGCCGGGTGCTGGGTGTGTGTGTGTGTGTGTGTGTGTGTGTGTGTGTGTGTGTGTGTGTGTGTGTGTTGTGGTGTGGGGGGCACGTGTCGCTGACTCGACGAAACTTGTGCGTGTTGGGGCGCAGATCAAGCTTGGAACTTGCCCCGAGTGCCAGCAGAACGGGCCCTTCACACTCAGTACGGAGCACAGCGTGTACCGTAACTACCAAACCATCACGCTGCAAGAGACGCCCGGATCCGTACCTGCCGGGCGCGTGCCCCGCTACAAGGAGGTGATTCTACTTGCTGACTTGATTGACAAGGTTTGTGCGCGTCGCTGCGTGTGTCTCGGCGTGTCATGTGTGTGCGGGTGTGGGGGTGTGGATGGGTGGGTGTGCATGTCTCACACCTTGGGCGGATCTCAGGCTCGCCCTGGTGATGAGGTCGAGGTGGTTGGCGCCTACGTGAACCGGTTCGACATCTCGTTGAACTCCCGACAGGGTTTCCCGGTGTTTTCCACTGTGATTGAGGCCAACAACGTCACCAAGGTCGAGGTTGCCACCGCTGCGCGTGACTTGACGGAGGAGGACAAGCGAGAACTCCTTGCGCTCTCCAAGGACCCCCGCATTGTGGATCGCTTGGTGAAGTCCATCGCGCCATCCGTGTATGGCCAGGAGCACATGAAGGTGCGTGCGGCGGTTGTATGCAGCCCTCTTTGGTTGGGCGTAAGACTCACGAAGAAAGTGTCGTGGTGCTGCAGACCGCCATTGCCATGTCCATGTTTGGTGGTGTGCGCAAGGTGAACCCGCGCCATCGCATCCGTGGAGACATCAACGTTCTGCTGCTGGGTGACCCCGGTACCGCAAAGAGTCAGGTGAGTGGGTTGGTACCCAGCGGTGTTGCTCGTTCGTCTTGCGTCGCTCGTCTCGCGATCGTTTTTCCACCACTGACCTCCCCCATCCATGCATGTTGTCTGCGCCTCTCCCCCCTTCACCTCACAGTGCTTGAAGTACGTGGAGAAGACAGCTCCCCGCGCCGTGTTCACAACTGGCAAGGGCGCGTCTGCCGTCGGTTTGACGGCGGCCGTCCACAAGGATCCCATGACGGGAGAGTACACCCTCGAGGGCGGAGCCCTTGTTCTGGCGGACCAAGGCACGTGCCTGATTGATGAGTTCGACAAGATGAACGACCAGGATCGCACGTCCATCCACGAAGCCATGGAGCAGCAGAGCATCTCCATCTCCAAGGCCGGCATCGTGACGTCCCTGCAAGCACGATGCTCCGTGATCGCGGCCGCCAACCCCATTGGTGGACGCTACGACCCACAGAAGTCGTTCTCTGACAACGTGGCACTGACGGACCCCATCCTGCAGCGTTTTGATGTGCTGTGCGTGTTGCAAGACACCGTGGACCCTGTAAACGACGAACGCCTGGCCCAGTTCGTGATCAAGTCTCACGGTCGGTCGCACCCGAAGAAGCACTTGGCAGCCATGTTGGCACGGGCCAACGGAGAGAAGGTGGAGGAAGAGGCGGACGTGGATCCGGATATCATCCCTCAGGACATTATCAAGAAGTGCGTGCTTGTGTGTGCGCGTGCGCGTGTGTGTGGTGTGCGGCAAGCTCACATGGCGGCCGTGTCGCAGGTACATCATGTACGCCCGCCGCCGCCAGCCTCAGTTCAACAACTTCCACACCAAGAAGATCTCTGAGCTGTACGCCGATCTGCGCCAGTCCGCTGAGAAACACAACGGCATCCCGATTGCCGTGCGTCACATTGAGAGCATCATGCGGATGGCCGAAGCGCATGCCCGCATGCGTCTGAGCGACCAGGTCACCGACGCCGATGCCAACGCAGCGATCCGCGTGATGCTGGAGAGCTTCGTGCAGAGCCAGAAGTACTCCGCGAAGCGCGCCCTGCGCAAGGAATTCTCCAAGTACATCACGGCGTCCACACAGCACCATGACTTGTTGCTGCACCTTCTGCAGTCCCTTGTGGCAGAGAATGTGGCCATTCGTCAGGTGTGTCACGTGCGCCGCGTCGTGGTTTTGGAGTGTGTTGCTCACTCGTGGTCGTGCGTGTGCTATGTACGTGTGCATGTATGTCTGTGCGTCACAGATGCAAGCCCGTGGCATCGAGTCTTCCGCAGACGAGGCAGAGATGGACGCGTTCGGAGCGGATGTGGAGATCACGGAACAGGCCTTGCGTGCGCGTGCGGCAGAGTACGGCGTACGGGATGCCAAGACCCTCACCACTTTCACCAGGAGCGCCATGTTCAAGAAGGCCGGTTTCGTCACCAAGCGGGACGCCCGGGGTGCCGTCGTTATTAGTCGTTCGTTTGAGCCTCTCACGCAATAGTTGGCAGCACACGTGGGAGCCACATCATACACACACATCCATCGTATTTCAGATCTGATCACCAATCAAATCAACATACTTGTTCTCTTTTGTGCAAACCACAATCAACGTGTGACTAGCTAGCACACGGCCCACGCAACATGGTCGTGAGGGCAAGTAGGCGACAATCACGGAATCGGCTTGATCTGTGTGTGGACAAACACAGGAAGAAGGAGCACATAGGTGAACAACACTATGCGTACACGCTGAACCATCGCACTTGCCAACACACAATCGCTTTGTTGACAACACACCCGCGGCACGAACCTTGAAATGCAACGAAATAAGAGAGAACACCAGGCACTTGAGGTCTTGCACAAGGTAATAAAATGTGCGCAGTCCAGCGGGATCTTTGCTTTGCTGCACATCGAGCAATGAACCAATCTTGCTGCACTGTTGCCCACAGCAGCAAAACAAACAAAACAACGAGAAAGGTTAGGGCACACGTGCGGTTCCCAAGTGTTCCCCACAAGTTCCGCACGAACGGTGAATGAAATGTGGTCGTTGCCGAGCACCACCTCCAGCTCCTGACGTCCAACATGGTCCGGCTCTGGCCATACTGAGTCGTCCTCCCTGCCATACACACACACAGTGCATTAGCTCAAAGCACATCACAACAAGCAGGCGCCCTGCAACACTCACTTCAGGATCTCAGAGTCTTCGATAATCCGCTTCAGCTCCTTCAGCACAATCTTGTTGGTGACGACTGGGAGAACGGGCGTGAGCCACTGTGCGAGGACACACGGGAACCGTTGCCGCACTGAACAGACCACACAACACACCTTCCTTCCGGATCATGACATCGTTCTTGTACTTGCTGTTGTTTGCGTACCGCAGCCGTCCATCTGGACGAAACTCGAACTCTACAAACTCGTGGCCGAACTTGCCACGGTGCCCAACGCTGCAATCACGGCAGAGCACACGCGTGACCCACGCCGCCAACCGCATCCTCATACCAGGCAACTACGTACTAGTACCGAACGTAGAAATCCTTCAGGCCATCGTCAGCAGCCATCGTGATGTGCGTTCACGAGCCGATCGTGGGGTTGTCAAGCGGCGCGCGAGAAGTGACGGATCTAAATATGTCACTTCACCACGATGTGTATTGTATTTATGAGGCGTGTCACTGTAAACAATGTATTTAGAATCGACAATGACCACGGAATTTCCCACACGTCCTTGCGCGTCCAGCTCCGGAGTGCACATTGCGCAATTATCAACAGCGACTCCACGTTTGGACGTCTTGTTGCCCCCGCAGGTGTGTGTGCTGGCCGCAAGTGGTGCAAAATCTTCTTGTGTTTGGTAGTGTGCTTGTCTGGGTTGCTGACCTACTGCTGGGCTTGTCCACAGAACCCGGTCTACCTGATCGAAAGAAGGATGATGCGCGTCGCCACTACAGTTGCCCGCCGGTCCTGGACTGCCGTCCGGACCCCGGCCCGCTCCGTTGTGGGCACCCGCACATTTGCCACTGAGGCCACCGAGGAGGCTGGCTTCGGCGCTGACGAGATCAGCCTGAACCTGGCTCTTCCTCAGGGTCCCCTGGTCAACAACGTTGCTTGCAAGCGTGTCACCGTGCCCGGCCGTGGCGGCACCTACGGTATCCAGCGTAACAGCCCCCCGATGCTGTCTGAGCTGAAGCCCGGCATTGTGTTGGTTGACTACGGTCGCGAGGACATGGACCGCTTCTTCATTAGCGGTGGGTTTGCATTCACTCACGACAACGGAACCGTGGAGGTGTCTGCTCCGGAGGGTGTGCGCATCGAGGACATCGACCCCGACCTTGTTCGACAGAAGGCCGAGGAGCTCCGTGTTGCCGCGGACAACGCTGCTGAGGGTTCCGTGGAGGAGGCTGAGGCGCACCTTGGGTTGGAGGTGTACCGTGCCATCGGCTATGAGCTGGACATCAAGGTGTAAGCGGTTCCATTCGTGTGTGCATCAACCTAACAGTTGAGTAGTTGTCTTGTTTACTGCTGGATCATTGTGTGGCATGAGTTGAGCCTCCGCATTTTAGAGATGCGCTGTAGGGGTGTGGGGATGGTGAGGTTGGTGCACCTGGGTTGTCATGTTGGGGTCGGACACCAGTTGTTGGAGTGGCCGCATTCGCACAAGTGGCAGCACAGCAAACGCGGCTGCGTGCCCAGGGTGCTGAGGCCAACGTATGCGGTAGTTTTGGAGCGGGTGGGACACTGCAGTGAGAGAGTTGATGATGGGCCGCTTTCGTTTCAAGTGAACGAACCCCCAAGTCCACTCCCGACGGAAGCTTGTCGCGCACACACAGAAATTTGAAGGGAAGGAGGTGTCTATTCATTCATCCAACGAAATCTCACGCACACCATCTGCGTCCACAATCTTGATCTTGAACGTGGGCTGGTGGAGCAAGAAGCGGGTGTGGAGCTGTTTGATGCAGGCGCGGATCAGTTCCTTCGCTGCCTCCACATCCATACCCTCCTGCCAATGTCCCAACACACAGCGTCAGAATACATGGCACAGACCTGCCCGGGCAACACCATTCCCCCGTACCTCCCAATGGCGATCCAAAAGCGCGTACAGGAAATACCCTGCGTATCCGTGGGCGGCGTAGTTCATCTTGTGCATGCACGCCATGTAATCCATGAAGTACAAACTTGGTCCGGCATCTTCATCATGCCCACCAATCAGCAAGTTCACTTGGTACGGCGCCCGACGAAGTGCAGTTGCAAGCTGAAACATTAAACAGGTTCACACACATGAAACCTTGTCCATCGGGCATAGAAGAACCGCGAGGCACGCACCTCACGACGGCAGAAATGTGCAGCTTCTGATACAGACAGGTCGAAGCCCTGGCGAAGCTTCGCAAGCTTCAAGTTTGCTCCAATGTAGTCACAAAAGGAAGTACGATCATGCACAGGGCCCGCACCGGCAAGCAGAAGCTTGTCGGCGGCCTTCAAGATCTTATCCTCATCGTGTTTGTATGTGATGATCGAACGACCGACGGTGCAGTCGGCACACAATATCGCGAACCTGGTACATCCACGAGCGGTCAGGCCATCTGTACCCATCCACTACGCTTCCAACAACCTACCCTTTTCCAGTGAAGCCAAATACTGAGTCACCCATGTTGTCTGTGATACGAGATCGAGCGCGAGCCGAAGGTGGTGAGCAGGTGGGAAGCTGGGTGTTCCATGCGATGACAAATTTGAAATTACACAAACGATGTGTTACAAATAAAAATGGCTCCTCTACTCGCGCACGACTCTGCCAAGATCCACCTCTGTGACCTCACAGACACGTCTGGTGGTTGTATCGTCTGCGATTAACATCGCTCGAATCAATTCACTTGCAGCATGGACAACCGTCGATTGGACGCTAGCTTTGGTGATCCGCGGTGCGGAGGGTGCACTGAGATGGAACGCAGCAGCGGAGACGGGCTGAAATTGATACAGATGGGCCTGAGCCAGCGCCAAAACTGCAGGACCGACGATTTGCTCGGAAACAGCCTGCAGGTTGAGGAAACTTTGAGGGCGTTGCACATGATGGAGGCACGGGCACGCATCAACGAACTGGTAGCTTCATCACCCCGGCACAGTGGCGGGCAAAATGCTGGAGTACGGACAAGCCCGTGGCACACACAGCACCATCAGTGGACTCTGTCACTGCTGCAGTCACTACGGGCATCACGTCTCGAAAGCATTGAGCCTGGACAGTGCAACGCTCACGATATGTCACAACCAACCAACAACAGCCACTCGTCAAAGTGCCACACAATCGTACAGAAGCCAATGCAAGCTTGTCAAGAATGCCCCGAAGCTCAAACAGCAGTGCACATTGGCACGCGGGGGAGCCAGACAACGAGATCTGCTCCGTCAACACAGAAACGCGCTGCATATGAAGAACACCCCAGAGTGAGTGATGTGAAGGGTAGGGTAACTTGAAGGACTGCCACGATACCTTGAGCAGAGGACCACTCGATGTGGGCTGGCACTTCGTGGCAACGCGAGCAGCACACGCAGCAACCAACCAGGCCGTTGTGACATCAGGCAGATGAGCTGGTTTGCACACCGCGTCGTTGAGGGGAGCTGCATGCCAAGACAGCTGGGTAGGAAGAGCTTCATGAAGCACATGGTGGAGCGCAGAGCCTCCGAGCCACTGCCACCACAGCCACAAGTGAGAGACCAGGACACGGCCCACCACCAGCATCTGTCTCGTCGCGCGTACCTGATAAAATGGTTCGTAGTCACACACCAACGGCAAGGCGATGTGGTGCAAGGACGCGTGGAGGGAGTCTTGCTGAAGGTGTGGAAACCCAGTCTGCAAAGGAAACGAAACAAGTCATGCGGCGCAACCACGGGCGTGGCTACCCGAAATGAAATGGCGCCCAACAGTGCGTACCATCCCAATGACCGCCACACCAGCGACACAGGCCGCAATGTTAGATTTGAAGTCATCTTTCATGGCGGCGACATGTCTTTGCACAGGCGCTGCAAGGGGCCCATTTCCGCACAATGCGTCACACATGGCCTGGGACAAAGTGGAGAGATTTGTGGAAGCGTCACGACCAGCAGGCAGGCCAACCTGCAGCGCAACCCTGGAACAGGACGAGAGACACACATCAGACCACACACATATCGCGGAACGAGGAAGCGGCGTGACGTCACAGCACACCAGCAACCCACAGCCTGGCGCACGCACTCGATCAGCGCGCAAGCAGCATCTCGCGTGAAGGGTGAAAAAAAGGGAGACAGGACCAGCCACGGCAGTGCTTCGCCCACCTGCAGCCAATCACGGCATGTGAGTGGCTCCGTGCAGCACGGACCAAGAACACAAATTGGGTTTTGCACACCCACCCAATCTCCGAGAACCCTCGCAACATCTGCTGGACAGTGAGCCCAGAGCGCCCTTCCAGTCGCTGCAGCACGTGGCAGCCAGGCGCCGACGCTTCCACACAAACTGACGCCAACCTGCAGCACGCACCGGGCCACATCTGCGGCAGCCCGGAGTTGCGTTGACAGCGGCTCCCTTCGCGCGCCCGACGTCATGTACGCACTCAAGCGGTGCACGCCTGTGTTCCAACGACGCTCATTGCATCGGAACGGGAGACGAGGAGGGGAACCGCACTCCAGCGGAGTCGGAACAGCGGGTAAGCTCCCTGAACCTGTCGGTCTCGTCGGTTGTACAAACATGTGCAGGGTGTGATCACACAGGCGACACCACTCGGTCAGAACGCCACTATTACACGGCCCCCGGCCTTGCGCTTGTGTCTCCTTGGTCGCCACAGTGACCAACTGCCAGACAGATGATGTCAGTGAGGACCAAACGCCCACACACCCAGCCAACCCACACCGCCGCACCTGGACGAGCCCAGGGAGCAACTTCATGGTGTTCGCCCCAGCCGTTGCCAAGGCGGTGTTAATCGAAGACAAGACGGTCTTGGTGGGACAACTCCAACCAATGACTAGCAACATGCTCGATGGGCTATCAAATCGCAGGCTGGTCACCCGTGACAACAACTCTGTTGCCGGAGCCACGCCGTCGACTTCAGTGATTGCCTTGGTACCAGGCACGCTCAGACCGGTGTGCAACGCCGTGGCAGCAATGACGGCCGGCAATCCAATGTCATCAACCAGGTCGTTCAACATGGAGCATTCGGCAACCAAGCACGCCGCCACAACGGCACGGCATACGTGCACCGGGACCAGAGTGACACTTGCCGATCCACTGCTGGCAGTCGCGTCGACTGGAAGCGGCGACAGCCCACTCCGGACCATGGACGCCAGCGGCGCGAAGGGAGCTCCGCGAACCACTTGCTTGCGGCACCCATGGCCTTGGCGGCCGAGCTTCGACATGCAGCGACGGGGTCCACAAGCAATGCAGCTGCGTGTAGAAACGCAGCACGCAGAGTGGGGTCCGAGGTGGCTGGCGCGTCGGAGTGACCGGCGGTGGCCGATTCGAACCCACGGCGCAACACTCGACACGCCGCAAGCCGGACCGGGAAGTGGCTGTCGCTGCATGCCCAACACGCTGCGGCAAGCAACTTCGGCGCCCACTCGGCATGCGTTGTGGCGGAAAGTGTGCTGGCTGCTCGCAGGGCCGCCGCCCGAACGCGAAATTGTGGGTGGCGCATGGCGGCCGCCAGCGTTGGCCATCGGCGGGAGGCTGACGCAGCTGAGCCGGCGACGCGGGGGTGCGTCACTTCGATCACTGTAAGCGCTGCTTCCAACAGGTCCGGCTCGGATGCGGCGGTTACGGCGGCTTGTGCGAGTGTGGTACAGCGGAGTAGCGGGGCAGCAACGTCATCATCTGCGTGCCCCCCTGCATTCAATGAGTGCGTGATGACGAGACACCCAATGACACAAACCAATGCAACACTACCCACCTGGCACACTGGCTCTTTTTTCTTCCTCTTCTTGGTTCTCTTCTCCCAGTGAGATACACGCTAGCGCTACAATGCGCAGGCACCATGCGCGCATGGTGTCGTCGGCGGAATCCCAGCACCGACATGCGGTCTCAGAGGCAGCTAGGACAGCCGCCCACGCACTCCCGGGCTCCACTGCTCCAACGCATCCTGTTCCAGCTTGATACTCAGTCTGGTGGCCAGTGTCGGTATCGCCGGAAGGTGCCCATCCGAGGATCTGAGACGTACGTGGAAACAGGCGGCAACAACATGACAGTGCGTCCCTCTGGCATGCGGCCGCAGCGGCGCGTGTGTCAGTGGCGCCAATACCTAGCACACACACTTACATGACCCCTCCAATCATACGTACAACATCATCAGAGCTGGGTGAGAGTCCCACCTTCCGCAGAAGGGCCACCAACGAGTCCATCTGTGGCACAGCAGCCGAAGTGGGTGAGACTGCGCCGGCCGTGTCACGGAACACACAAATTCGTTTGTAAGATATCACATTACGTGCCCCAAAAAGATTGGCGCTGCAGACGAGCGGCTCGTGTCGCTTGTGTTGCTGCGAGGCACTGCCGCTACCCTGAGCAGTTCGTTGGCCATGCTGCGCTCCTTGGTGAACGCGTGTGCGGGAGGCGTCCGAAAGGGTGCTGCTGGTGTACAGGTGTGCGCCATGCGAAGCGGAAAGGGGCGTGGGTGGTACTACCGCGCGCTTGACAAGATGGAGCAGGAAGCCAACACAACCGCCATGCCACCGTTCCCTGACCCACCGCTGCACGGCCAGAAGCGGAAGCGTGCTTTCCTGGATGTGGAAATGGGTGGAGAGGCTGCAGGACGTGTGGTGGTGGAGCTTGCGGTGCGTATGCGTCCCGTGTGTGCCGGGTGGTGTCGCGACAGACTGTTGGTGGCCGCGGCTGTCGCCTGACGTGTTGCCCTTCGCCGCGCGTGCAGGACGATGTCGTCCCCAAGACTGTTCAGAACTTCCTCGACGTACGTGGCTGGGTGTTATGGTCGCAACGGCGTGGTACTACTGGGTTTCTGCGTGCCTCACACTCCTCACACGTCGCTGCCTTGTGTTGACGTCAGCTTTGCGACGGTGCCAGTGACGCAACGCACTGCTACAAGGGCCAGCCTTTCAACAAAGTCTGGCGCAATTTCATGCTGACAGCGGGTGATTTTGGTGGAGACGGTCGTGGGGGCCACTCTTCGTTTGATACCAAGTACTTCGAGGACGAAAACTTTGTAGGCCGGTGCGTCACGCTTGCGTTCAACACGTGCACTGTGCTGCCGATGGTGCTGCTGTTGCGATAACTGCTGCTGCTGCTGCCGCTGCAAGTGCTAGTGGGTGGGCTCACCCGTTTATTGCTGCGGGTTCTTTGTGCGATGGGTGTGGAGCCAATTCCAGTCACACAGACGCGGGGGTAGTTTCAATGGCCAACGCCGGGGTAGACACAAACTCATCTGTCTTTTTCATCAGCTTGAAGCCCATGCCTCATTTGGGTGAGTGGCTCGGGTCTTTCTGTACTGTGCTGGGTTGTGTCGCTGCACTTGTGGATAGGCTGGTGGTAACCGTGGATGTGTTCTTTGTTGTGCAGATGGGCGTAATGTTGCGTTTGGGCAAGTAGTTGAGGGCATGGATGTCGTGAAGCAGATCGAGGAGACATTCACACAAAACGGCGAGCCTGTCAACTCCGTTGTCATTGCCGACTGTGGTGAACTGAAGTAGATATACTCCCTGCGAGTGGGAACAGCAGCGCATAACTACTACGATTCTGTAACGCAACACCACGCTCGCCGCATCCTTCTTTTGTTGCGGTGATGGAACGTGCGTGAGCTTGAGCGCTCGCTCATGGTGATGGATGGATGGATGGATGGATGGCAAAGAACATAAGTCGTTGTAACTTCTGGCAAAAGCAACAGTAAGCACGGCGCACAAACACGTGACGTGTGCATGTATATTCAAGAACGAGCCCGGGCTTCAGCCAAAACAGCAGACACAGACCGCACGCAAACGGCACAGATGCTTTTTTTGGGTTGCGGGCTTGGCAAAACCAGCCAAACGTTTGGCGGTCACGCACAACTACTTCGCAGGCACCGAGGATGGAATGCGGCGAAGGCGGTGGTTTGATTCAACACCCAACAGGGGTGCCGTCGAGTAAACCGTGATGAGATAGTCCACCTCCTGGCCAGGCGCATACGTGGATGGAAACAGGGTGAAGGGGTGCTTCTCTTTCTCGACAAGTGCCTCCGCCGTGACCTGATGCCAGCAACCACGAGGAGCCACGTGTGCCGCCACAACGTCAAGAAACAGCACACATGCATGCACACGCCACCGCTCCCACACAACACGCAGAGCACTACAACCCACGTCAAAACGATGGCCGATCCCGCGTACCTCGCGAATGACAGTGTACTTGGCGGTTGCAAGAGTTTCGCCAGAGTAGCGGCACCGGCAACGGCGCCCTTTCTTGCGCAACAGGTAGAAGCCGATGGGGTGGAGCTCGGGCTCCGACTCGGCTTGGGTGAGGCTGATGAACAGGTTGCACCGCTTGGAGGGGTGGATGTAGTACTGTGGGTTGTTCTCCGCGCCTTGGTTGTTCGTGCTGCCGACGGCGGTACCATCGGCCACGCTCCAGCGCCCACGCGCCTTGTAGCGGTACCACTTTCCGCCCTCGGACACGGTCTTGAACAGCCGGCACACGTACACGTCAGTGAAGTTGTTGACAAAGTCCCGGAAGCTCATCCAGAACTCCCCATCATCCATCATCTTTTTGTTACCCATGACGGGATGGTTGAGCTTCGCCCTGTGTGGTG
>Ga0213833_1001421_pt1 | contig 17159 bp, 4 predicted proteins | sample SWATP21_FD_160575 | JGI IMG/M metagenome (GOLD analysis project Ga0213833, IMG submission 160575) | Coastal seawater microbial communities from Marineland, Florida, United States - SWA TP2 #1 | ecosystem: Environmental > Aquatic > Marine > Coastal | place: USA: Florida | collected 2016-08-14
CTGCCCCCCCCCCACTCGACGGGCAGGATTGGGTCGTTCACACTGTTCACGGTGCACTGTGCCTGCGTGGTCGAGTGAGCCGGCGCGGGGCGTACGGGTGCCTGGTCGGTGCTGCCCGACGTGTGAGCGTGTGGCTTGCGGCGATTGGAGACCATGATGCAACAACTCGCACCGCGGTTGGTGCGCGCAGACAGCGTGTTCAACTCGGCTGATAACCTCTTGCATAGTGATAAAAACACTTGTGGGGAGGAGTCCCACGTTAGGCTTCTGGGATCCGAACTGTTGTCGCTGTGCAGGTCTGCTGGTGCGTATGGGGACGCTTTCCAGCCAGACTCAATCCGGCAGCTTGCTTGCTTCCAATCACCTGTCCCGCGGGTGGACACGATGCAAAGCGACGGAGAACTGGCATCAGAAGCGAGCCTAGTGACCTCGCTTCACCGGAAGCGGTTTTCCACCAGCAAAGAGAGCAAGGCCACCATCGATCCTCGTGCGATTACTGCCACGCTTTCTCACATTCGGCACAAGGAAGACAATGTTGCTCTACGAAGAGCAATCCTGAACCACCCTTCTATCCAACGCTCACCCAGCGCGCAGTTCACAACCCCACGGCGCAAGCAGCGCGGCGGTGAGCTCGTCGCGGATGCCATCGCCCGATTGTTGAAGCGTGCCAGTGCCAACCATGAACTGCAGGCCTACCTGATCGCAGTGAAAGCGCTCTTGTGCACCGCCGAGAGTGCGGCTGGTGGAGCCACGGTACTGGCCTCGCCACGTTTGCGCAAGCAGCTCAGCCAACTGTCCGCTGCTCACCCCATCACACCGACGGACGTGCAAGCGCGGCGCCGTGAATCTTCACGAACTGCTTTGCGTGGAGTGATGAAATCATCCAGTAAGGAGCCGGAAGATAGCACCACCGCGGTATCCTTTGAGGACTCGTCCACGCACATACGTGTGCCGGTGTCCAACAGCTACAAAGGAGATGTTCTGTTTGAGTTCATCGTTCGTCTGCGGCCCGGCCACAGTGAACCCCAAGTGTGGATGTCCAAGGGAAATTTCCTTGCCACTAACGGCGTACGTGGTGGTGGTGGTGGTGGTGGTGTGTGTGTGTGTACCCCATGAGGTCGTGGATCACGTGTCGTTGTTCATGTGTCGCAGCATCACGGTATCGGCTGCACCAAGGGCAGAGTGTTTTTCAAGACGCGCGTCAACGATTCGACCGTGGTTGTGCAAACCCACAAGCAGGTCATTCTTGATGGGTGTTGGTAAGCCGTGCAACGCAAAGTGGGCTGTCATGCCCGCGTGTGGTTTCGTTTCTGTTGTTGACTGGTGTGCTGGTGCCAGGACGCATGTTGGTGTGTTGGTGCACAACGGCCGAGTGTCCATCTTTGTGAACGGGAAGTTGGAGGCTGACGAAGCTGCTCAGGTTGCGTTGAACGACAGCCCAAAGTATGTTCACATTGGTGAGAAACGTGGCAACATCAAGCGTTTCAACGGCGATATCGCTCTGTTTCGAGTGTTTGACAACCTTCCAAGGCCGTTTGATGTTTCACCGTTGGTGAAGCGCTCAACGGCCGCCGTGAAGCAAGCCACATCCTTGGCACCGCTCGTGGCGATTGAGTTTCGCCGTGGTATGCCAGAAGTTGTTCGGGGCGCGAAGGCATTCATTCCCTGCTGGCCATCTGCGAGTCCGCAGCCCAAGCCTCAACCGCTGGACTCCATCATCACCAACAGCGTGCAGCGCCACCTTTCCACGCGTTACACCGCGCAGTGCGTTGCATCCACAACGGATGACGTGAACGCATTGCAAGCTGCAAGTTTCATCCTTGCAAACCTGGTGCGGTTGTTGGACGAGCAACAAGTGGTCCGCGATGCGTACCCTGCAAGCAAAGTGCGTGAAGTTGTGTGTTTGTGCCTAGTACGCCGTGTGTTTTGTTCGAGTGTGGGTGGTGGCTGGTTCCGGCAAGTGACTGTTGGATTGTGGTGACTCGCATGGCGCTGCCGCCCAGATTGCTGATGTCGAGCCAAGTGACCCGACAAAGGCGCATGTTCTCACTTTCATGCTGCTGAACTCCATCGTCCGCCAACTCCACTCGCACGTGCTTCCAATGCGTGCTTCACTGCAAGCCGGTGAGGCGGTGCCAGTGGCAGGATTGGACACTGCTGTGGGTCTGTACTCTGCCCTGCGATTGCTGCGCCAAAACTTGGTCCAAGCGCTCGATTCTCGAGTCAGGTGAGCTGCTGTGCTGTTCAAGTTTGTGTGTTCTCATGTGGATAGCACGGGCCTCCCGCCGAAGCGTGCTCTCCTGCTCGCATGGCCATCATTCCGTTTATTTTTTTCTTTTCACATTGTGCGTTTGTGCATGGACTCCCTTTGTCATAGCCTCGTCATGCTTGGGCTCTCTCGCTCTGGCACACGTCAAGCGGCCCCTGCATTTGTGGATAGAGTGATGCAAACCCTTCGCGACTGTGTCATGGGCAACAACCTTCGCACCCCTCCACCGGGTGTCACCCATGACTTGCCTGCGGACCACCCATGGTCTGTTTTGGAAGCTTGCCGAGTTGCAGCAGCTCGGGCCATTGCTTGCAGCTTGAACGTGCTCGCTCCACAGCGTGTGGGGCGCAACACGTTGCTGTTGGAGTGCCTTCGTGAAACGACTCGCGAGGGAGCTTCCACGGAAGGCTCAGGCGCCGTCACTGCTGGCGCCGTCACTGGCGCTGGTGCTGGCGCTGGTGCTGGAGCTGGTGCTGGCGCTGGTGCTGGCGCTGGTGCTGGTACAGGAGCCGCAAGATGCGTGGACTCGGGGCACACACTCTTGTTGAATGAACTAGCGCGTGCGTTTGTGCTTAACCGGTCGTACTTGGAAGGCATCATTCCGGGCGATCGTCGATCCACGTGGGACGGCGTCCCTCGGACTGCAAAGAAGTTGGACCTGTGCTTTGGCACCGTGTGCTCCTCGACAGTCACCGTGCAGGGCACCACCGTGAAGTTCCCAGCGGCCGAGGACGCCTCTCTCCCTGGCTTTGCCGTGGCCGATGTTGGCTTCATTTCTGGGGCACACTCTTGGACCATGACGCCGCAGCTGTCTTCGCGCACCAAAGCCATCTCCTTCGGTGTGTGCATCATCAAGCAGGCGGGGGTGCAGCCGACGCTCGATGACGGGTGGTTGTACTCTCCATGCAACTTCACCGCGCCGTTTGTCAACCGTGGGCGCATCGACATGGGCGTGGGCATGCATGCGTTGAAGAAGCGCACGCAACCAACAGACGCGGTAACGTTCACGCTTGACATGGACGCCAAGACCCTGGTCGTGTCTGCTGCGGGCATGACGTTGAACACGTTCTACGACGTCACAGGCATCGTGTATCCGGCGGTGTTTTTCTTCCCCAACAGCCCCGCCTGCGGCGTGGAAGTGACGAATGCCACGACTCTGCACGGCGAGCACACCAAGATGCACGCAGACGAGGCCTCAGGCTCGGAACCGGGCCTGCCGTGGACGGTAGCCGACGTGGAAGAGGGGTTGGCGCAACCCGGCATGTCCCCGTCCAAGCGTGAGGTGTTGGAGTACCTGCGCGCCAACGCGCCGGCCACCTGGCTTGACGCGCACCCCAAGCTGCGCTGGAAGCTGGCCTCGCTGTGCAAGCGCATGAAAGCCAAGGAGGCGGCGCAACTGTACCGCGCGTTCGCCGCGAACCACATGGAGAACTCTGCCGCGGCCATCGCCCGGCGCCAAGCCACGGCCGAGCAGGAAACCGCGGCGAGCTTCCCGCTGCTGCTGTCCACGCTGCTGGAGCACGCACGCCGCTCGCCGTTGCCCGTCCCCGGCGTGGGGTACACCACCCCCGCGGGCGCGGTGACGGTGCTGGCGCGGGCCGTGCAAGATGTCCTCACCGGCGTCGACACGGTGGTGGGCGCGTCCCGGGCGCCGCCCCGCGCCACCGACATTGACGTGTCCATGGCGCTGCCGCCGGCGCTGCTGCCGGATGTCGCTGGCGGCTTGGTGCCGCCACCCCGCCCCGTCGCCACCCCCTCCGGTGGTGACGGCACCCGCGCCGGCGCAGGCGCTGCGGCGTCGGGTGACGCTGCGGCGGACGGGGCTGGCAACGGCGAGAAGCCGCAGGTCATCAATCCGCACTTTGAGGGCGGCTCTCATGAGGTGACGGCGCAGCAGAAGGGGTGGCGGACGCACGTGGCCGACTGTGACATGGAATTTGGTACGGGGATCTACACGTGGGACGTGCGCGTGTCCGCAGACTCGTCGCGTCACTTGTTCGTGGGTGTCGCCACGCCGGATGTGAACCGGAACACGTACCTGGGTGGCAACGACGCCGGGTGGGGCTACCTGCTGTCCGGCGAAACGTACCACGGCGACGGCCAGCGCTCCAAGCCGATTCGCCGGCACGGCTTTGGGCGCCGCGGGCACGAGGCCAGGTGCACCCTGCGGCTCACGTACGACTCGAACTACGGTGTGCTGTACGTGCTGGACCCAGAGGACATGTCAGACGGCGCAGCGGTGGGCCCCGAGGGGTTCGGCACGCGCGTGTTCGAGGACATTCTGAACGACGTCCTCCCCGCCACACCCGTCCGTCCGGCGGTGGCGTTCAACCAGCCCGGCGACTTTGCGTCGTTCGTGGACCCGGCGGCGCAACCGACCACTGCCATGAGCTTTGGCAAGCACTTTGCGGCCGTGAGGCAGCCTGAAATGTCGTTGCCGCCCACCGCATTCCCCGCCGCGGCGCCGCCGCCGTGGCTGCTGCAGTACGCTGCCTCCGTGTTCGGTGCGACAGCCGCCGCCGCCGCTGCCACCGGTGGCGACGTCACGCAGCGTGTTGCCCGTGTGTTGCCCATGGCGTCCACGCTCACCGCGCCACTGGCTGCGATGTTGGCCTTGGCGCAGTCGCCGACGTTTGGTGACAGCGCCGACTTTGTGACGCGGCGTGTGTGCAGCACGTTGCGGGCCGTGCATGCCCTCCGTGTTGAGTTTCTGCAACGCGGCCCGCCGCGCACCGAGGAGCCAACGCTGGCCGGGTCGGCGTCTGTGACGGTGCAGGGGACGTGTGGAGACCGCAATCGTGACAAGCCCGGCGTCGACTACGACACAAAAGAGGAAGTGGATGTGCAGGACTCGAAGTGCTCGGGTGGCGACAACGACAACGACAACGGCGACAATGGCGACGACGCTGCGTCCCAAGGAGACGACGAAACGACAAAGGTTGTGGAAGAAGGCGGCAAGGCAGCTGTCTCACCTCCGCAGACCACCAGCTCCGATGCCAACAACGCCTCGAGCGCCGCGTCACAGCACCAGCTTGCCGCGAATCGCTACACGGAGCAACTGTTGGTTGTGGTGGAGTCTGCCTTGGCCCACCTTGCAGCTGCTTGGTCCGTCCGCCTGTGGAATGCACCCGATGTGCACACTGCTGCGGACGGGGAACAAACGACGGCCATCGGCGCCAGTGTTGGAGCTCCGACGAGCGGCGCCACAGACACCGACGCTGGTGGTGGTGCTGGAGCCGGTGGCACCGGTGCTGGTGCTGGTGCTGGTGCGGGTGCAGGTGCGAGTGCGGGTGCAGGTGCCGGTGCAGGTGCTGGTGCAGGTGCTGCCTCGCGCGTTGGGTCCTTTGAGCTTGTGCCGCTTCCCAAAGCGGTGGTCGGCGAAACCAAGGGCGAGCCGCCGGTCGCCAGCGACAGCAAGTCAGGCGACGCCCCAAGCGCAAGCGCCGGGGGCGACGCCGTGCCGAGTTTCCGGTCAACGCCCGAGGGATGGACCCACTCCCTGCTGTTCCGCAACGGTTTGCGCACCCGCCCAGGCGACGCCGTGCGATCCAAGGTGATTAACTTTGTGCGTGCCCTGCGACGCGGCGAGGGCGACGCCGGCAAGTTGGACGAGTGGGCGCTGCAGTGCTGCGGCGGGTTGTACGCCGACAAGGGCGGCAAGCGCCTGAAGGCCATGGCGCGCTACGTCGCCGGCGTGATGTTGTACCATGCGGGCATGGTGTCGGCCGCCATGTCCGACGCCGCCGCCTACGTGCGCAACCCGTCCACGGACGCGTCGCCGCCGCCCTACATCAAGAGCATCTGGAACGAGGCCGTGCGGGTGAAGGCCTGGGCGTTGCAGCGCAAGCGCCTGGACGGCATGGCCTCCGCCGCCATCGCCACGTACGTCAACAAGCGCATGACGTTCCTCCTGTCCCTTGACCCGGCGCTGGACACCGACCGTGCGGCCCTTGCCGCCGCCTCGCTGCGGTCGCCCCTCACTGCCGCGGAAGCTGCCGCACCCGCACCGGGAACTGGCCGTGCGAGCGGCGACAGTGCAGCGGTGGTGGTTGCCAAGAAGGGCGCGTCGCCGTCCCTCTCGCCGTCCCTCTCGCCGTCCCTCTCACCGGCACCCCTGGCCTCCTCGAGCACCGGGTCGGCGGGGTTGGTCACGCCCAGCGCCGCCACCATGTCGTGGCGCCGGCTGCGGAGCGCGGTGGAGACCACGGCGCAGTGGAAGCAGGTGTACAACCAGTCGCGGTCTCGCGCGTTGGGCGAGGGCGCGCCCACTCGTGTGCTGGCTGACGTCCGCCGGTTCGTGGAGCAGCAGTCGCTGCGCGTGAACGCCGTCAAGGCGCTGCTCGTGCGCCACCACAACGAGGCGTACGCACGCGCGGTGTGCCTGAACACCTTCCGCCGTGTGCTGGCGTGCGTGGCGTCGTCCCACGACGACACCTCCCACGGCGGCGCCGCCGTCAAGACCGCCGTCCTGCTCCCGCTGCTGTTCTGTTTGCAGGACCGCCACTTTTTGTCCGGCCTGCACGCCACCGGCGCGGACACGCTCGCGGTGGTGAAGGCGCAGTTCGACGGCCTGTTTGCCAGCCTGGCGCACGAGCTCGCCGCCAGCGTGCGTGTGGACGACGACGGCTCGTTGGGCTTTCTGCTGGTCGCGGTGTGGCGCATCGTCATCCACCCGGCCGACCACGACATGATCGCCCGCGTGGGCTTGTTCCACACCCTGCAAAGCATGCTGCGCAACTGCCGCAGTCGCTGCGCCGCGGCAGCTGCCGCGGCAGCGGGGGCAGGGTCCAAGGACTCAACTGCCGCCGCCGCCACCGCCGCCGCTCCGGCTTTGGACAGCCCCAAGGCTGCCGACGCACCACGTGCTGCGTTGACCAGGGACCTTGGTCGAGCCACCGCCGCGCGGCCTGGAACTGCAGCTGGAGCTGGAACTGCCGCTGCTGCTGCCGCAGCCACCGCAGCACAGGAAAAGGCGCAGAAGCGGTACAACGACACGGAGCGTGCTGTGCTGCGCCTGATGTACTACCTGGCGACACAGGTGGCGGGCGCGGATGACGCCTCGTCCACACCGGCGCTCACCACAACACCCGCCTCTGCCGCCGCCTCCTCATCCTCCTCCACCATCGACACCCCCACCACCGCCATACCGATGCCGCGAGCGCCTCCGCGTTTGGCCCGCATGCGATCCGGTCCAGAAACGCTCAGCGGCGCGTTGTTCCACATGCTGTACGACGAGCTGTCGGCCGCGTTGGAGCGTGTGTGCACCGCGAAGCGCAACACCATTGCCGCACAGCGCGCTGCGGACGAGGCGTTGGACCTGCAGTCCGCGTCCGCTCCGTTGCCCGTGCCGACAGGTGCAGGTGTAGGTGCTGGTGGTGCTGGTGCTGGTGCTGGTGCTGCGAAAAAGCCACGGGCCATGCTGAAGGGGAAGAAGATGAAGGCGAGGAAGAAGAAGAAGAAGAAGACGACGAAAGGTTCCACAGCAGCGGCGAGTGCGGCGGTTGCTGCGGCCCAAAGCTTCAAACCGGATGAGATGGGCCACAATGATGCGTCGCTGCATGAAATCACGCACCTGCTGTTCTCCATCAGTGCCACGCCCACGTGCCGACGCCTGCTGTGCTCCACCAAGTGGCTGTCTCTGCTGCTCGGCCTTTCCTTCCACGGCCCACTCGCCATCCAACGCCGCGCGTTGCGCATGCTGCGCCGTGTTCTTCCGGCCGTGGGCCCCGTCAGTCTGCGCATCGAGCTGCCGTCGCCACTGACCGCCGGCGGCTGCGCCGACGCGTTGGTGCAGCGCGACAGCACCACCAGCGATGGCATGGTCGGCGCCGATGGCTGGATTCGGTACCTCCTCAACCTCATCGCGGACGCCATCGCGCCGCTGGTGGCGGCCTGTGACGGCAGCACCACCACACCACCGGGCTCGGGCTCGGACTCGGACTCGGGCTGCCCGCCGCAGCTTCTGCCGCCTCAGTTTGCGGCGATGCAGCAAGCCTCCGAAGCCGTGGCCATCGCGCGCAGTCTGCTCGCGCAGCAGGCGTGGCGCCCCGTCATGGTGGCGCGGCTGGAGGAGGCGCTCTGCCCCCTCGACACGCAGCCACCGCCGTCGCCGACGGCCCACCGCGCGTGTTTGGCCGCGCTGTGCGTGCTGGGCGGGTTTGTGGAGAACCTGCGTGCCGGCGCGTCCGTGTCGGTGGGCCAGTTCCTGGGCTCCAACGTCTCCCCCAGCGTCGGGGTGTTGGGGTCTGTCAACGGCAACCAAGTCACCGTCGCCCTGCCTGCGGGTGACGCCCGTTCGGGGCTCACCGATGCCAACGCCGTGGGAGGGAGCCACAACAGCAACAACAACAACAACAACAACAACAACAACTGGGGCAAACGGTCGCGCAAGCGCAGCCGGTACAACGACAGCACCCGTCGCGGTGGTGACGGCGACGGAGGTCGCAGTGGGCACGGCGGCAAGGCCACCACCTCGCAGTTTCCCATCCATCAGGTGTCGCCCGTGTCCGCGGTGCCGTTTGACCCTTCGTGGGTGCCCCACACGACGTTGTGGCAGGTGGTGCGGGTCGCCATGTCCACTGCACCGGTCACCACCCCGGTGCCACTGCGCGTCACTCCGGACGACAACCTTCAATCCGGCCAGTCGCTGACGTTCTCTCCGCAGCTCTCGTCCATGAACGCGTGCCTGCACTTTGAGAATGAGCAGGTCTTCCTCGCCACCCCCGGCGAGGCCTCGTTCGCTGTGTCGGCCTGTGGCGTCGACAAGCTGCCGACCTTGCGCCCACCGACCAGCGCCACCACGAGCCCCATGCAGCAGCAGCTGCAACAACAACAACAACAACAACAGCAGCAGCAGCAGCAGCAATTGGAGCAGCAACTGCGGTCTACTCCAGCCAAGACGAAGACCAAGCGCCAGAACGTGGTGTCAAAGAAGGCAGTCAAGGCGCGCAGGGCAGTCAAGGCTGCCAAGGTGCCCGACGAGTGGAACATCACCAACGAGATCGCTGACCCGTTCGACATGGCTGGCTCGGGCCGCGTGGCATCGAAGGCCGCCGCGTCCGAGCCTGTGTCGGCGCCAGCGCAACCCGCCGCACAGCCTGTGCCGCACATGTACGGCGTGATGTTCGATGTCCGTCGACTGCCCCTGGCCTACGACGCCATGTCGTTGGGCGTCGCCACTCTGCCGTTCGGTCACGACCTGGCTTCGCAGGTGTACGCCACACCCGAGGGGGCATCGCCACCGCCGGGCGTCCACCTCCTGCGCCTGCACTCGCGCACGGTCATGACGTCCGGGTGCACCGCCGACGCTGGGAAGTCAGACAGCGACAGTCCGTCCACTGTCGCTCCCTCCACGCTGCCCAACTCCAAGACCAACCTGCGCGTGGTGGTGCAGTACGACCCTGCCGCCGCCACCGTGCAGTTCCTTGTGCAAGGCCACCTGGTGCCCACCGTCATCACCGGTGTGACCGGGCCGCTGTACCCGGTGGTTGTGGCATCGTCCCAAGCCAGTGGCGGTGAAGTGGCACTGTCGCAGCTCATGCTGAACGTCAAGCGCCCCCCACCGTCGCAGCCACAGGCGGGTGAGCACGCCTCAGGCAAAGTCAGCGCCAAGAAAGCGCTGCCCGTTGCCGCCAGCTCCTCGAAGCCGGTCCCGACTTCGTTGTTTGCGTCCGCCGTCACTACCACGCCGAAGCCGCCCACTTCCACTCCCGCGTTTGTTCCCACCCCCACCCTCGCGTGTGCGGGTGCTGGCGAGAGCCCTCCGCCTCTGCCGCCTGTCCCGGTGAAGGCAGCCACGCCAGTGAAGGCGGCCACGCATGTCGGCTCCAACACTGACGCCGGCACAAGCACGGGCACAGGCACAAGCACGGGCGCCAGCCCCCACACAAATGCAGACGCAGACGCAGAAGCAGACGCAGACGACGCACGCACCGAGGAAGACACAGAGGCTGCTGCAGCGGTCGCCGCAGCGGAAGCTGCGGCTCGAGATGCGGCAGCGGCACAAGCTCGTGAGGCACGGGAAGCGAAGCGGGCAGACGAGCGGGCGCGGAGCGTCAACCGTGACGCCATCATGGCGTACCTTCGCGTCGCGTCTCTGCGAGCTTTGCACCAGGCTTGCCTCAGCAAGTCCTTCGCCTCTGCTCTGCTCAAGGGCCGCGGTGGTGAAGGTGGTGGCGCAGATAGCAGCGATGCGGAGGACCCTGGTTTGGGTGGACTCTCGTTGCGGCGGCGCTTGATGCAGGAGGCGCTCACGCTCTCCTCGGGCCGCGGCATGGGGTGCCTGAGCATGACCACTGACCTGTTTGGCGTGCTGCACCACGCGGTGTTGGAAAAGCAACGCCACGACGCCGTCACGCGCGTCATTCAGGCCCGGCGCGTGGCTCTCGCCAAGCAGGAGGCCGAGGAAGCGGTTGTCGCTGCCGCAGCGGCTGCCAAGGAGCGCAGGGTTGCGCGGGCGAAGGCGAAGGCGGAAGCTGCTGCAGCGAAGAAGAAGAAGGCCGAGGAAGAAGCTGCCGAAGCAGCCAAGAGGGCCGAGGAGGAGGAAGAAGAAGAGGAGGCCGAGGCCAAGAAGACTGCCGAGGAAGCTGTCGTTGCCCCGGAGTCCGAGGCTGTCGACGGTGCTGCTGCCTCCACAGAGGCTGCGCCAGCACCGCCAGCGGCGACGGCGGAGCCCGTGGCAGCACCGCCAGCGGCGACGGCGGAGCCCGTGGCAGCATCGCCGGAGCCGGACACACAGGCAGGTGGTGCAAGTGGTGCTGGTGAGACAGCCGCCGCCACAGGCGCCGTGGAGACCGCACAACAGCCCTCCACCTCCGGTGCGGAAGATGAGGGTGGTGCCGCAGCCACCAACGCAGCAGACGCCACTGCAGATGCCACTGCAGATGCCACTGCAGATGCCACTGCAGATGCCACAGCAGATGCCACTGCAGATGCCACAGCAGATGCCACAATAAGCGCCGCTGCCGCCGCCACTCCGGCTGCCGCAGGCGACGCAGCTCCGTCCACAGAGCCACAGGAAGAACTGGTGCACCCCGACCCCGCCGTGCGCAACATCGTGGGCATGGGCTTCCCCATTGCCTGGGCGGTGTCTGCACTGGAGCGGTTCGCGCACAACGTCGACGAGGCGGTGCAGTACATCTTGAGCGACGACGGCGCCCGTGAGTTGGAGCGTGAGCACTCGGAAGAAAACAGCTCTGCAGCGGGCGACGCCAGCGACGCTGCCGGCGGCACGGACACTGGCGCGGGTGATACACACAGCGCTGCGGACGACGCGGCGGACGACGACGGTGGCGACGGCGACGGTGGTGACGCCGCGAGTCAATCGGACGACGGCAGCGAAGACGCCGACTCTGTGCTGTCCGTGGACGAGTTTGAGGAGGCCGTCACCCTGGCCATCCCACGCGACGGCCTGCGCCCGGAGGACAACATGGAGCTGGAGTGCTTCACCAACCAGACGTACCAGCCGAAGCAGCGTTTCTTTGGTCCCAACGTGGACGTGACGTCCTCAGCGGAGCTGTCGGCTGACCGGCACGACCGTGCGCTGAACCTCAACTTCAATGCGCTGTTCACGAGCACGCGGGTGGCACCAGAGCAGTGGGCGACCTCCCAGAGCCTGCAGGAGCTGCACACGCAGCTGATGGCCACGATGCGCTCGCTGCTTCCCGGCCTGCACCGCAACGTGTTGTTCACGCTGTTGATGCAGTGGGGTTTGCAAGACGACGCCCGCGCACGCCAAAGCACCAATGCCGCCACAGACTCTGAGGCTGGCGCCGGTGCAGGCGCAGGTGCGGGTGCGGGTGCGGGTGCGGGTGCGGGTGCTGGGGCCAACGCCGACATGGACGGCGCGCCCACCAAGGAACACGAAGCCGCCCCCCTTCCTACGTCCTTCTCCATCGGAGCGTTCCTGGGACACACGCCACTGCGCGTGGTGTCGCGCGTGACCACCTCTCTGGTGCAGGCGCCGCCAGCGCCGAACCAAAGCAGTGGCGCCGACGCGGCTGCATGCGACACGGGTGCGACAGAGGAGGCAAAGGAGGCACAGGGCGTTTCCTCGGCGACGAGCGTGGCAACCGGCGACCACTCGATGCACCGCAGTCAGCTCATGCCGCCTGCGACGGCCTTCCTGCGCTTTGTGCGTGTGGTGGCCGCGCGCGTGTGGTACCCCGAGTACTGGTTCACCTGGTCGGCGTTCCCCGTGTCGCTGTCGGGCGTGGCGATGACGTCACTGGCCAAGGGCAGCAGTGTGGGGCAGTGCGCGATCCCGGCACTGACCCTCCTCCGCCGCTTCATGCTGGCCGCTCTCCAGCACCAGCACCAGCACCAGCACCAGCACGGCCGCGACGCCTCGAGCGATGGTGATGACGACGCCGCCGCCGCCGCCGCCGCCGCCGCCTCCGCATCGCCGTTCATGTCACTGATGATCCGTTCGGTGCGCACGGAGCTGGAGGCCGCGTCGCTGACCCGTGGCGACGCGTGGGACGCCGGCGACTACCTCCGCAGCCCCGACGCCGCGTGCCTGTTTTCCACCCACCCGGAGTTCGTGTACTGGCTGTCGCGCGTGGTGCAGGACGCCGCCGCCACGCTGCTGGAGCTGCCGCAGCTGCTGCCCGTCGCCACCCACCTGTACTCTGCCGGCGCGGTTGCCCTGCGGTCCTCCAACGTGTGGCTGAAGGAGCAGGCCTTCCGGGGCATGGCGGGGTTGCTGGAGCAGCTCCGGACGCTGGCCGTGGCACACCCAGAGGCGGCCGACACCATCCCGTGGGCGCGGTTCCTGCGCCTGGTGCCCGCCGCGCGCATTGAGGCGCTGGCCACACGGCGGCTGGACAAGGAGATGGAGGACGCGCCGCTGTTCTCGCCGTACCTGCAGGCCATGCTGGAGTTCACCAGCCTGCTGCGGTTTGTGGGCGAGCAACTCGGGGGCGCGTCTTCCGCCGCGCCGCGTTCCAGCTCCGCCGCCGCCTCCTCCTCGCGCCGCAACCTGCTGGCCGACACGTCGACCTCCGACGATGGTGCTGGTGCTGGTGCTGCTACTGCTGCTGCTGCTGCTCCGTCGCTGCCGTCGGCTGCACCTGCTGTGTCGCCGTCGCCGTCGTCGTCATCGCCGCCGCCGCCGCCGCCGCCCCTTCCGTGCAAGCCAAGGCTGCGGCGACAGCCTTCGGCCATTGCACAGGTCCTGGACGAGGACCTCTCGCGCTCCATGCTGCGGTTCAGCGGCGGCGCCAGCTACGTCACCATTGTGGCGGAGGAAGAGGAGCTCAACCGCCACGTCAACCGCTATCGCAACAACGTCCAGTCCCTGTGCCCCACCCCCTGGACCGCCGAGTTCTGGGTCCAGCGCCACGCGTCGACGACAGAGCGCCGGTTGCGCGCCCGCATGCAGCATGCCAAGCAGCCGTCCACCCTGGGCGACTCCAAGACGGAGTCGGAGGACGTGCAGGACAGCAAGCAGCCCGAGCCGACGGCAGCGTCCGCGACAGCGACCACATCATTGTCGTCGTCATCATCGACGTCCGCCGTCGACCACGGTGTGCGGGTGCGCGCGGATGCCTCCAAGCGTGACGCCACACGACGGATTCTTGCGGCGGACTCGTCGTCTGGCACGTGCTTGAACCTGGAGTGTGGCCGCGGCGTGGAGACGCCGTTCAATGTCGGCGTCACCGTCGGCAACGTCGACTACGCCTTCCGCTACGCCGCACCGGACGGCGAGTGGGTCCACCTGGCGTTTGTGTGCACCCCCACCCGGGTGTCGCTGCTCGTCAACGGCGCGGTTGTCGACACGCTGCCGCACAGCTTCGCCCTGCCGCTGTGGCACCTCGGGTCGCCCTCGCACTCGTTCCGCGGTGCCTTGCAGGAGGTGCGCTACTGGCGCTGCGCCCGCACGATAAAGGAGATCACCCGCGACATGTTCATGTCGCTGCCCCCGGCAGACCTGCTGCACTCGCCCACGCTGCTGGGGTACTGGCCCTTCACGGAGGGCATGGGCCGCTTCGTGTCCGACCTGACGGAGCAGCACCTGCACTGCTTCTGCCACGGCGGCGTCACGTGGGCTGAGTCCACGGCTCCCTCTGCCCCCGCGGCACCGCCTGCCTCTTCCTCTCCCTCCTCCACCGCCACCAACACCGACGCCAACACCACCGGCGCCGCTGGTGCGCCTGCGCCTGCGTCGGCGTCTGCGGCAGTGTCTGCATCGACAACCACAGCTGCTGCGCCGTGCCGAGCACCCCCCAGCGCCGTGCTGACGGTGGCCGCCGCTCTGCGGGCAGAGCCGGGCCTGAGCGCCGCCGACGTCGACGCCCTGGGCGGCGTGGACTACACCGGCGTGTTCAACGCCAACCCGTGCCCCGACCTGCAGCCCGAGTTCCGCTCCGCCACCGCGGAGGCGGTCGTCATTCGCTGGGCGCGCCTGCACGACGATGCGCCGGACGCGGAGGCCGTGCGTCGCCGTGTGGACGCGGATCGTCGCGAGGAGGAGGAGGCGGGTGGTCCGCCGGCGGACGAGGATGGTGACGGCGGCGCAGAAAGTGGTGGTGGTGGTGGTGGTGGTGGTGGTGAGGACCCGGAAGCTGTGGCGGAGGACGAGCGCCTGGCGGCGATGGACGTGCCTTCGACGTGGCCGTGTGAGGTGTGCACGTTCATCAACTCCATCGACGGCGGGGCATGCAACATTTGTGGCGCGCCGCGCCCCGACAGTGTGTCACAGCAGGTCGCCAAGATCCAAGCCGCGCAAAAGCGGTGTGCGTTGCGCGCGGCGCGCAAGGTGGACGACGCGGACGTCGCGGTGCACTACATTCAGGGCACGGTGGCGTGGCCGCGTAGGGGCACCCGCGCCGAGTTCGTGGGCACCATCTCCGTCACCCAACAGGTGGCGTTTAAGGTGCAGCGCCTCGTGCAGGGTCCACCCGAGGGCAACGACTGGCTGGAGGGCGTGCGCTTCCGTGGTCGCTTGGTGGACGGCGTCATCACGGGCACGTGGTACGTGTCCGTGTCGCTGACGCTACCCGCGCCCATGAAGCTGGGTTCGCCCGGCTTCCTGCCCTTCCTCTCCAACGGCAACATCACCACCGACGAAATGTGCACCTTCAGCAGCAGCTTGGCCAGTGACGGCGGCGGCGGCAAGGGCGGCAATCGTGGTGCCCCTCCGCGTCGCGGCCGTGCGGTCAAGAAGAAGGGCTTCAAGGGTAGCAACAACAACAACAACAACAACAACAACAACAACAGCTTCAACAGCTTCAACAGCAGCAACGGCAACAACAATGGTGGCTGGAGCCGCGCCGTGGCCTCGTTCAACTGTGAGGCCGCCCGCGCGTTGTATGCGAAGGCCGGCGGTTCGCCGAGTGAACCACCGCCCAGCGAGGCGGCGCTCGGTAGTGCCGTGGTGTACCCAGAGGGCACGATGGTGTGGTCCAAGTGCCGGCAGACCTCCGTCGTGCAGGACGCCTTGGTTCTCACCGTGCACCAGCCTGATGCGCGCCACGGGGAGTTCCGCTACGACTTGAAGTATCGGGGCTCTGGCCCGGGCATCGAAAAGGGGGTCGAGGCCCACCTGGTGTTCCCGACTGCCGACGCCGCCAACCGCGCAGAGAAGTTGTTTGCCGAAGAGACACGGCGTCAAGACGCTGGCCGTGGTCGTGGCCGTGGCCGTGGTCGAGGTCGTGGCCGTGGCCGTGGTCGAGGTCGTGGTCGGGGTGGCGATCGCAGTGCGTGTCGACCGCCGTCAGCGGCGCAGTGGAAGAAGCAGCAGCGGCGCGCTGCCAAGCTGTGGGAAGCCGCTTGGCACGCGGCGTGTGCCACCGGCATCGCCTCCGGTCGGTACCTGTGGGAGTTTGAGATCGTGTCGGTGAAGTCTGGCATCAGCCTGGGCATCACGTGTGGCGACCCGAACCAACGGCACCTGCAAGGCGGCCACGTCGGATCGTCGCCGTGCGAGTGGGGCGCGGGGACATCGAACGGGCTGATGCACGCCGGCAACACGCAGCCGCAGCCGTTCCGCTTCAACCGGGGCGACACCGTGGGCATGGACTTCGACGCGGACGCCGGCCACCTGTCGTTCATTGTCAACGGCGACCGCTACGCACGGGTGTTTGAGGGCATCAAGGCCCCGGAAGGCGCGGCAGGGTTTGTCCCCCTCGTGGCGGTGCAATCGAGCCTGGACGTGGTGCGATTCACGGGCCTGAAGAACGGCAAGGTGAGCTTCGCCTACAACCAGCAGCGGCGAAGCCGCAGCGCCAACAAGCGGTTTACGTGCACCTACGTCAACGGTGCGGCCAACGGGATGGGCCGGCTGGAAACCGAGGACGGTGTGTGGCAAGGGATGTACGAGAACAACGCGTCCGAAGGCATCCACACCTTCACTCGCAAAGACGGCACCGTCGCTGCGGTGTTGATGCGCCACTCGGTGTCCATCCGCTCTGCCACCCCGGAAGAGTACCGGCAGGTGCAGGAGGAACGTAGAGCCGCCGAGGAGGCCGCGGCAGCGTCCAGTCAAACCAACGCTTCGAGCGCCTCCACAGACACTCCCTCCAATGGTGATGGTGGGACTGCTGCTGTGGCCGCTGCTGGTGCTGCTGGTGCTACTGCTGTTGATGCTTCTGATGCTGGTGCTTCTGGCGATGCTGCTGCTGCTGTTGATGCCTCTGCTGGTGCTTCTGGCGATGCTTCTGGCGATGCTTCTGGCGATGCTTCTGGCGATGCTGCTGCTCCCACATCTGCTGATGCTGCTGCTCCCACATCTGGTGATGCTGCACTTGACACGGATGGCACAGCCGCAGCCGCAGCCGCAGCCGCCTCAGGTTCGTCCGGTAGTGATGGTGATGCCACCAACGAAGCCTCTGGTGCCAATGCCGGTGCCGGTGCCGGTGCCGGTGCTGGTGCTGGTGCTGGTGCTGGTGCT
>Ga0213833_1001422_pt1 | contig 17146 bp, 7 predicted proteins | sample SWATP21_FD_160575 | JGI IMG/M metagenome (GOLD analysis project Ga0213833, IMG submission 160575) | Coastal seawater microbial communities from Marineland, Florida, United States - SWA TP2 #1 | ecosystem: Environmental > Aquatic > Marine > Coastal | place: USA: Florida | collected 2016-08-14
GAGTTTGCAGCTCCTGCATTTCCACTCTTGGTGCATTCGCTCTGGGATTCTTCCAAGACAGTCCGTCTTTCGGCACACAAAACGCTCATCAATTTTTGGACACTTCGCTCGAGAAAGAGCCTCAAAAAGGTCTTTACAGATCCTCGATGGAGGGTGCGCCGAAATGCTGGTTACTTTGCACGAAAACTCGGGCCAAAGGCCCAATACACATTGCCTTATCTTGCAAAACTCGTATACGATGACAATCGCTATGTTAGAAAGCACGCCATCACTTCACTTGGTATGCTGGGTTCTATGGGAATGCCCATCCTGCTGAAAGCCCTCAAAGCCTCAAAGAGTCCAGTCCGAAGTCTCACTGCAAAAGCCATCGGCTATTCTCCTGATCCCATTTCCCGACGTGTTCGTAAGGCGCTATACCGTGCTACGGGTGATTCCAGCTGGAGTGTGAGACGTAATGCCATCCGTTCATTTGGACGATTGGGTCTCACGCATCTCCCCATATTGCTCAAATTGCTCAAATCCAGGCGTTCTGATGTTCGTAAAGAAGCGACTTATGCCATCGGTTCGCTGAAAAGTAAGGCTGCCAGTGCCGTTCCTGCTTTAATAAAAAGCTTAAAAGATCGAAAGTGGCGGGTGTCTCTTGGAGCTATCAAAGCTTTGCGTCAGATAGGGCCTCAAGCTGCTTCGTCTGTCAATGCGCTTTTACCCTTTTTGAAAAGCCGCTCATGGTACATCCGTGCACAAGCTATCGAAACTATCGGTTCTTTTGGGTCTTATGGAAGCGCTGGAGCCATGGCATTGGTGGAAAAGATCAAGGATAGACATTGGAAAGTGCGTATGCGTGCCTTCGATGCCTTGGGGAAAATGGGGTCTAAAGGTGTTGTGGCATTGCCTGTACTGCTCAAGGCTGCAAAAGACCGGCGCCGTTGGATGCGAAATGGTGCATTGAAAGCACTGAGCGGTCTTGGTCTGCATTTGCCACCTGTGCAAAAAGCCATTGAAGAAGCATTGCAAAGCCGTCGTTGGAAGACGCGTAAGTACATTGTGAAACTTCTCGCTGAACGTGGCCAAAAGGGCGATGCTACAAAAGCTTTGGCTCTTTTGATGAAAGCTTCTCAAGACAGAAAGTGGAAGATCAGATGGGAAGTGGTCTGGGCCTTGGCGAAATTTGGTCCAAAAGCCGCATCTTCCTTGCCTTACCTGCTTAAAGAATTGACTTCTCGAAAGTGGAAGATCCGTAGAGAAACTGTCAGGACGCTTGGAAGCTTGAAGCTGGAGACACCAAAGGTCTTATCCGCCTTAAACAAGGCCCTCAAAGACAAAAAGTGGCAGATCCGTCTTGCTGCGATACGTGTTGCGGGAGGATTGAAGAAACCCACAAAAGCGATACGAAGTACATTACACGCTCGAACGAAAGAGTATTATTATAAAATCCGCCGTGGAGCAGCCTATGCCCTTGGCAAATTGGGGTCAGGCTCCGCCAGTAATATGCGAAAGTTGTTCTGGCACAAAGATTCTGTTGTCCAAAAGTACAGTACCAAAAAGCTTCGTCAGTGGAGTGTAAAAGACCCTACTGTTTTAAAGGAAAACGTCGATTTTATTGTACAACCTCTATGTCAAAGGGAAGTGGAACGTTGTCTCAAGATCTTGGCGCCTTTGAGACAATACAATAAAACGCAGTTGACTTTGCTGTACAGCCGTCTTCACCGTCCTTTGAAGGCCAAAAAAGGCAAGCTCCGCAAGATCCCGAACATGTTGGAGCTGGAATTGGATTTTTCGGCGCCAAAAGCCCGAAAGAAGCTTCGCCTGATCATCCCTCAATTATTGAAAAGTCCATCACCAGGGATTCGAATGACCTCCATCGGCCTTTGGCTTCGATTGACACCCAAGAAGAAGCAATTGTCGTTTCTTGAGCTACGCTTGCAAGATAAAGACAAGCGCGTCCGCGAATTGGCACTTCAGCTCATTACCGATTTGAAAGAGTATGGCGTGTCATACTGGAGCAAGACCCTTTTGGCGAACGACTCCAAGAAGCGAGCATTGGCTTTAACGCGCCTGGAAAGGCTTGGCTCTAATGCTTTAAAGGCTTTGCCAGCATTGTTGAAAGCCTCAAAGAACAAGAGCAAGTTCAATAAAAGCCAGATCAAGCGATGTCGAAAACTTATTGAAAAGATGGGACTTTTGGCGATTCCATTTTGGAAGGGGATGTTGGCTAAAGAGAATCCACGGGTCGAACGTGTGTACGCTATCACCGTGATGTCTCGACTCTATGAAAAGAAACCTAAGCTCTTTGCACCCATCGTGTATCCCATGCTTTTCGAACAGAATCCAACATTACAAAAAGAGTTGTCTTTTCTTTTAAAGGTGCTGCCTCCTTCTACAAAGCGTATCCCACTTTTGGCACAACGGCTGAAGCTGGCTCCTCCTGGACAGCTGCATACTGTGTTCCAGGCAGTGAAGCAATACAAGTACCAAGATATCCGGATTGCACGTGCACTTGTACGATCTCTGTTGTTGCGCAATCATCGGGGCAGTGCTGCTCGACTTTTGGGCAAGATGGGACCTGTCGCGTATCCTGTGATGACCTCATTCTTTAAGAAGACATACCCGACACTGTCCGAAGATAACGGGAAAGTGGATGCAAACAAAAAGGCTGCACACGCCCAAAAGGTTAAGGAACTTGTTGGCGCGAAGCAATTGCTTTTGGAACAGCTTCAAGCTCAGGGTACCAAAGCCCTGAAAATGGTTTCTGCAGTGTCTGCATTGCTCAATGAACAGGACATCGACTTACAGGTCGATGCCATGAAGACTTTGCGGAGAATTCATCCTGCACCAGAAAAGTTTGTCGCTTCTTTTGCAAAGTTGGCCCAAAAAGGTCCGCAAAAAGTGCGTGTATCTGCCATTCGACAGCTTGCTTTTCTTGGTCCTAAGGCCAAAAGTGCCTTGCCTGTGCTCACGCGTTTGGCAAAAGATAAAGTTGCCAAGATCAGAGCAGAAGCACTGCTTGCTATCGGTCAAACCAAAGTGGCTTCACCCAAGCTCTTCACACTGGTGTCAAATGCTTGTTATGACTTTCAATCTTCGGTGCGTGTGGCTGCTGTTTCCGCTTTGCCTCCTCATGGAAAAAAGGCGCTTTCTCTTTTGGGAAGGCTGTTACAACATCAGGATGCAGCTGTCCGGATCGCATCTGGATACAGCCTCCAAAAATTGGGGAAACATGCTTTACCGCTTTTACCTGCACTGAACCAGGTGGTCCAGACGCGGTATGGTATGGAGGCACAAGCTGTGCAAGCTGCCATTGCTGGGATTGCCGCAGATTCTTCTGTGGCACTTTTGGGAACCCTCCTAAAACGAGATGTGCCACTGCAATTGTTGGCATTACGCTATCTCCAAAAGAATGGTGTTAAAGCAAGCGCTGTCCACACAACCATTCAAAAGGGTATCGATTCCAAAAACCTTCAAGTCAGACAACAGACCATTCAAACACTTTTGGCCATTGGTCCCAAGGGAAGAAAGCATCTTACCGATGCACTTCAGCACAAGGATTTGAAGGTGCGGTTACTGGTCCTGGGTGCTCTGGAGAAGCAAGGGACAAAGGTCCGTTGGGCTGGTCAGGCCCTGGTGGCGCGTGCAAAGGACAAAGAAAATATTGTACGAGAGTCAGTTTTATCAGCTCTTGAGAGGATCCTTCCAGGCTCGGGGGTCTCTCTACAAGTTCTACTGCAGGCCTTTCAAGACAAAGATCCTTCTGTGCGAGCGAGGGCTTTTTCTCTTTTGCAAAAAAGGCGCGTGAAATCACCTCAGATCTGGTTGAAAGCTCTTGAAAGCAAGGACGCCAAGCTTTGGCTGAAGGCGGTATCATCGCTGTATAAGCACCTGCGGGCGATCAAGTATGATAGTGTGAGATTGACGCCTTTCAAGAAGAGCTACCCTGCATTTGCTCGAAAATTGGCTCCATTATTGTCTCAGCAAAAGACCACTTATCAGCTTTCTGCACTGTTGGCACTACAGCAGATGGGGAAAGCCGCAGCACACTTACACGGGAAGGTTGCGCCTTTGTTGAAAAGCAAAAGTGCTTACATCCGTTCTGCAACCATCGAACTTTTGCTTCTTATGGGACCTACAGCATTGCCTTCGCTGATCAAAGGTGCGCAATCGAGTCATCTGGACATCCGCCTTGCTGCCCTGGGTGCCATTACAAAACTTCGTCCCAAGGACACTTCTGCAAATGCTTCGGTCTTTCAGGCCCTAAAAGACAAGAATCTTCGCCTTCAAAGTGCTGCTGTGGAGGCACTTTCTGTGCTTCCTGTGCCAAATAGTAAAAAGATCTCCCTGATGATGGCGCTTTTGTCTTCCAAGCAAAAGAAGCTTCATAAAGCTGCACTGAAAGTGTTGGGCACCTGTCAATTGAAAGACAAAAAGTGGCTGAAGATCCTCCAACCGTTTTTACAGTCGAAAGACAAAGCATTCCGCCATAGAGCTGTTCGGGTCCTTGGACGTTATACGCCCTTAGATGATGCCTTGAAAAAACAGCTCTTTACGATCTTGGAAGACAAAGAACAAAGCGTTGGGAAAGTGGCCTATAATGCTTTGAACAAATTGGATGTGACCCTTTCTCCTCTGGCCGTGGCTGGATTGTCCCACAAGAACAAAAATGTTCGGTATTTTTCTGCCAAATTACTACAAAAATGGCCAGCACAAACCGAGACGCATCTTGTGACCCTACACCTGCTTCTTGGGGATGAAGCGCATACTGTCAAGGTCGTATCTCAGATCCTGATGAGGCACTTTCCCCTTGTTTTAGGAACTTTGCTCAAGACCCTAAGAGGTGACAACAAAATCCCTAAACCTTTCGATGCGTCCATAGAAGGCAATATTTCCAAACTTTTGGGTTCTTTGAAGACCTCGGCCCACGTCGCTCTCTTTTTACAAGCTTGTAAAAAGCCTGAAAATGCGAAGAACCGCACGAAAGTGCTCAAGATCTTAAAGCAGATTGGTCCAAAACATTCCGGTGTTTTAGCATTCTTTGTGTCCCATCTTACCAGCTCAGATCAGGATGAGCGTTGGTATGCCATCCACACATTGGGACACTTTGGTTCGGCTGCAAAGAGTACTTTGCCTGCATTGCTCAAAGTCATTGATGATCCCAAGTGGTACGTCAGTGAAGCTGTGGTTCGAACCATTCGGGAGATCTCAGGGAGGTCGTTTATCGAATTGTTGAAGGCTTCCAAAAAGAAACGGTAGCATGGGAAAGATGAGGTTCAGAGAAAAGAAGGGGAGAGAAGCTTACCAGCGGACCCAGGGAACGAAGCGGCGTTTGACCTTCCAGCTTTGGTTTTTGAAGGTGCAGAATCGTGCCAGACGGGCTTGGGCATTGGGACTGATTTCTCGGCTCTTTGGCCAATAGCGAACCACACAACCCACATAAGCCGGAACGGCATTGTTGTACTTTTTCCCCCAGGCGCGAAGACCACGGTGGCTAAAGCCCAGTGTGTGCAAGGATTCGTGAATGACAGTTTTGGCCATATTTCGAACGCCTTGAAAACCTTTTCTAGACTCTCTTTTTAGATAAGCCTTTGAGATGATCAAGAAGCCTGTTCCCAGACGGGCAAATGCATTGGTGTGTCCATCGGCCTTATTATCGTAGCAAGGGAATCGACGTGTTCTTTCGAAGACATTGACCACCACCTTCCAGCGTCTACGTTGCAGCTTGTACAAGATGCTGCTGGTGTTGCCTCGATATCGTTCCCAACGCCGATAATATTTGTGGTGTTTGTGCATCACTTTGGCAAATGAGCGGGAGCTAAGCACTCTATGCACATGCCCTGCGGCTCGGCGAAAGAAGGCAGCATTTCCGTGATACAAACCCACCACGCGGCATCGTTTGCGGTAAAAGTACTCTTTTTTGACTTTACGAACTTTGGCATTGGCTCGGATGCTATCGAAGGAAAAGTACAGGCTACCTGCTCTTCCTGCATAAGGTAATCTCGAAGCTCTTCGACGGAGGCGTCTTCCGGACACCCTTTTGCAGGTAATCCCGTGATAACCGCGATAGTACCCTTTGGTCCCTGGAGGACAGCAGGTGACTCGTCCGCTTTTGGCACGATAAGAACGATAACCCCGTCGACATTGGCTTCTACGGGTTCTCATCCTTTTGCAAGTGATCCCCGAGTAACCACGGTAATATCCTTTGGTTCCTGGCGGACAGCAAAAGCCTCGGCCATTCTTTGCGCGGTAGTACTTGTAGCCACGGCGACATCGTGCCCAGGCATCTGTGGCGCTGAGTGTGACCAGGGTAAAACCTGCCAAGAACAAGCTCCAGGAGATCCACTTTGATGTAAAACGCATATGTCTTTCCTTACAAATCAAATTTGTTGGATGGTTTGAGGAAATCGCTGACCAAGGAGGTAAAACGATTGTTTTCACATTACTTATAAAGCTCTATATGTGTCAAGGTATCGCGGCGCTTCGGTTTTTGGACCATTCCTAGGAATGGTAGTGTCTGCGTGCTTTTTGCACCGGAAAAACCATCACAGGTCATCAAAATGGTAAGATTCAGCCTCTTTTCCATCCAAAATCGTTTGCTTCGAAAGGGTTTGCTTGCAGTGTCGGATAAAACTTTTTTCCGTCAGTGTCGGGAGTTTGTCCTGTAGTTGTATCAGAGCCACCTGGTTCATTTGTGGTGCCTGTTGGCTGGGAATGCGGATACTGTCGCCTGACTGTAGAGCATCTTGGAGCAAGTGAGAGGGCACCACCGCCAATCCCATATGACAATGTACACCAGCGATGGCTGCACGGACGCTTTCTACTGTGAGGACAATCCTGGGCGAAAAAGAAGAGAGTCCAAAGTGATGTCGATACCAGCTTTTGATAGAGGGTGCATGCTCTTTGTAAGCGATATGATCGGCTTTTTGAAGAGCTTTGAGAAGAGTTCCTTTGTCTAATTGTTGATGATAGTAATCCTTTGAACAGCACAAGATCATCTCTTCTGTGAACAGTGTTTCTACTGCGAAAAGAGGGTACTGTTGTGCAAAGGCTCTTTGCGATGCGAAGATATCCACAAAGCAAAAATCCAAAGAGCCATCGCCTACACCTGGAAGCAACTCGTTGGGATGCCCCAGCTCCAGCGAAAATCGGACTTCTGGATAGCGTTTTCTGTAGGCTGCAAACCACTCAGGTAAGTACTTTTGCCCGAATTCTACAGGCGCACCGATTCGCAATAATCCTTGGGGTTCTTCTTTGGCGCGTTGTATCCCTTGTATACCTTTTTCCAATTGCTCCACAAAAGGTGCCACCAATTCAAAGAGTTTCTCACCTGCTTGTGTGGGGATGAGCTGCTTGTGAAGTCTTGTGAACAAGGGGGTTTCTAACTCCTGTTCCAATTTTTTCAGCTGTTGGCTCAAAGCAGGTTGGGTCACATGCAATACTTTGGCGGCTTTCACGATGCTACGGTGAAAATGGATGAAGTAAAAGACTTTGAGGCGATTGAAATCAGGTAGCATAAGTTTTTCTTATCCTAAGATTAAAATAATGTATGTTTACTAATCCAGAGATGTAAGTCATATTGTTTTCGTGGTCAACGGACCAGCACAATTCTTTTCCCCAAAAAACAATTTTTACAATACGTTATATTACCATGCAGGAGTGCGCCATGGATATCAAGAGCAGAGATCTATCCAAACAAGGCAAAGACAAGATCGATTGGGCAAGTCGTTCAATGACCGTTTTACAAGAGGTGAACACACGCTTTTCCAAAGAGAAGCCTCTCAAAGGCATTCGGATCGCAGCTTGTCTCCACGTGACCGCCGAGACGGGGGTATTGATGAGAGTGCTCAAAGCTGGGGGAGCCCAGGTACGTTTGTGTGCTTCAAATCCTCTGAGTACCCAAGATGACGTGGCCGCTTCGCTTGCTATGGATGATGGAATTGAAGTCTTTGCCATCCGGGGCGTGGAAAGAGAGAAGTATTATCAGCATATCCGCGCTACGCTTGAACACAAGCCCCAGATCACCATGGACGATGGGGCAGATCTTGTGCAGATGATCCATACAGAGTACCGGGATCTCTTGGCTGGAATGATGGGTGGTACCGAAGAGACCACAACAGGGGTGATCCGCTTAAAAAGTATGGCTCGAGAGTCTGTACTCACTTACCCAGTGATTGCTGTGAATGATGCCAAAACCAAACATCTCTTCGACAATCGCTACGGGACAGGACAAAGTACCATCGATGGGATCATGCGAGCCACCAACCGCTTGTTGTCGGGTTCGACTTTTGTGGTGTGTGGCTACGGTTGGTGTGGTCGTGGTGTCGCTATGCGTGCAGCTGGTATGGGCGCAAGGGTGATCGTGACAGAAGTGGATCCCTTCCGGGCTCTAGAAGCCGTAATGGATGGATATCAAGTGATGCCAATCGAAGAAGCTTCTGCCCTGGGCGATTTCTTTTGTACAGTGACTGGAAACAAGCATGCCATTGGTGGTCAGCATATGGAAAAAATGAAGAGCGGAGCCATGATCTGCAATGCTGGTCACTTTAATGTGGAGTTGGATATCGGAGCTTTGCAGAAGATGGCTGTAAGTCAACGCGAAGTTCGAAAAGAAGTCGAAGAGTATACGCTTTCTGACGGCCGTACCATCTGCTTGTTGGGAGAAGGACGTCTTGTGAATCTCGCTGCTGCAGAGGGGCATCCTGCTGACGTGATGGACATGAGTTTTGCCAATCAGGCTTTGAGTGCTGAGCACATTGTGAAGCATGGTTCTTCTATGAAGTCTCAGGTGTACGTGGTGCCCGAGCCCATCGATAGGCAAGTTGTCGAACTCAAGCTGAAAGGCATGGGAATCGCCATTGATTCACTGACCCAGGAACAATCCGACTACCAACAAGCCTGGAAGATGGGAACCTGATTTTATAAAATAGGTTCTAGACAAAACCCAAAAGTGGGTCCTGTAGTCTGCTAGAAATCTCATCTACGAGATGATAAGGTGATGAGGTTTACTTGGTCGATATAATGAAGGACCTCCAAACCATGTCTACAGACCTACAAGTCCAAGAACAAGGCACACAGCCTTTGCATATCCAGGCGTTAGGCGTCTATCACCTTCGTGATGAAGGTACACTTCTTGCGGAATTCACACCGAAGAAAAAATCTTTGGATGTGATGAATTCTCTCTTGCTGTATTTGTTGCTCACCGCACCGACTGCCCACCGTAAAGAAAAGCTCGTTGAACTCATCTGGCCAGGTGTTCCCGCCAAAAAAAGTTTAAGTTATCTCCGACAAGCACTGAAGCGCTTACGAAAGGTTCTTGGCGACCGAGAAGAGGCAGCCTTTTTCGACTTTTCACAACGAACTTTGCGATGTCGAGAGGATGCGCCTATCGTGTTTGATGTCTGGCGTTTTGACGAACTTTATGAAAAAGCTTCCCAACCAGAACGACCACGTCGCCAGAAGCTCCATTTTTACCGTCAAATGTTGGATTTGTACCATGGAGACTTGTTTACCCAAAGATCCTTTTTCAGTGAACAATTGGAAGAGTGGTTTGTCGCCCAAAAGGTACTTCGTCGTGAAAGGGCCTTGCACGCTTGTCAGACTTTACTAGAACATGCTGCAAGTCTTGGTGATTGGGAAAGGACCATTGAAGTCGCAGAGTCTTTGGTTGAGCTGGACCCCTGGTCTGAAAAAGCCTACAGTTTTTGGCTGACTGCACTTTATGGATTGGGACGCAAGCAAGAAGCCGAAGCTCTGTATAGCGATTATCAGGAAAAGCTCCAAGAAGCCTTTGGTCTCGAGCCTTCAGAGGCCCTTCAAAACAAGATACTGGATCTACAATTTGGGCTCCCTTTACAGAGAGGCCTGTCTGCAAAAAGAAAACAGACAGCATCTCGATTACCTAGAGGTATGACGCCTTTTTTCGGTCGAGAGCGAGAGCTTTTGGAGCTGGAAAGGCTCTTGATGTCTGGAGAGTCATCCTTGTTTACTCTGCGAGGAACTGGTGGTATCGGAAAGACTCGACTGGCTGTCGCTATCGCAAAGAAGGTACGCTCTTATTTTTCCTCAGATGCCTGGTTTGTGCCGCTCGAACGTATCCACATCCCCGTTGAACTTGAATGGAGGCGTTCAGGCTCGTCATTTTATGAGATGAGGGAACTCGATGAGCTGGAAGAAGAGAGAGAAAGAGAAGGTCTACAGAATCTCCAAGATCTACTCGTGGGTGCGATAGCCAATGCCTTGGGCCTTAAGAGCCTCGGTGTGGCTTCGATGGAAGGGCAGCTGCTGCAGTATCTCAAAAACAAAGAGATGCTTTTGGTCTTGGACAATTTTGAGCATTTTGTGGAGTGTCGAGAGGTCTTAACAAAACTTCTCGCACAAGCGCCAGAAGTGACTTTATTGGTCACTTCACGTCAGGAATTGGAGCTGGAACAAGAGAAGGTCATTTCACTGGCTGGACTTGAACAGCCTGGTGCATCCGACCCCGAAGCCATTTTCGAGAGTCCTTGTGTGCAATTGTTCTTGGAGTGTGCCAAAAGAAGTACACCGAGTTTGGACCTATCGGCGGAGAATGCTCACATCATTGCAGAGATCTGTGCGCTTGTTGACGGAAGCCCTCTTGCGATTGAACTTGCTGCAACCTTGACCGGAGAAGTGTCTTGTGAAGAACTCGCTCGACAGATCGGCCAAAAAACCACCGAACTATCCACTCCAAAACATGGCATCCCTGAAAGACAACGGAGCATGCGAGCCGTCTTTGATTACTCTTGGTCTCTGTTGGGCAAGAGAGAACGTTGGGCGTTGATTCAGTGTGCTCTTTTCCACGGTGGCTTCGAAAAAGATGCCCTTCACAAGATCACATCGGTCAGTGAAGAAGAATTGGAGCGTTTGCACAGAAAGTCTTTGATACGTACAGATGAAGCTGGACGCTTTTCCTTCCATCGGCTCCTGGAGCGATTTGCTCAAGAAGAACTCGCTCACTTCGAACAGCGACAATTGGAGAGTGATACTTCAAACATCGACTTGCTCGGTGTTCGCCAAAAATATGCGATGTACTTTTTGCGCCTCTTGAAGGTCAATACAGCCCGCAAAGATCCGCAAGGCTTCAAAGATGGATTGGAATTCCTATATAGAGAATACGATAATATCCGCAATGCCTGGGTTTGGGCTGTTGAAGTCCTAGAGCTTCCCATTTTGCTAGAAAGCTGGGAAGCCATGTTCGATATGTACCGATTTAATGGTCTTTATCGAGATGGAAAGCAGCTTTTTGCGGAGAGTGTGATCTTGTTTAAAGCTGCGCAACAGACCGCACCCAAAGCACTTGCCAAAGATCTTCGCTTTCTGTTGATGCGTTTTTTGAGCTTTGATGTTCACTTTTCTATCACTTTTGGGTCTTATGAGGAAGGTGAACAAAAAGCAGATGAGATCATGCTGTTTTTAGCGCATTCACCAGATGCTTGGTTGGAAGCTTATATGCTTTTGGCAAAAGGCAAAATTGCAATGTTCCGAGGACAACAAGAACAAGCTATTGAGCTTTTCTCGAAAGTCTGTGCATTGAGCGATGCCAACCATTTTCATCACTTCTCTATCAACACCCTTCGTGAGCTTGGCAAGCTTCACTGGATGCGAGGTGAATACCCCCGTTCTGTTGAGTGTGGAGAGAAAGCCATTGCATTGTGTGATCTTGAAGGTGAATTGATGTACAAGGCAGGTACATTGCAGTATCTTTCGGCTCCATTGATCTCTATTGGGAGATATGAAGAGTCTTACCAACGCTTGCAAGAGTCACATCAGATCTCTTCAGATTTCCAAAATACCCGCCTCGAAGGAGGGAGCTTACTGGCTATCGGAAGCTACGAGCGCTCTGTGGGACTCTATTCCAAGGCACTTCACAATCTATCAAAGGCTGTATTGAGTTCCAAAGATTATGGATTTGATATCTTGGCTGGGGCGTGTTTGTGCGAAGTCAGCTTGATATACAGTGTTTTTGGTTTGCACCAACAGGCCGAAGAAAGTCTATTCGAAGCGTTAGAACTCCTTGAAAAATCGAAATATGTCCGTGGACAAGCATACGCATGTGCGTACCTGATCGCTGTCAAGTTAGCGCGTGGCGAGCTTGCAGAGGCTGAGCGATACGTTGAAAGAGCCTTACCTGCAGCCGAAAAAAGCAAAGATCAAGAAGCGCTTTTGCATACACATCTCCACACAGGGCATTTCCGTATGCAAAAAGACGATTTTGCTGTGGCCGCTGAGCATTACCAAGAGGCTTTGGCATTGCTAGAAGCTTCTGAATCCTCCTCAAACGCTCGCCTTGAACCCATTGTGTTCCTTGCGAAAGTGTCATTGTCTTTGGGAGAGCCTCAAGAAGCTTTCAAACGTTTGGAGCCTCATCTGTCCGAGCTTATGGAAGAAGAATTGTTTGATGTTTTTGAACCTGGGCGGGTGTATTGGAGTGCTTATGAGATATTGCGAGCTGTGAATGCCTCTGTATTGCCTTCTTTTCTCCTGAGTATCGAACAAATGCTTAGGAAGCGTGCAGAACAGATCTCGCACCCTAAGCAGAAGCAAAGTTTCTTGGAAAACGTTTGGTGGCACCGGGAACTTTTGGAGCTTGCGAAGACGCACGCTTCGTCAATCGGGCAATAACAGGGTGACTCCTGGTATGTTGGAGCACATTGTGCTTTTCTATCTTTAGAATATTATCAGAAATGTAATGCTCTAGGTGCAAGGGAAAAAAAATGGCTGCGTTGAATAAAATGGATATGAATGTAAAGGAAGCACTCGACTTTTGGCACATTTTGTCCAATAGGTCTCTTTTGTGGAATGACATGCTGGTTTGGGACGGATTTTCCTCGGCTATCAAAAGCTTTGAGGGTGATCTGATTGGAGTCTAAGATGGGAACTGTAGAGGAAACTTCAGGGAGTTCTTCATCAAAGCATCTACATGTTCGGATGTTGGGCGCATGTGAGTTTGGAGAACAAACGTCTTCTTCACCCAAGCGAAACGCTTTAGATGCAGCTCGGGCGCTCTTGGCTTATCTGCTTTTGACTGCTCCCACAGTGCACCGTAGAGAGCAAATTGTTTCACTTCTTTGGCCAGGTGTTCCAGTTAAAAAGAGCTTTATCTATCTTCGCCAAGTCCTAAAGCGCTTACGAAAGCTATTGCAAGATCTTGATGAAGAAGCTTTTTTCGACTTTAACTCTCGAACACTACAGTGCAAAAATCACGCACCCATCAACTTCGATGTGTGGGAATTTGACGAGCTTTACAAAAGAGCCCAAAAGAGCGACCTTTTCCATCGGCAAAAAGTCCATCTATTGAGACAAATGCTGGCGTGTTATCAAGGGACTTTGTTTTCCAAGTTGTCTTTTGAAAGTGAGCCCTTGGACAAGTGGTTCGAAGGACAGCGCAGCAAGCGTTATGAGCAAGCTCTCTACGCTTTTCAGACTTTGATCGAACACTCTGCTCGCTTTGGAAATTGGGATGAGACCATTGAGCTGGCCAAACATCACCTTCAGCTAGATCCCTGGTCTGAGCAGGCCTTTGGTTACTGGATGAGAGGCTTGTTTGCGCAGGGAAGGGCACAAGAAGCCAAAGAGAGCTATGCAGATTACACAAAGCGTTTAAAGGACTCCTTTGACTTAGAGCCACCTGAGTTTTTGAAAAATATGATGATGGATTTGGAGCACGGGACCTTCTTACAGAGAGGGACTTCTACACGTGTGAATCACATCCGTTCTCGTTTGCCTCGAGGCATGACGCCATTTTTTGGACGTGAGCGAGAATTACTCAAACTTGAATCCATCCTGATGAGCGGTGAAGACACGCTGGTGACACTGTGTGGTGAAGGTGGGATGGGGAAGACGCGCCTTGCTGTTGCTGTCGCCAAAAAGGTGCGTCCCTATTTTCCTTCTGGTGTTTGGTTTGTCCCATTGGATCGCATCCATGCGCCTGTAGAATTGGAGTGGCGCCGGACTGGCTCTTCTTTTTACGACATGAAAAATCTGGATGAGCTGGAAGAAGAAAATGAACAAAACTTGAAGCAAGCCCAGGAAGATCTTTTGATCAATGCCATTGCGGACGCTTTGGGGCTGCAGTACTACACCACGATGCCTCTTGAGATGCAGTTGATCAAATTCCTGGAAGACAAAGAACTTCTCCTGGTGATCGACAATTTTGAGCACTTTGCAAATTGTCGGGATGTGCTTGCACGTTTGCTAGATAGAGCACCTCAATTGACCTTACTCGTGACATCTCGAGAAATTCTGGAGATAGAGAAGGAAAATGCCATTCTTCTGGAAGGTCTTGCAAGACCTAGAGAACTCTCCACCGAAGAGATCTTCGAAAGTGCCAGCGTTCAGCTTTTCCTGGAGTGTGCTCGAAGGAGCGCATCTGGTTTGCGGGCCGACGAAGGGAACGCACTTTCCATTGCCAAGATCTGCGAACTTGTGGACGGAATGCCACTGGGAATTGAACTTGCAGCCACTTTAACCGGAGAAGCTTCTTGCAATGACATCGTAGAACAATTGACACAAAATGTGGCGCAACTTTCGAGCCAAAAGCACGGTGTTGCAGAAAGACATCGCAGTATGAAAGCGGTGTTTGAGTACTCTTGGGCACTGCTGAACCGTAGAGATCGATGGGCTCTCATACAATGTGCGCTTTTCCACAGTGGCTTCGAAGAAGCAGCTCTCACCGAGGTCACCGACGTGACAGTCGAAGAGCTACAATTGCTCTTGAGAAAGTCTTTATTGCGAAAGGATGAACACGGACGCTTCCTCTTTCACCCGTTACTGGAGCAATTTGCACAAGAAAAGCTAGCGTACTTCCAACAAAGACAGTTGGAAGGCTCTTTGGATTCCACTATCGATTTGGACGGAATTCGCCGAAGGTACGCACAGTACTACCTGCGCTTTCTGAATGAGAATATCCATGCCAAAGACTCTGAACGTTTTATTCAGGGTGTGGAAGCGCTGAAAAGAGATTATGACAATATCCGAAATGCCTGGGCTTGGGCAGTGGATGTTCTCGATTGGCCCTCTCTCATGGAGAGTTGGGAAGGCATGTGGATGTTGTATCTGCACAATGGGCTCTACAGAGAGGCCCGTCAATTGTTTGCAGATACCAGCACTTCTTTGCGCAATCAACAGCAAGAGCACACGGAGATTTCTGCAACAGACATACAATTTTTGTTGTTGAGATGCATGAGTTTTGAGGCACACTTTCTCGTATCCATGGGACGCTATGAAGAAGGACAGCTGAAAAATGAAGAGATACAAAGTTTGCTGGCGTACACACCAGATGCCTGGCTTGAAGCGCATGTGATGCTTTCTTCCGGTAAAATCGCACTTTTTAAAGGCGATCAAGCCGAGAGCATTCGCTGTTTTGAATCCTCTTCTCAAATCAGCTCTGAGCATCAGTTTTATCGACTGGAGATCAATGCATTACGAGAGTTGACCAAGCTCTATTGGCTCAAAGGGGAGCACGAGCGCTCTATTGGCTATGGGGAAAAAGCTGTAGAGGTATGTGAAGCACAAGGCGAATTTTTGCTAAAGGCGACTTCTCTACAATACCTGGCCAATACCTTGAAGAATTCTGGTCAGTACGAAGTCGCTTACCGTTGTTTTCAAGAGGCTTTGGAGATCACTGAGCGCTTTCAGAATATTCGTCTGCAAAGCGGTTGTCTGCTGAGTATGGGTATCCACTCGTGGTGGGTTGGAGAGTATTCCAAGGCGCAACAACACCTCTCCGACGCCATTCTTCTTTCGAAGGATTATGGTTCTGGTTTGCTCACAGGTGCGATTTCCTCGGAACTTGGTTTGATTTACAATGCTCTGGGGCTTTACGAACAAGCTGAAGACATGTTCCAGAAGTCCCTTGATTTCGAAGAAAAGTCCAGATACATCCGTGGTCAAGCGTATATCTGTGCTTTTTGGATATTGCCAAAGATCGCCAAAGGAGAACTCGAAGCTGCGGAGGAATTGGGCTTAAAAGCGATTCCTTTTGCTGAACAATGCAAAGATCAAAAGGCCTTGATGCATGCCCAAACCCATATGGGACACTTGTACACTGCTCAGAAAAACTTCGAAAAAGCCAAAGAGCATTATCAGGCTTCATTGAAGCTTCATCAAAGTTCCGGGGTGTCTCTGGAAATGCACCTGGAGCCTCTTGTTGGGTTGGCCTGGAGCGCTTTTTTACAAGGTCAACAAGACGAGGCCATGGAGCTACTGAGTGAGCATGTACCTCTTTTGTTAGAAGGAGATCTCTTCGGTGTCTTCGAGCCTGGAAGGATCTATTGGTCTGCCTACCAGATCTTGCTTGCGTTTGGAGCCAAAGAGGCCGAAGCACTCTTGAAACGGGGTGTACAAGTGATTCAGGAGCGAGCAGAACAAATCCAGCACCCAAGACAAAGGCAGAGCTTTCTGGAAAATGTGAAGTGGCACCAATCGCTTTTGCAAGCTGTTGCTTGACTTCTGTTGATTTCTTTTGTACCCAAGATCTCCGCTCTTTGAAAAGTGAAAAAACAGGTAGGCTCCCTGACCGAGAATTGTCGGTCATCTTTGAAAGAAGATTTTCTCCGTTAACATCTGCTGGGATACGGCTGGTTAGGAGATAGGATTCAAACCAGTGGGAGACAATGGGGCGGCGCAGCCTGGACCGACTCGCGCACCACACTGTGACCAACAGGAGAAGCAGGTGCAGAAAATGCTCGTCCAGGCCATGAGTGGGCACTCGAAGACAAAAAGTGATTTCTGTATTTTCAGGGACTTAGGTTGTTTTTTGCAGGTTGTTCTCAGTCTGCCCGACGTCTGGGAGGAAGTTGATGCCCAAGACGGGTACGGCGCGGATACTCAAGGATGGCTTTGACGGAGAATTCACGAGTATGCGTGAACGCCTCATCAGATCCCCGTCCTCGCAAACCACAGCCGTGGTCCCCTGCGGAACCTGAACCAGGATCAAACTCTCAATCCTTGAGAAAGGCTCAAGCGCTCGAAATGATTGCTGTCTTGTGGAAAGTTCGGGTGCGACAAGACATCTCCTCGGCGTTCCTTCTCATCAGAGAAGGGCCATCGCCCTCCGTTTGGCGATGCACAAATGCACGTCGCAATGGTCGCTCCCTCACCATCGTCCACCGGGAACTCATGATAACCCATGGTATAC
>Ga0213833_1001423_pt1 | contig 17123 bp, 13 predicted proteins | sample SWATP21_FD_160575 | JGI IMG/M metagenome (GOLD analysis project Ga0213833, IMG submission 160575) | Coastal seawater microbial communities from Marineland, Florida, United States - SWA TP2 #1 | ecosystem: Environmental > Aquatic > Marine > Coastal | place: USA: Florida | collected 2016-08-14
CTTCCGGATAGGGGTGTTCGTAATACCAGACTTCTTTGGTTGGTAGGCCTTTGGTAAAGAACAGCAGGTTGGTCTTGATACCGGTATAGGGGTTAAACACACCATTGGGCAGGCGCACGATGGTGTGCAGGTTACATTCGGTAAGCAACTTTTCCTTGAGGCGCGTTTTCATGCCTTCGCCAAAGAGAAAGCCATCGGGCAGTACTACCGCCGCGCGGCCCCGGTCTTTCAGTAGGCGGATAAACAGGGCCATAAACAGATCAGCGGTTTCGCGGGTACGAAACTCCGCCGGGAAGTTGTTTTCGATGCCGTCCTCTTCGGTGCCGCCGAAGGGCGGGTTGGCGACGATCACGTCTACCCGTTCGCTTTTGCCCCAGTCGCGGTAGGGGCGATTGAGGGTATTGTCGTGGCGAATCTGGCTGTGCACCTCAATACCGTGCAGGATCATATTGGTGGTGGCCAGCAGGTGCGGCAGAGGCTTCTTTTCCCAGCCGAAGATACTCTTTTGCAATATCTGCTCGTGCTTCGGTGTTTTTACGTAATGCGTGCGCTTATGCTCAATGGCACAGGTCAGAAAGCCCCCTGTGCCGCAGGCGGGGTCGAGAACATCTTCTTCCAGCTTTGGATCGACACGATTAACCATAAACTCTGTAACGGCACGCGGGGTATAGAACTCACCCGCATTGCCGGCGTTTTGCAGGTCTTTGAGTATCTGCTCATACATATCGCCGAAGGAGTGGCGCTGTTGGGATTGGTTAAAATCAATACCGTCTTGAATTTTATTGATGACTTGGCGAATGAGCTGGCCCGACTTCATGTAGTTGTAGGCATCTTCAAAGACACTACGTATCACGACAGCATTGGGGCCGGTATCGACGGGTAGATTTTGCAGGCCAGGGAACAGCTGATTGTCGATAAAAGACTTTAGATCATCGCCTGTCATGCCTTCGGCGTCTGCCGCCCAGTTCCGCCAGCGCAGCTCGTCCGGCATGGGGCTATGGTAATTATCGTCAAATAGCTCCCACTCCTGCTCGCGATCATCGTAGATTTTCAGAAACAGCATCCATACAAGCTGGCCTATACGTTGCGCGTCACCATCAACACCAACGTCTTTGCGCATGATGTCTTGTATGGATTTGATAGTGCCAGAAATACTCATTACCGCTTGGTTTCCTTTTACGACGAAAAAGCGGGGCTGATACCCCGCCGATAGTTATTGGTGACGTACGCTATTCTAACCGGCTTCGTCGGTATAGAGGTGCCCTTCCAGCTCTCTCACCGCTTGCTCATAGCCCTTCTTGCTACCGAAGGCCCTTACCAGCTCCAGGGCCGTCCCCATCTCCGTAAAGGGTGACAATTGCAATACTTTGGTGTCTTCAATGGTGGTAATGCCGGTATCGGCGTACTTGTCCAACAACGCCTCCAACACCTGCCTTGCAGCACCTTCGTACTTGGTGAAGTAATTGCGCTTGCGTACATTATCCGCGCGCTCTTTGCGTGACATTGGCGGCTGATCAAACACGATATGAGCAATCAGGTCGAAGGCATCCATTTCTATGCCCAGCTTTCTGCGCACGTCGTCACGCAACTCTTCCCAGAATACGCCCTGTTCCGACAATTCCTCGATGATCACCTTCTTGCGCTCTGCTTCGCTCCAGTTACGAAGAAACTCTCCCAGCGTGGCATAGCGTTTTTTTACACACTGCCGGGTAAAGTCAGTCAGTGACAGCGTGATTAACTTACCGTCTGCTCCCAGAAACTGAACTCGCTCATCAATCACTGAAACCTTTTCGCCCTCGACAGTGTATTTGATGCGGGGCTCGCCTATTGGGTCCGTAATGATGGGGCCGTCGTGTCCTGGAGGGCCGATGTCTCCGCCTGTGGGCGGGTCCAGGCTTTCACCACCTTGCCCCGGATACTCGGTATCGTCGCCGCCATCATCAATGGGGTCGCCCGGTTTGGGCTTCAGCACTTTAACGGGGTCACCATCAAAAGTCGGATCAGCAAACAGCTCCGTTGCCTTTTTAAAGTCCATAATGGTGAACCAGAACTTGTCGTACTCTTCGTCGATGCGGGTTCCGCGCCCGATGATTTGCTTGAACTCTGTCATTGACTGTATGCGCTGATCCAACACAATCAGCTTGCAGGTCTTGGCGTCAACGCCGGTCGTCATTAACTTACTGGTGGTCGCTATCACCGGGTAGGTCTGCTCCGGATCGATGAAGTTGTCCAGCTCTGCCTTACCCTCGTTCTCATCACCAGTAATGCGCATGATGTATTTACGATTCTCCTGCACACGCTGGGGGTTGAGGTTGACCAGTGCCTGTCGCATTCGCTCGGCATGGTCGATGTTGTCGCAGAACACGATAGTTTTCTGAAATTCGCCTGTGCGCTGCAGGTATTCTGTGACTTTCTGTGCCACCAGCTGGGTGCGCTCATCAAAGACGATGTTGCGATCGATGTCTTTCTGGTTGTAGATGCGGTCTTCTATCAGGTTTCCATGCTTGTCGGTTTGCCCCTCACGCGGCCGCCAGCCCTGAAGATCCAGGTCAAAATCGATACGAATAACCTTGTATGGCGCCAGAAAGCCGTCTTCGATGCCCTGCTTTAATGAGTAGGTGTAGAGCGGCTCACCGAAGTAGTCGATATTGCTGGCGTCTTCCGTTTCCTTTGGCGTTGCGGTAAGGCCTATGTGAGTAGCTGCGGAAAAATAATCGAGGATCTCACGCCAGGCCGAATCTTCACGCGCACTGCCCCGATGGCACTCATCAATCACGATCAGGTCAAAAAAATCAGGCGAGAACTCCTTGTAGATGTTCTGCTCCTCTTCAGTACCCGACACGGCCTGATAGAGCGATAGGTAGATCTCGAAAGCCTTATTGATTTTGCGCTTGGTAATCTTGGTCATAGCCCGACCAAAGGGCTTGAAGTCGTTATTTTTGGTTTGATCGACCAGAATGTTTCGGTCTGCAAGAAACAGAATTCGCTTCTTCTGCTTCGACTTCCACAGACGCCAGATAATCTGAAAAGCGGTGTAAGTCTTACCGGTGCCAGTGGCCATCACCAGTAGGATACGCTCTTGCCCGCTGGCGACGGCGTTTACAGTACGGTTGATCGCCGTCATTTGATAGTAGCGCGGTGATCGACCCGAGCCGTCATCATAGTAAGGCGTGGCTACCAGCTCCCGCGCGGGCTCGCTCAAGCCCTTGTGCTGGCACTGCCAATCCCATAACTGCCGGGGTGATGGCAGCTGTTCTAGCGTTAGCTCCTGCTCCACGGCACCGCTCAAGCCGGTTTTATCGTGGAACAAGAAGCCATCACCGTTGCTGGAAAAGGCAAATAGCACGTCGAGCGCATCAGCATAGGCCAGGGCCTGCTGCATACCCGCCCCCAAGCTGTGCTTGTTGTCTTTGGCCTCGATAACCGCTATTGGCTGGCTTTTCTTGTGGTAGAGCACATAGTCGGCGCGACGGCGCTCGCCGCGTGTGTGCATGCGCCCGCGAACAATAATGCGGCCATCGGTGAAGCTCAGCTCCTCACGCACTTGGGTTTGGATATCCCACCCCGCCCCTACGATGGCTGGCGTGATGTACTTTGTGCAGATGTCGCGCTCTGAGAGCTGCTTTTTATTCATATCCCTGCCTGCATCCCTGCCACTATGAAGCGGGAGTTCCTATGTCAGCAATGTTATCAGATGCTGAGAACAGCGTCACAGTACTTGAGAGCCGCTACTCCGGGCTTGAACGTGCGCGCCTTCTATCGCTTTTGCATCCAATAAGCCTCTTTCGCCAGTTAGGGATTATTAGGGTTTAGAAATACGTTGTCGTTCATGTACATTGCAGTCCGGCTTGGGATTTTTGGGTGGATATACAAAGATTTTAATCGTTGGATTTTGAGGAAAGAGCATCGTTATCAGCTCTGCCACCCAGAAACGGAATTGGCCCAACACTAGCTACAAGGGGGCACTTTTGGGGGCACAAACATAAAATTAATTACAATAATCCTTAGTATTCAGATAGATAGGCAGTCTATTAGAGTGACGCCGGCCCACCAACAACAAAAGGCTTCGCCGATCTGGCGAGGCCTTTTTTGTTTACACCTGCAAAGATGCGACCTGACTACTCACTCACCAACAAACCCGCATATTGCGGATAGCGCTTCACCACCGTTTTCACATAGGGGCAGCCGGGCACCACTTTCAGGCCTTGCTCTCGCGCCCACTCCAACCCGTGGCACACCAATTTGGCGCCGGTTCCGCCACCGCGACATTCTGGCGGCACGAAGGTGCTGTAGAAATCAATGGTGTCTTCATCAACCGGACGGGTTTTCAAGCGCGCAGTATCGCCGTTGCACTGGAGCTGAAACTCGCCGTTTTGCAATGTAATGTCTTGATCGCCCATTTATCATTTCACCTTTCGTAAAATTCAGGGTTGTGATTTAGCTAACTGCATTTTTCCATGCCATGGCCGAACGTAACGTGGCTATATCTTCGTCCAGCTTCAGGGCAAGCTCCGCGTGTTTATACGCGTAATCTGCATGTTGACTGGCGGCAACCTTGATATTGTTGTTCTCCAGCAATGCCAGTGCCTCAAAGGTTTTTTGCAGTCGCAACGCTACTTCTATCGTCCCTGCGCCATCTCTGGCGATGGCGTTAAAGGCATCGTCCATCATGTCGCTGGCGCTCAATTCAGGTACCGCTATACGATTAAACTCAACCGCTTCGCTGTCGACCTCCTCGTAGTTATCCGTCCAGATTACAAACATCCTGAGCAACGTACCAATGATATCAATCGCGGTACCCGGATCATTCACGGCCGGCGACAGTGCCCGGCTCGCGATTTCAGCGAGCACCACCAATCCAAAACGCGGGTCTTCGTCAAACGTTCTGTCGCCGCCCAGAATAAAGGCTTCCTTTATCGAGGCTATTGCCGCTTCGTCGTCGATAACGCCGTTGATATAAGCCAAGGCCTGACCGGGAGTCGCAAAACTGCCGGGCATGGCGGCCACCTGCAGGCGGAAGTCTTGCTGCTCGGCAAGGCGCTGCAATTTAGCTACGTCAATATGCTGTACGTAGCCCACCCTGTCTGCGTAAATAGCGATCCCCGTTTCAAACTCCCCCGCCTTGTTGGCGCGCATGGTCGGGTGTCTGGCCCGCTGTTTAAGGGTGTTAATCACTACGGCCTCAACCTTGTCGATGGTTGAACCGAGCCTACCCAAGCGTGCAATCCGGTCCACCCAGCGCACAAACCCGAGAATCACCACACTGAATACCAGTGCGGTCAACAGAAATAACGCGAACCGTCCCTGCTCTTCGTAGTAGCCGTTCATCAAGGCAATTTGGGCAATGATGCTGAAAATAAACGAGCCGATAAAAGTCGACAACGCATTCTGGGAAACGTCATCCGAGACAACCACCGGGAACGTGCGCGGTGTGGCCGCATTACTTGCCGAGGCGTAGGCCGACAGCATCGCCCCCACCGCAAAAACAGCAATAACCAACATACTGGCAGAAAGTATCGACAGCAGTGTTTCAACCGATTCGCGGCTGATTTCGGGAATGTATTCAAACTCAAACTGATCTGCCAGTCCCGCCGTAAATGCGGCCGCGATGGAGAGCAGGCAAATCATCAGGGGCTTTACCCACAACCGCTCACGCAAGCGCCTGACAAAAAAACGGCTGCGGCTGCTCATACTGGACCAGGCCTGTAAAACTCTACTCATATCCGGTCATCCTCAGCGCTGCTTTGGCGCGATATTTGCTCATTACAACAATAAGGCTTTGTCATGGTTTGGCCCGGGTTCCAGCATGACGCGCCACCCTGCATTCGACGACGCATAGATAGCACAAAATGCGCTATTTAGCTCGACTTGCCAAAAGAGCAACGCCCTGCCAATATACTGTATACATATACAGCTATCGTTTTCCTATGTCACACCTCAGCAAACTGCTGCAAAATCCGCAGTTGTGGCGCAGTGGCCGCCGAAATCAGGCCGCAGGGCACAACAGCATTGGCACCGGCTTGCGCCGTCTGGATCAGGCGCTGCACAGCCGGGGCTGGCCGCTGGCTGGCAGCACCGAACTGCTGTGCGATCACTTTGGCCTGGGGGAACTCAGCCTGCTAACACCCGCTCTGGCACAATTGAGCCAGCAGCAAGCCATTGTGTGGCTGAACCCACCCTTTAAACCCTACGCACCGGCCTTGCAGCAGGCGGGCATCAACCTCGAACACTGCCTGTTTGTGCACTGCAACGGGCTAAGCGATCAACTCTGGGCCGCCGAAGAGTTATTGCGCGCAACAGCCTTTGCGGCAGTACTTAACTGGTCCGATAACAGCAAACTGGCCGACCGGGATTTACGCCGCCTGCAGCTGGCAGCCAGAGAACAGCAATGCTGGCATATCCATTTTCGCGCCGCTGCCACAGCACAGCAAAGCTCTCCGGCTCCGCTGCGCATCGGCTTGACGAGTCAAAACAAGCAGCTACAACTCAATGTACTCAAACAGGCCGGCGGCCCGGCTGGCCAGCAACTGTTGATTGCCCGCGCCGCTCACCTTTTGCACGAACAAAAACCGCCCGAATACTGGCCACAGCATACCGGCAACAGCAAAAGCCGCTTGTTGCTCGCGCGCCTGCCTCGTGTGAAAACACCCCTGGACGCAGGTGTGGAGCTGCACTGATGTGGCTGTATGTCCGCTTCCCGCTATTACTACTGGATCGCGAGCCGGGGGCCGGCGTGGCCATCAACGAGCCTCAGGCATTGCTCGCACAGCGCAGTATCCTTGAAGCCAACCGCGCCGCTCAGGCGGCGGGAATACGTCCGGGGCAATCGCTAACTACGGCCCGCAGCCTCTGCCCCGGTCTGCAATGTCGTGCGCCCTGCGCTGATCGCATGCAAAAACAACTCGAACAACTGGCCTTATGGGCTTATCGCTTCACATCGGAGCTATGCCTGACACCCGAGGGCTTGTTATTGAATGTTGCCGGCTCGCTAAAATTATTCAACGGCTTCCTCCCTCTGTACCGACGCTTTCAGTGGGGGTTCAGAAAACGCCGCATTCCCGCCGTTTACGGCCTGGGCCACAGCCCTCTGGCCGCCGAGCTGGTTAGCCACAGCACCACAGACATTAGCACCTTGCTGAACGAACACGGCTTGCTGGATAAAAATGCTGTTATCCACTTGCTCAACAACCTGCCGGTCAAATACCTGCCCTGTGAAGACAAGCACCAACAGCAGCTTGCCACTCTCGGGCTGCAAACAATCGGGGCTGTTAACGCACTGCCCCATGCAGCACTCACGCGGCGTTTTGGCCCGCCTTTCAGCACCCTGCTCAACAGGCTGTACGGCATCGAGGCAGACCCGCGAAAAACATTCCGGCCACCGGATTATTTTTATAGCGAGCGCCAGTTTAATGGCAGCCTGACGCGCGCTGAAGAACTGCGCTTTCCCATTGCCGCCTTGCTGGGCGAGCTGGATTACTTTCTGCAACTCAAGCAATGGGTGAACCGGCATATGGACTGGCAATTTCGTTATTGCGACGGCCAATCCGACACCCTCTCTATGCCCGTATCACATCAGCATGTTGACCGCCGCCGTTTGCTGCGTCTGGTTTTATTAAAGCTTGAAAAGTTTACCCTGCAGGGACCGGTAGATGCCCTGATCCTGCAGTGCCATCGGTTTGAGCCTGTGGCCCAGCGCAATGATGAGTTATTCCAGCACAGCGCCGTATTTGACCACCAACGCCACGAGCGCTACCTGGCGGTACTGGATAAACTCGAAGCCCGCCTGGGCGAAAACAGTGTTTGGCAACCGGCCTTATGCAACGAACACCTGCCGGAACAAACAACCACCCAGCGCCACCCTCTGGCCAACACGCCATACAGCGCGCGCGCGGAATCAACCACCAGACCACTCTGGCTGCTGCCTGAGGCTTATCACTTGCGTGAACAAGACGGCATACCGTGCTGGTATAAACCTTTGCAATTACTGCAGGGGCCGGAGCGCATCGACAACCAATGGTGGCAGCAACGCCAGGTAAGAGACTATTACATTGCCCGTGCAGACAGCGGTGCACTGTGCTGGGTATATCGGGATTGCCTGCAACAGCGCTGGTATCTGCACGGTTTGTTCGGGTGAGCCATGGGTTACGCGGAATTACACTGCATCAGTAATTTCTCTTTTCTACGCGGCGCCTCTCACCCGCATGAGCTGGTTGAGCGCGCTATTGAACTCGATTATCAGGCACTGGCCATTACCGACGAATGCTCCCTCGCCGGTGTAGTGCGCGCGCATATCGCGGCCAAAAGCAGCTCATTAAAACTGATTATCGGCGCAGAGTTTTTTCTGAGCGAAGGCCTGCATCTGGTTCTGATTGCGCCAAACCGCCGGGCTTATGGTGAGTTATCCGGCTTGATCACACGCGCGCGCCTCAACAGCCCAAAGGGCGAATATCAACTCAGCCTGAATGATTGCGCACAAAACACATCCCACTGCCTGGCAATCTGGATGCCTGCCTACGAGCAGCATTGTTTTGCACAACAAGCACCTTACGCCACAACACTCACCGAGGTATTCAAAAAACGCTTATGGCTCGGGTTCAGTCGTCTGCATCGCCACGGCGAACAGGCATTCTACGAACGCTGCCACCAGCTCGCCGCCCCCCTGCATATTCCCATGCTCGCCTGTGGCAACGTGCATATGCATGAGCGCCAGCGCAAACCCCTGCAAGACACACTCAGCGCGATACGCCTGAACACTCCCATTCAACAACTGGGGCGCGAATTACTCGGCAACAGCGAACACTACCTGCGCGAACTGAAAGCACTGGAGAAGCTTTACCCTCATACACTGCTAGAAGAGACCCAGCGCCTTGCCCGGCGCTGCACCTTTTCTCTGGATGAACTGCGCTATCAATACCCCGACGAGGTGGTACCCAAAGGCAAAAATGCCAGCGCCTTTTTGCGAGAGCTCGTACAGGCAGGCGCCCACAAGCGCTGGCCGGATAAAGTGCCTGCTACTGTTATTCAGCAGATTGAGCACGAACTTTCCCTGATTGCCGAGCTGCGTTACGAGCACTACTTTTTAACGGTTTTTGACATTGTTCACTACGCCCGCAGCCAGAATATTCTTTGTCAGGGGCGCGGCTCTGCCGCCAACTCTACCGTATGCTATTGCCTGTATATCACCGAGGTAGACCCTTCTCGCGGCCAGCTTTTATTCGAACGTTTTATTTCCAAAGAGCGCGACGAGCCACCCGATATTGACGTTGACTTTGAACACGAACGACGCGAAGAAGTGATTCAATATATTTACCGGAAATACGGTCGCAATCATGCAGCGCTCGCCGCCACTGTTATCACCTACCGTTCACGCAGTGCCGTGCGTGACGTTGGCAAAGCGCTCGGCTTTGATGAGGCTCTTATCACGCAGCTCGGTAAATCCATGGCCTGGTGGGACAAGCGGGAAGAACTTATTGCACGCCTGCAGCAAGCCGGTTTGAAAGGCCCCATCGCCCAACATTTTTTTGAACTGGTACAACAAATTCTCGGCTTTCCTCGCCATTTGTCACAACACGTTGGCGGCTTTGTGATCAGCAAAGACCCCATTGCCAGCCTGGTGCCACTCGAAAATGCCGCCATGCAAGATCGCACCATTATCCAGTGGGACAAAGAAGACCTTGAAGCCATGCACCTGATGAAGGTAGACGTACTGGCACTGGGCATGCTTAGCAGCATTCGCAAAAGCCTGGCGCTGATCAGCAAGCAATGTGGCAAAACACTCAGCTTGCAAGACATTCCCGCCGAAGACCCCGCCACCTACGACATGCTCTGTCAGGCCGACAGTATTGGTGTTTTCCAGATTGAATCGCGCGCTCAAATGAGCATGCTGCCGCGACTGGCGCCGCGCAGTTTCTACGACCTCGTTATTCAAATTGCCATAGTCCGGCCGGGGCCAATTCAAGGTGATATGGTCAACCCCTACCTGCTACGCAGGCAGGGGCTTGAACCAACCGTGTATGAAAACAACTCCATCAAAAAAGTATTAGAGCGCACCCTGGGCATCCCCATTTTTCAGGAACAGGTTATACAAATGGCAATGGTTGCTGCCGGTTTTAGCGGAGGTGAAGCCGACCAGCTACGACGCGCCATGGCTAGCTGGGGCCGCAACGGCCAATTGGACACCTTTCGCGACAAACTGATTAACGGCATGCTAGAAAACAACTACCCGCACAGCTTTGCCGAGCGTCTGTTTAGCCAAATGAAAGGCTTTGGTGCCTATGGCTTTCCCGAGTCCCATTCTGCCAGTTTTGCCATACTCGCCTATAGCTCCGCCTGGCTGAAGCGGCACCACCCCGCCGCTTTCTTTGCCGGCCTGCTCAACAGCCAGCCCATGGGATTTTACAGCCCCTCGCAATTGCTTCAGGACGCCAAACGGCACGGCGTGATTGTGCGCCCTTTCTGCCTTAACCACAGCCAGTGGGACTATCAGCTTGAATACGAACAGAACAGCCCCGCACTGCGCATGGGCCTTCGGCAAATCAGGGGGTTTAGCAAAGAGTCTGCAGAAAAGCTGGTTAATGCACGCAACCGGGACGGCGCATTTTCATCCCTCGCCGATTTCTTCAAGCGCGTTCCCCTGAGCAAAAACTACAGAGACGCCCTGACTCGCGCTGATGTCTTTGGCACACTCGCCCTGCACCGCCGCCAGAGCCAATGGCAAGTCTCTGCGCTGGAGCAGGCAAGCCCCCTGCTGCCGGCCATAGAAGACCTGAACGACGGCGTGCAACTGGAGCAATCCACCGAGATCAACGAAGTCATTGCCGATTACGCCCATACCGGGCTAAGCCTGCGACAGCACCCCATGGCACTGATTCGACACAAAGCGCCGTTTGCACAATGTCAGCGCGCTGCCGACCTGCCCCGCATTGATAACAGCCGCTTTATTCGTATTGCCGGGCTTGTCACCTGCAGGCAACGCCCCGGCACGGCATCCGGCGTGTTATTTATTACCCTGGAAGACGAAACCGGCAACAGCAATATTGTGGTCTGGACAAGCGTTCAACAGCGCTGCCGGAGGGCTATTCTGGAAGGTAAATTGCTACTGATAAAAGGCAACCTGCAGCGCTCAACCCCGCCACAGCAGCCCCACGGCACGCCCTTGCCTGCAGTTATTCATGTAGTGGCCCTGCATATTGAAGATGCCAGCGAGCAGCTACAGCTGAATGTGGCTTCCCATGATTTTCATTAATGCCCTCACAGGCCCCAACCGCGAGACCAACATTACGAGCCTCAAGTACCGCCCTAGGCCAAATTGACGATTCGATCCTTCAACTTCAGCCGCATACTCGTTATCCTGCCTAGACCCAATTTGCGATATCGACACCAACAGGATTGCCACAATGCCCGTGAAAACCTATGCCGTTCCCGCCGACTTTGCCGCCAACGCCCACATCAATGCCGAACGCTACGAAACACTGTATCGGCAATCTGTAGAGCAACCCGCTGTATTCTGGGAGCAGCAGGCGCGTGAATTCCTGAGCTGGGACAACGAGTGGCAAAGTGTGTGCGAATACGACCTCGCCAAAGGCGAAGCGCGCTGGTTTGAAGGAGGCCAGTTGAATGTCAGCGTAAACTGTATTGACCGCCACCTGGCCACGCGTGGCGACCAGACAGCCATTATCTGGGAAGGCGACGACCCCGCCGACGACAAAAACATCAGCTACCGTGAACTGCACGAAGCGGTATGCCGGCTTGCCAACGTGATGAAAGATCGCGGTATTAAAAAGGGTGACCGCGTGTGCATCTATATGCCCATGATCCCCGAAGCCGCTTACGCCATGCTCGCCTGCACCCGCATCGGTGCGGTACATTCGGTGGTCTTCGGCGGCTTTTCACCCGAAGCGCTCAAAGACCGGATTAACGATTCAGAATGCAAAATGGTGATCACCGCCGACGAAGGCGTGCGCGGCGGCAAAACCATTCCACTCAAAGCCAACACCGACAAAGCCCTGCAACATTGCCCCTCTATAGACACCTGCCTAGTGGTCAAGCGCACCGGTGGCACCATTGATTGGCAAGACAGCCGCGACCTCTGGTACCACGAAGCTACCGCTCAGGCTGATGCCGATTGCGCCCCCGAAATCATGGACGCTGAAGACCCGCTGTTTATCCTTTACACCTCCGGCTCAACCGGCAAACCCAAGGGTGTACTGCACAGCACCGCAGGCTATCTGCTGCAGGCCGCCATGACCCACAAATTCACCTTTGACTACAAAGAAGGCGATGTTTACTGGTGCACCGCCGATGTCGGCTGGGTAACCGGCCACAGCTACATTGTGTATGGCCCGCTGGCCAATGGCGCCATCAGCCTCATGTTTGAAGGCATACCTACCTACCCCGACGCTTCACGCCACTGGCAGGTAATCGACAAGCACCAGGTCAATATCTACTACACCGCACCCACCGCCATTCGCGCACTGATGGGCGCCGGCAATGATTTTGTCAGCAAAACCTCGCGTAAATCACTCAAACTGCTCGGCACCGTAGGTGAACCCATCAACCCCGAGGCATGGGAATGGTACTACCACATCGTTGGCGAAGAGCGCTGCCCCATCGTTGATACCTGGTGGCAAACCGAAACCGGCGGCATGATGCTGACACCGCTGCCCGGCGCCATTGCCACCAAACCCGGCTCCGCCACCAAACCCTTCTTTGGGGTTCAGCCCGCCCTGCTCGACCAGGACGGCAACGAAATTGAAGGCGCCGGCTCCGGCTACCTCGTTATCAAAGCCTCCTGGCCATCACAAATACGCACCGTTTATGGCGATCACCAGCGCCTGATCGACACCTACTTCAGTCAATACCCCGGCTACTACTTTACCGGCGACGGAGCGCGGCGCGACGAAGACGGCTACTACTGGATTACCGGCCGCGTAGACGACGTACTGAACGTATCCGGCCACCGAATGGGCACCGCCGAAGTAGAAAGTGCACTGGTGCTGCACGAAGCCGTGGCAGAAGCCGCCGTCGTGGGCTACCCCCACGACATTAAAGGCCAGGGCATTTACGCCTACGTGACCCTGATCAGCGGCCACTCGCCCAGCGACGAACTCAAGAAGAAACTTACCCAGCTATGCGTGCAGGAAATCGGCCCCATCGCCAAACCCGATCTGATTCAATGGGCGCCCGGCCTGCCCAAAACACGCTCCGGCAAAATTATGCGCCGTATACTGCGCAAGGTTGCCGCCGATGAACTCGACAACCTTGGCGATACCTCAACACTCGCCGACCCCGCTGTGGTTGACGATCTAATCGACAATAGACTTAATCGTTAGGTAAGCCGATAATCGCCATAGCCCTCGCCAAGCTGAGGGCCGGGTTCTCTATAAGGCGCAAGACCAGAACAAAAGCCCGACCCGGATTTTCAATAACAAAAAGGCAGCAACATGGACGTTGTAAAAACCATAAAACCCGGCCAAGCCGGCAGTCACCCCTTTCTCGACGAATGGGGAGACAGGCTTGTGGCCGTGCGCTATCGAAAGGCCGGCAACCCCGACCGCGTCTATACCACCATTGAAGTCATTGTAGACGAGCGGCAGGCCTCAACACCCGTCCTGAGCACACGTGCCTCCAACATGACGGGGCGCAACCGCGCTGTCGCCATACGAGTCCACTACGAAGAAAATGAACTCCGCCAAAAAATCAAAGCAGCAGGCGCAAAATGGAGCCCGCAGCTGAAGCTCTGGCTACTGCGTTATACTGACGCAGTAAAAATGGGGCTAAGGGACCGAATAGTCGATGGAGCAGCTGAGCGATGCATAGATATAGACACCGGAATCCAGATATAGCCACCCATGCCCAAATAGAGACATATGGCTATATAAACCTATTACGTATAATTTGCTGTTATGTTTAAAGCTGAGAACAATTTAGAAAACGACAAGCTGCAGGGATTCAAAATATAAGGAGAAGATATGAGTAGCTACGAAAAAGTCCTCAAGTCTGTAAAAGAATACAAGACATTGTCAGCACATATTACTGCGCTAGGGAAAATTCGCGCAGCAACGGAAGATGAAAACTTAAAAAAAGCAATCGAGGCCGTAGTTGGTCGCCTTCAGGGTGAGCACTCCCGTAGCAAGAGCAAATCAACCCCGCTGGCATTAGATAAAACCAAGGTTGCGGAGATCAATTCGCTAATAAAAGGGTGTGCAAAGGTTGTCGGCACCAAGAAACCAGAGTGGCAAGTTCTTGCTGAAAAAAATGGCTGGGCACCAAAAACATAACAAGCACGAGCAGTATGCCGCTAAAAAGCGCGGCGGGACAGCCAAAGCTACGCACCTTTTTGTGCAAACGCTCCGCTTATTTTTGCACAAAAACGCGCTCCACTTTGTCTGCCCCTGTCGTGAGCGTTATGCGATGGAGAAATTAAAGTGGATTTAAGAAATGATCGCATTCCAATGCAGTATATGGTTGCTCAGCATGGCCCAAACCAAAGGCTTGCGATAATCCTTTATTTCGTATTTAAGATCTTAGCAATCATAGTGTCTGGTTTGGCAATTTGGCTAGGCTACAAACTTTTCGTGCTCGGCGTATCAGGTGAGGCGAGTATTGAAATAAATGCGCAAGATGTTAGTGGCCAGCTATTAAACGCCGCACCAGGACTTTTCTTTGCCGTAGGCGGAATTATTGCGCTAGTAGTAATAGTCTGGAAGGGCGTTGAACTCAAGGTTTGATTAAAGCTAGAGCAGCGCATAACAAGGTGTTGTTGTCGCAGCGCGAAAAGGCCCGCGCTGCTGGGACGCCTCCGCTGGCGCTCCGGCGCCCCAAAACACGGCGTTAGAGCTACATGGAGAGAACGCACACTTTATGACTACTGTAACTGATTTTTATGCAGTCTATAGTGACGGCACTGAGGCAAAAGCTGATCCATTTGGCAATAATGTAGCTTTCGCATGTGCAGACTGCGGATACCCGGTATTAGCCGTAGCAAGAAAGAATCAAAGAGGCTCGGGCATTGAAAACACATCAGTGTGCAAAGGCTGCAGGCAACACTATGTTATCGAAGCCCGTGAAACTACACAGAAAATTATTATCTATCGAGCACATGAGCTCTAACAAGTGCAAGCATTCGCTCCCTGCGGTCGCTGGGACGCCCAAAACGCTGCGCTTTTTTGTGCGCCCATGTTGCAGGCGTTAACTCCCATGAGAGATCGAATGAATAAGCAAAATATTATTGAAAACCTCAATCACTTAAAAGAGAGATTGACTGGTGAAGTCGTAGAAGCATATCGAGTTCGAGGCGGCGAGTTTGGGCGAGAAAGGTTTAACACATGGCGTCGAAAACTTTCGCAGTTTTTGGATGACTACTTGCCTGGAGAAACCGCAAACCTAAATGCCAAGCTCTCACATTTTGGTTTTGTAGTTCACCGTGGCGAAAGTGATTTAGATAGGTTTTGGCGTGAGGATGGCGAAACGATGTTGGCATACATCGATAGCTTAATCATCGACGTTGAAAATGATGAATATGATTTTAGCGAGAAAGTAGGCGACAAAGTTGACGTTACTCCCATTGCTCAAGCGGAAAAACCGAAGAACAAGGTTTTTATCGTTCATGGGCACGATGGGGAGGCAAAAGAGAGGACGGCGCGGTTTATTGAAAAGCTTGATCTAGAGGCGGTGATTCTGCATGAGCAGGCAAGTCGCAGCATGACAATCATTGAGAAGATTGAAAACTACTCAAATGACGTAGGCTTTGGAATAGTTCTGTATACACCCGATGATATGGGCAACGTGAAAGGTGAGGCTGAGAAGGGTGAGCTTAAATTCAGAGCAAGGCAGAATGTCGTTTTTGAACACGGTTTTCTTATAGGGAAAATTGGGCGTAAGAATGTGACTCCCTTAGTTGAGGGAGTCGTCGAACTGCCCAATGATATAAGTGGAATCGTTTATATCAATGACAAAGATTGGCAGCTTGATATTGCAAAGGAAATGAAGGCTGCTGGATACGATATTGACTTCAATAAGCTGGTATAAAAGAGTTAACAAGGTGTTGTTGTCGCAGCGCGAAAAAGCTCGCGCTGCTGGGACGCCTTCGCTGGCGCTCTGGCGCCCCAAAACACGGCGTTATGCTTTTTAATCGTGTAATAAGGTAACTTCAGTGGCAGATATTGAGCTAGATCTTCTCGACAATGCGATTGATAGCTTGAATGAAGCGCTGGCTAAATATCAGCAAGGTGTCGATGGTGATGAAAAAGCATACAAGTTTTGTGTGCAGCATTTGTCACATTTCCTGGAGCTAATCCTAAAATTCTATGTCACGAAATCCCACCCTCTGCTTATCTACAAAAATCCGTTCGCGAAGGTTATTGATTCCGAGTCTGCAACTATTGGCTTATTTGAAGCGATAAATTTTCTCAAGAACGAGGGGCACGAGATATCTGATAAGTTTGAAACTGATATCAAGTGGCTAAAGAAACTCAGAAATAACATTGAGCACCATAAGTTTTCGATGGATGTGGCTGAAGTCGAAGAGACTATAGGCCGTTTGATGAGTGCCGTTGTAGAGTTTGACCAAGAACACGAAAGTATTGATCTAGCATCCTATATAAATAGCGATCAATACGATCTTTTTCATGAGCTAGCAAACACCTACGAGGGAAGGCTCAAAAAGGCAGAAGAAGCAGTAGAAGAGGCTTTATCAGGTCTAGACCCCAAAGAAGATAATGTGAGCGTATATCATTGCTACGAATGCGATCACGATACTATGGTGCCTTCGGAAGAATCTGAATCTGGATACAAATGCACTTTTTGTGGAAACACCGAATCTGACGATATTGAAGTCGATTGCGGAATTTGTGGCTGCCAATGGCCGATCTGGCAGATGAGCTGCTTGGATTGGGCTGATACTGGACACTATGATTACTATTGCCCGTATTGTTTACATGACCCTGCATACAGAAAAGATGACTAGCCACAAGCATAACAATCGCAGGCAATCCGACGGCTTTTTCGTTCCGCCTACGGCTCCATAGACCTGCACCACTTTAGCGGACAGTAACTTACTGTTTGACTAAAGGGGTATATCATGGGGAAGACAAGAAAGAAGCAGTACGACAGCTACACACTTG
>Ga0213833_1001424_pt1 | contig 17122 bp, 15 predicted proteins | sample SWATP21_FD_160575 | JGI IMG/M metagenome (GOLD analysis project Ga0213833, IMG submission 160575) | Coastal seawater microbial communities from Marineland, Florida, United States - SWA TP2 #1 | ecosystem: Environmental > Aquatic > Marine > Coastal | place: USA: Florida | collected 2016-08-14
ACACACACACACACACACACACACACACACACACACACACACACACACACACACACACAAGAACGACATGCACAAGGCAATGGTGGTGGTTGTAATGAGACGTCCGAAAGCGTTCTGGTCTGCCTGTGCCACACGTACCCCATCAAATCCAAGCGTGTGCGCGGCGAGTGCAGCCGCAGCCATGGTGTTCACATTCTTGGGTGCCAGCGGGCACAGGCCACGAACAGGGCCCTCGTACACAACTGTAGACTCCGTCGACTCAGACGCCAGCAGCTTGTCCGTTGCTTCCTTCACGCTGCCGAGCACCTTCAACGACTTGGGGTGTTTCGCCATCGTAATCGTGAGGGCACCCAGCTTGTCCAAGTCAGCCATTTTCTTGATGTCCTGAGTGTCAACCACCACCGAAAACACGTGTGAGGTGCCGCTTCACACAACCATCAACACTATCAGATACATAGCCGTACGCACTTGCGCCCCCCACAAAGCCCCTGATGGAATGTACAACCCGTGGCCATTGGGCTCCGCGGCTGCAGCCCGGATGGCCCCCTCAACAGCTTCGTCCGCAAAGGCGGTGGGGCTGCCGCTCACAAAGTTGGCATGGCGCACAAACATCGCACCGTACCGCGCCGTGATGGAGGGGTGGGCGACTTCAATGATGATGTCCGCCTTGCGAGACGGAACGTCAGCCAGGGAACCCAGGCGCAACTCGGCGGGTAGCGACTCCAGGGCAGGTGCGGACCGGTTCCACACCCAGGCCAGCCGCAAGCGTTTGGATGCCGGATTGGTGTCATCAGTAAGAGCGTTCACCAGGTACTGGCCCAGCGAACCATACCCAACCACGCCCACGCTGAGTCGACTATCTTCCACTTTCGCCTCTGCCGCCATGGTGCACACTGCTGGACACGGCTTCCCTTAGGTCTCGCCTCAGCAGCCGCAAGGCAGGAACGTAGGGTAGCAAAGCCACGCCACTCACACGCGACACCAAGACGAGAGCACACAGTCACGCGATGGGTGGGGAAGCTGGGTGGAAAGGAACAAGATGGCGCGCCGCGATGCACAATGTGCGCCGCACAAACGGGTGCTATAATTGACACCCAACACAGCCGTGAGCCACCTCGCCGCGGCAAATCAGTGCGAGCCGCCCCGCGTTTCAGTGCAGCTGTTTGGTGCCATCGCTTGCCTGGCATGATGTTTTCCCGGTGGTTGAAGGCGTGAGACGTGTACTGAACATTGGCAATGGAGGCCCAGGGGCCAAGTAGCGGCTCAATCAGGCCGGAGTCCGGGCCCACACCGGTAGCGATGTTGCCAGCCCCGCTTCACACCCCGCCCAAGGCGCACACCAGTCCGGGTGGTGGAGAGACAGAAGAAGTCGCAGCAGCACCTGCATCACCTGTCCAGGAAGCCCCCGCATCCGAGCCAACGGCGTGCTCGTCACCCATAGCATCCCCAGACGAGCCACCCGTGCGCCGGGGTCAGCGGGTGCGAAAGAAAAAGGTGATGACCTCGCTTGGCGCGCCGCAGCCAAGGCGTCGCCGCGCACCACCAGCGTCACGTGTCGTCACGAAGCGACCTCGAAGCCCGACCGCTTCCTCAGCCAATGCAGGTGCATCTGTCAATGGAAGTGGTGATGGCAAAGACAAAGGGGCTGGTGGTGCTGGTGCTGGTGCTTGTGCTGGTGCTGGTGCGGGTGCGGGTGCGGGTGCTGGCGACGGTGGTGCCGGTGCGGGTGCTGGTACAGGTGCGGTTTCAGGTGCCGTAGCGGCTTCACCAGCTCGTGCCGCGAAAAAAGCAAGGAGAAAACCAAAGAGGCCAAGAACTCGGGGGCGTGGCAGTGTCGAGCCTCGCGCACAGCTCGTTTGGATCAACACACCCGCCGTGCCCACGTCGTTGCGGCCACGCAGCTCCCAACGTGAGTTTGTTGCTTCACCGTGCAGTTCCAGCGAGTGCTTACCATGTGTCTCTGTGTGCATACTTGCTTGTGTGTGTGTGTGTGTGTGTGGTGTGTGGTGTGTGGCTTCGCAGCGTGCTTTTGCCCCTTGTGCCCAGCTGAGGGCCAAGAGCCGCGAAGCCGCTACCTGGTGCGACGCCATTTGGACCGGTTCCACAAAATGCCCACTGCAGGTGCGTGTGTGCACGATGGGACTTGGGCGTGTAGTCACATGTGAGTCGAGTTGCTCACCTTGTTGTGCTTGGATTTCTGCGCCTCGGTCGTGTGGCACGCACACCGCCAGACATGTGTTGGGTGAGTCGCAAGTGCTTTGTGTGTGTGCTGTGCCACAATGTGTCGCACGTTTCTCAATTTCTTTTGCGTTTGGCATTGGCACAGACATGCCCCCGTTGCCGTGGCTTGAATGACATCACAGAGAGCAATTGCTGGGTGTGCTGGTTTCGGATCGACGACGCGATCGATGGTACTGTGTACCACGCCCGCAACGCACCTGGTGCCACGGTTGATGCCGTCAAATCGTCACAGGATAGCAAGGAAGCAGCGAAAGGGGACTGACTTGGGTCACAACCGCGCCCGCCTCTCTTTTGTGTCTTGTGGTGGTGGTGCTAGTTGTCTGTTGATTTCGTTTGACGCATACGCTCATTCTCATGGTGGCTAGTTGTTGATCAACGTGTTGCCTCGCCACCACACCCACAAGCGGGGAAATGAGAAAAGGGGGTAGAAATGAGAAGTTTGTTGACGCCCTTGACAGACACACTGTCACGAAACCAAACAAAACCACAACAAGCGGATGAAAGTGTCTCTGGGCGGAGACCCGGTATGCACTGTGCAATGCACTCAGTACAGGCTGGCAGCGACGGTAGCCGCTTGTGCCTTGACCACTTGCAGTGCTTGCAGCACCAAGATGCGCTCACGCGCAGCAGCCTTCCAGTCACTGTAGATGCAGCGCAGCACACAGCAGCAGCACCACCAACGGGGATGAGATTGCATTGACACCAAACAAACCAAAACAACAACAACAAAAACACAATAAAAACGCACCTGACGGTGTCCGCAGCAAGACCCTTCAACGAGTCAAGCTGCTGGGAGGCTTCCAACAGGTCACCGGCAGCGACAGCGGCCTTGGCCTTGGTCAATGGCCACGTTGGGTCATCCGACTCGGGGACAATGTCATCCGAGCGATCAGCAGTGAGGGCGGAAGTGACAAAGCCGATGGCGTGGCCAATCATGTCACCGGAGGGGTTGGACAACGCAGCACGACGCGCTGCCTTGTGGACCACGTCGAACCTGCACAGCGCACAACGGTGCCAACACACGCAACACGGGGGAGGGTTGAGGGGGCGCACAGCAGCAACCAGCAGCAACCAGACCAGCAGCAAAGTGCGTCACGTCAAGTCACGCAAAACCACGGGCGGCACACAACCGTACCGCTGCTGAAGGTTACGCAGCGTAGGAACGCCACGAGTGGTGAGAGAGGAAGGCAAAGACTTAACGGCGGCTGCGATCACAGCGTCGTCGCCGGCCACGGCTTCCAGTGCGGCAACCTGAGCACATGGCACGCAACGGTGCAAACACGCAACACCAAAACAGGAACAAAACAGTCAAGCATCAAAACCAACACCAAACACAAGCGCACCCCAGCAACACTGCGGAGCAACACTGCCGGCCAACCCTTGTTTCTGTTGCCGCTGCATGCGACCGTGCAACACCACGCGCCCCGCGCCGTACCGCTTCGGTGGCTTCGCCGCTGCGCTCCAGCGCCTGCTCAATGGCCAACACGGCGACGGAAATCTTGTGCACGCGGTGGCTGGTTTCTTCGTAGGCAAAGCGACTGCGCATGGCCTCTGTGGCAACCTTGGCACGGGCCTTCAAGTCCACAAGCACATCCTCACGCTCTGCCTCTGCGGCTTCAAACTCCTTGTTCAGGCGCTCCTTCTCCGCACCAACACGGCGAGCGGTGATGGTGTCCACTTGACGGCTCACGTCCGCCTTGTAGTTGCTCTGAAAAGACCACACGCAGCCGCGTCAATCGCTCGCGCGTGCTTGCTTGCTTGTGCATCTGGCCAGCAGCAACCACCCAGCGCCATGCGTCCAACCACACCAACCACACCACGACGATCGGGCCACGTACCAGCAAAGCCTGGTGCTGAGCCTTGAGCAGCTCCAACGCACGGGCTTCTTCGTGGTCACGGATCTGCTGCAAGTGCGCCTCGAAGTTGGAGACCTGCGCACGAAGCGCTTCCTGCATGCGACCAGCCCACACTTCGTCCTGGCGCTTCAGGGACTCATTCAAACGCAACGCCTGGACCAAGCAGAAGCCACACAACAGCCCCAAACCAAAAGAAAAATGAAAAACATGAAAAAACACAGAGGTGGGGAGCGCTGGTCATCGCATGTGCGTACCTCCCACTTGCCACGATCCCGCAGCTCCGTCGTCAGCTTCAGCACGCGCTCGCGCAGGTCGTCTTCACTCAGACGGTTGACATCGCGTGCGATACTAGACACCAAGTCTTCTTTGATCAGCTTCACAATTTCGTTCTCAGACAAGTCCTGCAGCAGCAGCCAGCACAAAGAGAACGCAGACGAAGTGAGCCCAGTGGTGCCACCCACGACATCACGCACACGCACAACAAGCAAGCAAATAAGAAAAGAAAAAGGGAGGGAGCAACACCCTCACCAACAACCGCACCGGCGTACCCTCGCAGCCCGCAGAGAGTCAGACACTTGGGTGTCGATCAGGGTGCTGATGTCCGCAAGGTGCGCACGCATGGCGTCCTCGCGTTGCTTGTGCTCCTCCTTGGCTTTCGCCTCGGCAGCTGCCGCCGCAGCGGCAGCCTCCTCCTTGGCCTTTTCTTGGGAGGCAAGCAGCATCTGGGACTCCAGGTTCGTGTCCACCTCGTCCACCACAGCCGAACCGGTTGCCTCCGATGACGAGGACACCTCCTTGCTCTCCTCCACCACCACAACGGTGTTCTCCTCCTCCTCCTCCTCCTCCTCTTCCACTACCACTGTCGTTTCCTCTTCCACATCCGCGACCGCCTCGGCATCAGCGGATCCAGCATCAGCGGCATCGTCATCGGCGTGGACTGCCGCATCCTCCGCTGCTGCTTCAGGCTCTGCCTCGACCTCCGCTTCCGGCTCCGCCGCGACCTCCGGCTCGGGTTCAGGTTCCGGCTCGGGTTCAGGTTCCGGCTCGGGTTCAGGTTCCGGCTCCGGCTGTGGCTGAGCTACCGCCGCGGCTTTTCGGATCACGGGGGGGCGGGGTGGGGGTGTTGGTGGTGCGGCGGGCACACCAGGGACATGGAACTGTCGCAGCTTCGTAGCCAAGGCGCCGTTGGGGTGGTTCCGCATGTCGTTGTACATGTACGCACCCCCAGCACCGAGCACAGCCACCCAAGCCAACACCGCGCCGCCGCGGTTGCCACCGCTGGAGGCCGCCTGCTTCGCTTCGACACCGCTGCCGCCGGGCGTGGCGGCGCTCGCGCTGGCGCCGACGCCCTGCTTGGGCGCCGACACACGCGTTTTCCCCTTTTCTGAGGCCGTGGCAAGCATGCGACGGGGAGCGCCAGCAGGGAGGCGTCGGGCCACCCCCGCCGCGCGATGGAGGTTTGAAGATGCGACGCGCCACATGTTTCACGTGGGCGGACGAACACGGGAACACTACACGCAAAGCCAACGGCAACACAAGCCAGAGGCACCAGAGAATGGAGGGGCGGGGGTGTGACGACCACAACCAACCACAAGCTTCACACACGCAAACACAGCACGCCAAGCCAGGGATCACGCGACACCACCTCAGCAGGCGCGAAAGGGCAGTAACAGCAGGGGGCAGTAACAGCTGAACATATCCGCAACCCCAAAAAAGATCAATGGCGGGGTGCAATATTGCTGACTTGACCGGGTCGCGAAATTTTGGTTTGGTTGTGTGCAGCCCTGCCCAGCAGGACATCACGCACCACCGGCGCACGCGCGCAGCCCTTGCTCCCTCAGACAAGTTGCAGCCTCCACGAATCCCAGCTTGCACGGAATTTTATATGTTTGTCGTTGCGTGAGTTGGTGTGGCCTGCTCTGTGGTACGTGGTGGGTGGCCGCACTTTGATGCCTGTTGGCAAGCAGCCAGTAAACCTGCATCGCACTGCGTGATCGCGTGATCGTTGTGCATGCTTGTGCTGGTTCGCGCCCAGGGCTTACGTGTGTTGGTGTTGATGCACTGTCTTCAGTTGCGCCGCGTCCATGGTTCCATCGTAGTCCAGGGTGACGAGTGACCTATTGCACCGAGTGTCGCCCCGCCCGCACGCAGTCACTGTTTGCGACAGCATGTCCAAAGTGAGCGATGATGAGATGGAGGAGATGGATGCTGTGTCCATCCCAGACGAGCTGGACGACTCGCTCAAGGAACTTGTACGTGGTGGAACCGCGCAGTGCTTTCACGTCGACGGAAAGCTCACTTTTTGGAGGTTGCTGTGTTGCTGCTGTCGTTGTTGCTTGCGTGGTGATGTGCAGTGCATCACGCAAGGGTTCTCTCCGGACAAGTTGCTGAACCGGGCACACACAGTGACGAAGCTGGACTGTTTTCAGGCCTTTCGCACCCACTGCGATGTGGTACAGTACTTTGGGAACCTGAAAGAGGTCATTTTCGTGCAGCTTCCTCGTGTGGACGCCCTCATCGGATTTGAGAACTGCCCCAAGCTGGAGCGGCTCTTCGTATCGGAGTGCAAAGTGAAGGCGATTGGCACGGAGTTGCGGCGTTGCACACGCCTGAAGACGCTGTGCCTCAACTCGAACCAGATCCGCATGATCGAAGGACTGGACACGCTGGTCAACCTCGAGACCCTGTTCCTGTGTGACAACCACATCACCTCCCTTCGAGGTCTGGAAAACCTGCGGAACCTGAAGACGTTGTTCATTGCCCGGAACCGCGTTGAACGCATCGGCACGTGCTTGGACGCGCTCGTGAACCTGACGGACCTCAACCTCGCCGACAACCGGGTGGGGTACTTCAAGGAAATCCACAACCTGACACGGCTGCCGTCCTTGACGACACTGTGCCTCAACGAGCCACACTACGGCGACAACCCCGTGTGCAACCTGTGCAACTACCAGACATACGTGCTGTACCAGCTTGCGAACCTGACCTGCCTGGACACGCTGTTCGTGTCGGAAGACGCCAAGGCGCTGGCGGAGGCGACGTACATCAAAAAGAAGATGTACTACAACATGCGCATCAAGACCCTGAAGCGAAACACGACGAACGTCGTGCGCCGGGCGGCCGAGGCGCTTCAGGCACGCGTCGGCCAGATCAACCTCAACTTCAACGTCCTCCTGCGCCAGATGAAGGAGGTGCAGCGGCTGGTGGAGGAGCGTGACGTGTCCGAATCCGCGGGCGCGGCAGCCGTGGGTGGCGTGGTGCCGCAAGGCGCAGACTCGTCACACTTCTGGACAGCGCTGGCAAACAAACACTCCGTGCTGAACGACGCCATCCAAACCCGGGGCGACGAGGTCACGGCGATTGAGGACCGCTTCAACGCCCTGAAGGAGCGCCTGACGATGATTTCGCAGCAAAACATCACCCGCATGGTGGTCGAGCTTGGAACCGGCGGTGCGTGGGCATGGTGCTGTGGGTGTTGCGTGGCGCTGTTCGGTTGGCGATCTACCAGGGCATGTGCCGTCTGTGTGTGTCTGTGGCGACTTTGTTCCTCACGGTTTGGTGTGGCGATGTTTTGTTGTTGTTTGGTTGTTGTTGTTGTTGTTGCTGTTTTGTTTGTGGTTTTGTTTTTGGTTTTGCTCGAGGCAGGCAACATCCGGCTCGAAGATGGCAAGCCCTCGGACGTGTGGTACTCCTCGTGTGTCGAGCTCCTCCACTCCCGGTTCTTTGAGCGCGACTTTCACGCGATGGGCATCAAGGGTGTCAAGGTCCACCGTGTCACGCGCGTCCACAACCGGTTCCTTCGCAACCGCTTCGACAAGCGCATGTCGATTGTGCTGGGCCGCAACCAGTCGCTGACGGCCGGGTCGTCTGGCAGCAGCAAGCCACCTCGTCGGTCGCTCGAGTACTTGTTCTTCACCGCGCCCTGCGCTCCGTTGACGTCCCCCACAGTTGCTGCGAGTTCGTTCACGCTTCTTCACCGTGGGCTGCGGTGTCGTGTGTGTTGTGCGTGTGTGCGTGTGTGTGTGTGCGTGTGTGTGTGTGCTGAGAGGCGGTGGTGTCCGCACGTTCTGATCAAATTTTCCCCCGCCTGGCCTTGTTGGTTTCATGTGTGTTGTTCGCTCTTGCCGTTGTGTGGGTGGCTTGGGTGTGCGGCGTGCGCTTGCTTTGTGGTGGTTTTGCGGTGCGGTGTTGTGGTTTCGGAGCAGCCGAGTTGCAGCGCATTGCCCAAGAGGGCTTCTCTCAAGACCACGCGGTCACGACGACGCCCGTGGGCGAGCTTCCAGAGCACGCCTTTGCGCCGGTCCCCGTCAGGTGCGTGTGCACCTTCCTCTCCTCCCCCCCGCCTTTGTTGTCGTTTTATTGTTTTTGTTTGAGCTTGCCACACATCTCTCACACGCTTTTCTTCTCCCTTTCCTCTTGCCACACGGTGTGGCTGGCTGTGCTGTCGCTTGGTGTCATCCTGTGATGTATGCATGTTTGTATGACGCTTGCATTTGTGTGTGTGTGTGTGTGTGTGTGTGTGTGTGTGTGTGTGTGTCCCCTTTCTGCCCGAACGCGTGTTGCTCCGTGTGGCAGCTACGCCGCCGCCACGCGCAAGTTCTCCAAGAAGATCGCCTCGCGCAAGGTGGCCCGCGCCGAACGAGAGGCCGGCCTGCTCCACCAGCTGCGAGAGCACGGCGTCGCGGCCCGCGGCGTGCCGCTCACCAACTCCCTGTCCATCGCCGACATGCCGCGGCTGTGCTCCTCCGTCGCCACCGTCCTGGAGGCCACCGGGTCGTGGGTCCGCCAGCCGTCAGAGGCCACCAAGGAGGACGAGCACCTGCTGCGCACCGCAGTGGCCGCGCAGGGTGGCCACCTGGAGGCGGCGGCAGAGACGGCCGCCGCCACGCCGCTCCACCAACGCGGCGTGCACATGCCGGTGGTGGGACGGCAGCAGGCGCCGGAGACGTGGCTGCGGGATGTGGGGCTGAACCTGGACAAGGTCGGGACCAAGGTGCTGTTGCAGGATTTGTTGGCGCAGCGCGCTGGTGTGCCCACTTCGGGCGCGCGGCAGATCGGTGGGCGCAAGCTTCGGTACGTGTGCTTTGTGGCTGTGTGCTTTTTGGCTGTGTGTGTGTGTGTGTGTTTTGTGTGTGTGTGCTTTGTGTGTGTGTGCTTTGTGTGTGCGTTGTGTGTGCTTTGTGTGTGCGATTGTGCATGTGTATGGCACTTCCGGTCGCTCACTGAAGTGCTGTTTCGTTTGTGGCACTGTGCTATGTGCCGTTCTCCGTGTCCGTGATGCATGGGTTTGTGTTTGTGGAATTGTTGTTGTTGTGTTGTTGCTGTTGTTGTTGCTGTTCTGTGATCCAGCGTCAAGTCACGCAGCCTGCACTCCCCGGAGGTGTCCGAGGGCGTGGTCATGATCGCCAAGGTGTTCCTGGGCAACTGCCAGATGCTGGACGAGGCCACCGGCCTGCCCGTCGAGACAGAGGGCGAAGCCTCCGCCGAGCCCGCCGACCCCCTCATCGACGCCGACGCCAAGGTGCGCCACAGCGTGTGCCGGGCGCGCGTGGACGACCCCAAGCAGCGCACCTGGGTGGCGCTGGACCCGGCGCTGGTCCTGCCCGAGTACATCATCGAGTTCGAGTACGACTGGGACATGCCGGCCTCCGGCGTGACTGCGGCGGCACCGCAGGCCCGTGCCGCCACCATGAGTTCCGAACTCGCCGCCCTGGCCGAGCTGTCGTCCGGCATCAAGAAGGGCGGCGCCGGCGGCGCCGGTGCCGACGGCGCCATCCGCCTCACGCCCCAGGCCGAGGCCGACCTGCGCCCCCTCGCCCGCCCCCTGGCGTCGTTCGTCGGCGACTGCCGCACCGCCATGCGGCGTGTGGGCACCGGCGAAACCGCTGTGGCGGGTCCCTCCTCCTCCTCTTCCTCCTCCTCCGCCGCCGCCGGCACTGCGGGCGCGGGCGCCGCGGCTGCGTCGCCGACCAACGGCGGCGGCGGCGGCGGCAAGGAGGCTGACGCGTCGGAGGCTGACGCGTCGGAGGCTGCCTCTGCCTCTGCCTCTGCCTCTGCCTCTGCCTCTGCTGCCTCTGCCCCTGACGCCGTCTCCGGTGGGGCGACCGCGGACGCGGAGACCTCGAAGCTCGAGGATGAATCCGGTGGCGGCGCTGCGTCGGGTGTGCTGCGGGCGCTGGACATGGCACCTGTGCTGCAGGCCCGTCCCAAGGTGGCACGCATCACAGAGGAGGTCATTCTTGGGGCCAACCCAGGCACATCCTTGTCGTCTCTCCAGTGCGTGGCGTGGCGTGGCGTGGCGTGGCGTGGCGTTGCTTTTTTTCTTTGGTCGTTGCATTCTTGTCGGTGCTGTATTGTTGTTTGTCTTTCTTGCCTCTCTCTCTCGCGCTTCTTTGTGCATTCTCACGCGTTTCTCTGGGGTGTGCTGTGCTGCGGCGCTCGTTTGTTGGATGGTTTGCCCCCTCCGTGTGGGTGGGTGGGCGGGCGCAGGTACTTGAACCTGCATGGCAACGAACTCAAGGTGATTGAGGGCCTCACGGCATGCTCGAGCCTGAGAGTGTTGGTTCTGACGTTCAACGAAATCGCTCGCATCGAGGGCCTCTCCACGCTGCTGAACCTGGAGCGCTTGGAGCTTGGGTTCAACCTCATCAAGCGCGTGGAAGGGCTGCGGGGCCTGGTCAAACTACACACCCTGGTGCGTGGTGGCTCTGGTTTGGGCGTGTGGGTGCTTGCGCGCAGCAGCAGCGCCACCATCGACGGATCTTGTCGTCATGGCCCGTGCTCGCGGACGTGGATGTGGCGATGCTCACTGTTGTTTGGTTGTATGCTTTGCCGTTGGTCGTTGTTGGTTGTGTGTGCGGCGTGGTGTTGGGCGTGGTGTGGTGTTGCTCCTCGCGCAGGAGTTGAACAACAACCTGCTGTACCAACTCGAGGACCTTGACGACCTGCGTGCCAGCGTGCCGAGCTTGCTTCACTTGAACCTGCGCAACAACGGCTTATGCGAGCTCAAGGGCTACCGTGGGGTGGTGCTCAGCAAGCTGCCGCGCCTCGAAACACTGGACGGGCGCGGCATCACGGACGCCGATCGCTCCACCGCCGAGGCCGCCGCCACACGCATCACCCCGGGCCTCATCAAGCGCCACGCCAAGACCAGCACCGGCGCCGGGTTCCCGATGGCTGCCACGCCGTCGCATGCTGCCGCGACGGCGGCGAGTGATGACGGACGGGGAAGCAAGGAAGACGAGTGGGCGGGGGACACCTCGTGGTGCGAGGAGGTGGAGAGCCTGGACTTGTCCCACATGCGCCTGCGCCGGTTGACCAACCTCGAGCGCCTGACCCGCCTCCGTCGCGCCAACTTCGCGGACAACGCGCTCACGGTCATCGAGGGCCTGGACGCGTTGACGGTGCTGGAGGAACTGAGCCTGGAGGAGAACCGCATCATGCGCATGGAAAACCTGGCGCCGCTGCGCTTCCTGAAGAAGCTCGACCTGGGCAAGAACGCGCTCACGCGCGTGGAGGGCATCTCGAGCCTGCAGCAGCTGAGCCAGCTCAGCCTGGAGGACAACGAGTTGGTGACCCTGGAGGGCATCGGTCGGCTACCGGCGTTGATGGAGCTGTACATCGGCAACAACAAGATCGCGGGCATCAAGGAGGTGCTGTTCCTCAAGGAACTGCCCAAGCTCATCATCTTGGACCTGTCTGGCAACCCACTGTGTGCCCACACCACGTACCGGCTGTACACGGTGTACCACCTACGCCGCCTCAAGGTGCTGGACGGCGTCGGCGTCGACTCCGCAGAACAAAGCTCAGCGCGGGAGCGCTACTCCGGGCGCCTGACCGCCGAGTTTCTTGAGGAGAAGATTGGCCACGCCTACTTCGAGGCCATCCGCGAGCTGGACCTCGCCTCGTGCCGCATCCGCGAAATCGAGGGCCTGTCCGGCGACAAGTTCCGCTGCCTGTCGTACCTGAACCTGAACCACAACCAGCTCACCGGCAGCGGCCTGTCCGGCCTGACCCAACTCCCGCACCTGTCTGTCCTGCGCCTCAACCACAACCGCCTGTCGGACCTCCTTCCCGGTCTACGTGCCGTGGACCCCGCAAAGGATGGCGCAGGTGGCGAGCCGGGGGGCACCGTCGGTTCCCTGGCACGCCTAGAGGTGCTGCAGCTGGGGTTCAACCAGATCACGGACATCTCGGCGCTGGGGCTGCACCGGCTGCCGGCGTTGAAGGTGCTGTACCTGCAGGGCAACGACATCGCGCGGGTGACGGGGTTGGAGACGTGCTTCGCGCTGCGGGAGCTGGTCTTGGACAAGAACCGCATCAAGTACCTGGACGCCTCGTCGCTGGCCGGTCTCACGTCGTTGCGCGAGCTTCGCATCCAGGAGAACGGCCTGCGGTCGTTGTCGCACCTGCAGTACCTCCTGTCCCTGCAAGTGCTGGCGCTTGGGTTCAACCGCATCTCCGACCTGCCGGAGCTCGACAAACTGGGGTGCCTGCCCTGCCTCACGGAGCTGTGGCTGAGCAACAACCCGGTGGCGCGCAAGCAGCTGTATCGCCCCGGCCTCATCAAGCGCCTGCCGAGCCTGCAGGTGCTGGACGGCCGCGAGATCCTCATGGACGAGCGTGAGCGGGCAGAGCTGTTGTTCAACACCGACCCGCGGCCGCCGCCCATGTATGTGCAGGACACGCGGCAGCCCACCGTCGGTGGGCGTGTGCCGGTGCGCTTGACGTCCGTGAACTTTGAAAGCCTGACTGGCTACCACCGCGACCCGGCACAGCAAGTTCCACTCGTTGCGATGGGCGTGGCAGGACACAGTGCTGAGGATTACCGCCAAGGGTGCGTGCGTGTGTGTGTGTTTGTGCGTGTGTGTGCGTTGCCTCCACCACTCGTGTGTTTCATGCGCACACTTGCATGGATTGAGCGGTTTCTGCCCCCGTTTCTCTGTTTGTTTGTTTGTTTGTTTGTTTGTTTGGATTTCTTGTTCCCCGTTCACGCACCACAGGTACCACGGAGGCGTGAGTGGCACTGGCATGGGTGCGGGTGCTTCAGCAGCAGCCCAAGCGAATTACGTGGACTCCCTGTTGCTACCGCTTGGACGCAATGGCTCCGCACCTCGGGGGCAAGCGGGCGCACGCGTGGCGACACGCCCTGCTCGTGATGCCTCCCCCCTTGGGTTTGACCGCCGCGCAGGTACCTTTGGGTTTGTTTGGGGTTTTGCTTGGTGTGCACGCGTGCCTTATGTGGTGCTTACCCTCATGCGCGTGATGCGCGTGCTTGTGCTTTTTCGTTTGTCTGTTTGCTTTGTGCTTGCCGTGTGCGACACGCGAAGCAGGTCGCGGTGGTCGAGGCTACGTGGGCGGGCGCAACGTGGCAAGGGGCAGTCGCAGCGGGCGCGGCACGTCCCCACGGTACTATGGACGCAGATAGGCGAGCGGTTGGTTGCCATTTCGCCGGGGCGGCATCGTTGTTGCGAGCCCCTTCTGCTTCTGCTTTTGCTTCACGTCTTCCACCAACCACTCAGTAGTCTGAGATTGCGTTTGCTCGCTTTTCCCCATTTGCGTGCCGTGGTATGGTACGGTACTGGTTTGTAGTAGTTGTTGTTGCGTGTGCAGCGATCCTCTGCAAGACCGCATGTCAAAACAACGCAACATGCCCACCAGCATCCCCACCCCATTGGTTGTCTGGCCCACTGCAGCATGCTGCCTGGCACGCCCGCACCACTGACTGTCACGGCCATCATTCACGCGTGGCGTGTGACTTGCGAGAGCAATAGCGAGAGTTACCACACAAGGTTTGGCTGCGTCAGCAACAACCAGAAACCTTCCGCAAGTTGTACCGAGTGCAGCACAACATGAGCACGACAACGCAGCGTCATGATTCAAGAGTGTGGTTTTCTCTCACAACACTTGTGCGAACGAACTTTGACTGACTGCAAAATCGAGATGCTTATCGAGTTCTCAGCTACGAACGCGGTACACAGCATCATCATCAGCGGCCAAAAGAATCCACAATGTCACCGTGTGGCTTGCCAATGGCGTACACCTGGAATCCAATCTCGCGAAGAGCGTCGTGGTCCAGGATGTTGCGCCCGTCAAACACAAAAGCGGGCTTCAACATGGAGTTGAACAGGCGTGTGAAGTCTAATGTCTTGAACTCATCCCACTCCGTCATGATGGCCAGCGCATGCGAGTCTTGCGCAGCCGTGTACGGATCAGCGTCCATGCCGATCAAATCCGTCAGCCCCTTGACGGTCTCTGCGTTCACATGGCAGGTGTGGTCCAGCTCCCAGAACATCTGGTCCTCCTTCACCTTAGGGTCGTACACACGGAGGCGAGCTCGCTCCTCCAGCAGCGTCTTGGCCACGTACGCAGCAGCCGTTTCGCGTGTGTCGCCGGTGTCCTTCTTGAATGCGAACCCCAGGATTGTGATCTTCTTGCCGGTAACGGTGTTGAACATGGTGCTCACCATCTTCTTCGCAAATCGCATCTTCTGGTACTCATTCATGTCGATGACCTGCTGCCAGTAGGCAGCCACGTCACGCAAGCCAAATGACTCGCACAGGTACACCAGGTTGAGGACGTCCTTCTGAAAGCAGGAGCCACCGAAGCCGACAGACGAGCGCAGGAAGTGCTTTCCAATGCGGATGTCGGAACCCACGGCACGGGCTACCTCATCGACATCGGCACCAGTGGACTCGCACAGAGCACTGATGGAGTTGATCGAGCTGATGCGCTGCGCCAGAAAAGCGTTGGCCACGAGCTTAGAGAGCTCGGAAGACCACAGGTTGGTCGTGATGATGCGCTCTGGAGCAACCCACTGCGCGTACACGGCCTTCAGAGTCGCTGCCGCTCGAAGGCCCTCAGGGGTTTGCTGTGAGCCGATCAGCACACGACTCGGCTTGGCCAAGTCGGTCACGGCGGTGCCCTCGGCCAAAAATTCAGGGTTGGACAGCACCTGGAACTTGACACCCGACTCTGACGAGGCTAGCACACGCGACATCGCGTGGGCAGTGCGCACAGGCACAGTCGACTTCTCCACCTGACGTCAACCAGACAGGCGACAGGGGCGGGGGGGACCAGGACCAGGACCAGGACATCGTGATGTGAAAGCAAAGCGCACCGTGTCAGACCACAGTTGCGAGCGGCTGGGGGTTACATGAACAACACAATGCGACGTACCACAATCTTGTCGGACGTGGACACCTTCGCGATCGTACGTGCGCACAGTTCGCAGTTCTTGGTGTTGGATGCTCGGCCAGCGCCAATACCGTGCGTTTTGGTGGGCGTATTCACAGAAACAAACACGATGTCCGCCTCCGCGATACTACCCTCCACATCAGTGGAAAAGAAGAGGTTGCGACCACGGCACTCCTTCACCAGCTCATCGAGCCCTGGCTCAAAGATTGGCAGGTCCTCACTGTTCCAAGCGTCGATGCGGGGCTGCGAGATATCAACCACCGTCACCTTCACACTGGGACAGTACTTGGCAATGGTGGCCATGGTTGGGCCGCCCACATACCCAGCGCCGATGCAGCAGATCTTGATCGACGACACATCGATGTCCTCAAAGCTCACAACATCAGTGGTCTTGGTTTCGGCAGCCATGGTGTGGGAGGAGGGTGCAGAGATGCAAATGTAATGGGTTGTGGGGCGTTTAGGTAAGAACGGCGACGAGCCAGCGGTGACAAGCATGGGCTTTCATGACGTGACAAGCGAATTCAAAATTTGAAGCTTGAAAATTTCTGAAAATTGCGCGAAGTTGAGCACCTGAGAGACTTGGTGCTGAGACTTGGCGAGGCTAGCATGCCACGGGATGGCTCGAAGAGAGGGCAGTTTGCACAAGGTCTGGAAGATTACATCACTTCAAAAGTATGATGATAAGGATAAAGCCCTTGCGATGCTGCAACGGGTTGCGCAACACGTGCGTTCACGTCCCACCATGCATCGCTGCTCGTGTTCTTACTGCACATCCATAGGTTGAGCCAATCCTACGGCAGCGGAAGTGGAGGGTCAAACTACTGGCAGAGTTTTGTCCGCGAGATGCACGGTTACTGGGGATAAACGTGAATCGCTCCATCATCAAGATTCGTTGTGAGTGTGCCAGAAGCATGTACGGACACAGGCACATCAAAGCCTCACCACCCCATTTCTTTGGCACCTTGTGTATGTCAGTGCGCCCAGCGGGACGCACCTCGTTCTTTTCTTATGAACACGTGCTTGGAACGATGTTGCACGAACTTACTCACATGGAAGTTGGTCCACACAATAAGCAGTTTTACAAGGTAAGTACATGAATGCGCCCATTGCTGCTCTGGTACACGTGCAGCCAACGCAACGCGTGTGGTATGACCTAAGCTACTGGACACCCTTCGCTCGGACATGGAAGGACTTTTGGCGTCTGGTACGCTGCGTAGATTGCATGACTCCGCTCATCTGTCTCACTCGCTTGCTGCGTCGTCCTGCAGCAGCTGGCAGTGCTTGGGACGCACACGGCAGCGCGCCGTCGTTTCCTGGGCCCGGATTGGTGTGTGCAAACCATCCCATGACCCCACAGCTCTTCGCAGTGAACCCTCACCAGCATTTGCTTGCGTGTGTGTGTGTGGCGCGCGCGCGCGCGCGTGTGTGTGTGTGTGTGTGTGTGGGTTGCTGTGTATCGCCTTCAGACGTTGGGCACTGCGAGGATCACGCGACCTCGGCGTCGGAGTCGTGCAGCGGAACGTGAAGCGCGGGCCAAAGCGATTGAAGAGCGGATCCGGGTGTGTGTCGAGCTGATGGCCGCGCAGTGAGCAGCATGTGTGTTGGATGACTGTTTTGTGCTGCAGCGCGCGAGCTTGCGGCGAGGAAGTGGCCAAGTGCTCGGGGGACGAGGGCTGGCTCCTGGCGTGGTACGTGTGCCCTGCCGCGACAGGTTTGTGTGCTTGAGTGAACCAAAATCAATCTTGCTCGAGTGTGTGTGTGTTTTATGTTTTTTGTGTGTGCCTGTGCCTGTGCCTGTGCCTGTGCCTGTGCCTGTGCCTGTGCCTGTG
>Ga0213833_1001426_pt1 | contig 17099 bp, 28 predicted proteins | sample SWATP21_FD_160575 | JGI IMG/M metagenome (GOLD analysis project Ga0213833, IMG submission 160575) | Coastal seawater microbial communities from Marineland, Florida, United States - SWA TP2 #1 | ecosystem: Environmental > Aquatic > Marine > Coastal | place: USA: Florida | collected 2016-08-14
ACTCACCTCACCCCGTGCGCTGGCTTGCAGGAGGATGCACATGAGCATGTGACGACATCAGTGTTCCCCCTCAACACAAATGGCATGTTCCTTGATGACCACGGCACTGTGTTGCACGGACGAAGTCGCACGGGAGACTCCGAGAGCTTTGCGCAAAAGGTCGCCACAGTTGCTCCCTTCGTCATGTCGCCGCGCCCACTCCAATTGTCGTTGCCGGGACAAGACCAGGATGCTGCGCTGGTTCGTAGGAGTTTTGGTTGTGTTTTGTCTTTTTTTTCTTTCGGGGAGGGGGTTGTTGGTCTTCCTTGCTCCGTGGCATACTCGGGCCTCCATGTCGTGCCCAAGTCTCACGCTATGGCATGGGAATGGGCTCACACGCACACAGCACCATGACTACGTTGCAAATGTATTCGTGCGACCCGCCGTGGCGGTTCATGACATGAGCACGGAAATGGTGTCGCAACTAGAGGTGTGTGTGTACACTGCCGTGGTCGTGCGCAACGCAACCTGTGTGATGCCTTGTTGGGTGGATGCCTGCTGGGGTTGGTTTGCCTTGGTTTGGCTTGCCTAAAAACTTCTGTGGGGCGGACGTTGTGGTGCAACGACCCTCTCCAGGATCGTGTGGACAAGCTGGCCCGCAGTACGGCCGTGCACAACGTACGTCGAGCGGCAGTGCACATGCTGGGCTGTGTTCAGCGACCTGATCGTTCGCGGTGACTGTGAGACAGATGCGTGTGGCGGAGCTCCGAGAAGGGTTGAAGGGTAGTCTTGAGAAAGCTGTTGCTCTCCGTGCCAAGCAGGGAGAGATTCGTGCCAGATTGCAGGCACGTAGTGGGAGTAGCGTGCGCCGTGCTGTGCTCGTCGTGCTGTTTGGGTGACGCAGGATTGGGTTGCACAGGCCCTCCGTGAGTCCTTGCATGCAGGAAGCAACAGATTGTCAAGGCGAGAGAAGGATTTCATCCGTGAGATCCATGCGTTGAGTTCCACATGTGCATCACTGGATAAGCTGGTGAGTCAGTTCGTGCGCGGGTGCAGGTGGTATGCTGCTGCTGCGCTGTGGCGCTGAACTTGGTGGCTCTTGTGTAGGTCGATCGAGCTGCGGGCATCGTGGAACAGCGTCTTGCATCCCATCCCAGGATGCATACCCCGGATCAGTCTCTGCACTCAGCCATCAAGGCGCACCCACTGTTCAGCCGTGGTAGAGTACATGACATGTTGACGCGACACACAGCTATTCTCGACTTGTGCAAACGGTACGACATGTGGCGATATCCTGCAATGTGGGCTGCTTCTCACTCACCAACATTGGGCCCTGTGATGCGATCCTTTCCATTCCACAGTGATATTGAAGCTGCAAAAGCCGTGTGGAAGGATGCTGCAGATGACGACGTAGCCGATGCTTTAGGGCGTCTCTGCGTCGGGTAGCAACTGCTGTTCGAACATTACAGTGTGTGTATTTGTCAATCACATCGCAGTTGATTACGAACAGGCAGTCACCAGCACTGTGCGAGTGTGGTGCTGTCAGGTGCCTCCCTGGCTCGCAGGCGACGGCACTGTGTGGCATTCTCGGCATTGAACTGGTCGCAATACGTTGTGAGCACACGTCGTGCGGCGCAGAGAGCTGCAGGTTAGCCGACAGATCGACGCGTGGCCGGAGCCGCAGCCTGCAAACGTTGTCAACATGTCCAAGCGCGGAAGTGGAGCGGGTGGCGGGGCAGAGAACTTCCCCGACCTGCACCACAAGATGAGCAAGAAGATTGCACAGCTCACGAAGGTAATTTACCACCTGAACACGCGGAACGATGACCATGAGCAGGAAATGGCAGCGCTGGCGGCGCAGCACGAGTCCGAGATCAATGGCATCCTGCAGGACGCTGCAAACAAGATCAATCGTTTCAAGGACGCCCTGGCGAAGCAGCGTGAGGCGGCGAAGGAAGCCACCACAGTGCGGATGCTTCAGGAGCGGCATGAGGATGAGCGTGCGTCGGTACTGGCACAGTTTGAGGAGTACAAGCGCACCGTCAAGGAGCGTGAGCGCGCGCAGCAGACGGAGTTTGCGTCACGCCTCCGTGACATGAAGCGGAGCATGGACGAAGCCAAGGACCGTTTTCGTGACCGCATGGAGCAGTTTGCCAAAGCCGCCAAGGACCTGGCCGCGAACAGCTCGATCTCCAACGATGAACTGGAGCGCCTCAAAGCCAACCACAAGCAGGAAATGGAGGATCTTGTGCACAAGTACAACAAGCAGTACAATGACATGCTGGCGCAACGTATGGAAGAGGAGGACAAAATGAGAGCGGAGTTAGAGGCGGAAAACAAGGCGGCGTGCGAGAACCTCAGCAAGCAGTTCGAGAGCCGGCTGAAGAAGTTTCGACAGCAAGCTGAGGACGCGCGAGCAGCTTTGAAGAAGGCCTCCGATGAAGCAATGCTTCGGGCGATCAACGATCATAAGGTACTTCAGCGGCGCAGCTGAAACGCAAGGCGTGTGTGTCTGTCGCCATGCGTGTCCGTTTTGTTTCATGCATTGATGTGTTGTTTGTGTGGTGTGGTGTGGTGCAGAACGCCATGTCTCGCGCCCTTGCTGACCTTGACGACACCAAGTTGGAGCTGACGCGTGTCAAACAGTCAAACGTCGACCTGTCTTCCAAGAATGATGGACTGCAACAACGCGTGCACGAGCTTGAACAACGACTGTTGTCTACAGAGTCGGCACTCGCAAACTTGCGTGAGCAGAGTGGCAAGGGCCAAGACGAGCTTCGCGGCTTGTTGGCTGATCGCGACGACAAGATAGGACTGCTTGAGGGACAGCTCTCCATGATGGAAGGGGCCAACAAGCAACTTGGTGAGGATGTAAGTTGCCTCGCGCCGTTTGTCTTCGTGCCGACCGTATGTTCAACGGGGTTGAGTGCTCACGTGGACGCACATGTTGATCAGCTCACAGAAAGCCGTGACCGAGTGCGAAGCCTGGAGTCCAAGCTACGCGCCGCTTCTGATGCCAGCAGCGTACGTGGTTGCGTCAGTGGTGCTTGTTCTGTTCTTTGTCCACCTGGTTCCATGGTGGCCACGTGATGAGTGACCACGGGGGAACACCGGGCCCTGATACCTTGCTGCGCATCAATGCACCAGGGTTCCCAAGCACAAGCGTCAAAGCTGCAGGAAGAGCTTGAGGCACGCAACAGCGATTTGCAGCAGCTTCGAGACCAGCTCCGCGAGGCAAAATCGAGCATTCGCGGCCTGAATTCGGTACGTGATATGTGACCTGCGCGGGACTGCGTTTTGTTGCGTTGCTCTTGGCGTCACGAGCGGCGGCTTTCCTTTGGCACAGGATTTGGAGGACTCCAAGTCGCAGCTCGCATCGACCGAGTCAAAGTACAGCAAGCAAGTTGATAAGCTTCAAGCAGAACTGAAGGCCCTGTCTGCGCGCTTGAAGGCTTCTACCGGAACCGCACAAGACGCCCTGGACGCAGCAAAAGAACGGGAAGCTGAGCTTCGGCGTGCCATGAAGGCGGCCCAAGCGGAGAGCGACAAGGCCTTGAAGACTGCCCGCAGTGAGCACCGAAAAGCGCTGCAAGACGCCGATGCACAGCACTCCAAGGCACAAAAAGAAGCGTACGCCCCCACCACTCACGCTCGTTCGCATGCAACACGCATCAGCACATCCGGCTCGTGTTTCGTTTTTTCCTTTTTGGTGGAATTTTGTTGTCTTGTCAACCTCATCTGGGCGCCTTTGTGTGTGACAGAGTGAATGCCGCAAATGAAAAGTTGAAGAAGGCCCAAGCCGATGCCGCTGCACGTCTGAAGGACAGAGAAACAGCACTGAAGCAGAAGTTTGAAGCCGATCGCACAAACCTGCAGCAGCAGAAAGAACGCGATGTTGCCAAACTTCGCAAGCAGGTTGGTGCCGCTGCAGCATGCAACGCGTATTGTCACGTGTAACACCAGCCATGTGGTTGCACCAGGCGGAAGACGAGAAGACAACGCTGACAGCACGTTTGGAACGTTTGACTGCCGAGTGTGAGCGCATGAAGAAGGATGCTCTGCACAAGAGCAGCACCGCTGAAAACATGATGAAGAAGGTGGAACAAGAGAACTCAGAACTTACCAAGGCGGTGAAGATGCTCAAGGAGAAGCTGCGGGTGGCAAGTGAGGACGGAAAGCGTGCTGGGAGGATGGTCGAGGGGCTGAAGAAGCAAGTCGAGGAGCTTCGACTTGAGATCCGGGTTCGTGCCAAGGGGTGTTGTTGCTACGTTGCCGCTTTGATTCGATCGTGGCCGCCGCCTGCGGCAACGCGACGCGTGACGTCGAAACACTTGGACGACAGGATGTGCAAAAAGAGGCACAACGCAAAATCAAACGCGAGCTGAAGGCGGCAGAGGAGGCCTGGCAAAAGAAGATCAAAGAGCAGGCAACCACGATCAAGAACAAGGCGAACTCAGAAAAGAAGCAGGCTTTGGCTGCCCTGAAGGCAGAGTACGAGGCGAAGGCTCGCAAGCAAATGGTGCGCCTTGGCTTGTGGCTGTGGTGTGCAGTGCGAGAGCTGGCAAGCCACCGGTGCCAACGTCTTGCACCTTTGATATGCAATGCGAACAGAGTGAGGCTGGTGCAGCGCATGCGGAGCTGTTGAAGCAACTGAACGACTCAGAAGCTGCTGCCAAAGCTGCTGCCGAAAAGGCCGCTGCTGAACTCGCGGCTGCCAAAGCTGCTGATGCCGCCGCACGAGAAGCTGCAGGCCAGCGTCTTTCCAAGACTGTATCGGAGTGGGAAGGTCGGCATACAGCTGCCGTCGAGGAAGGGAAGGTGAATGTCGCATCAACTGTAGCTCGCATGGACCGACAACGGCAGCAAGAACTGGCACAACAGCAGCAAGGCCACGAAAATGAAGTTGCGCGTGTGCGAAACGAGCACAACAAAGCCACCCGCGACTTGGAGGAGCAACATCGTCAAGAGCTGGCCAGACAGCGCAGCAACATGCAAGAAGAACGGCGGCAGGGTGAGCAAGTTCTTGCCCAGGAAAAGGTAGCGTACGAACCTGGGACGATGCGCGGCGGTGTGTCCGTTCTGTCTGTGTCGGACATCATTTGATGCTTCTACGCTGTATGCTCAACCCCGCAGGCCAAAGCGTTGCAGCAACTCACGGACAAGCTCAGAGCAGAGCACCAGGACGAAATGGATACTGCGACGATGCGTGCGAAACGGGCTCACGCCGAGGTGACTGCCCAGCTGCAAAACACCACAGAACAGCTAAATCGCGCCACAGAGCGTGGGAACGGTTTGGATGCTGACCTGCGGCAGGTGCGTGCTCACTATTGTGACGTGCCGAGTGCAGGCACGGTGTGCGTGTCCAGGAGATCGCTCACCCTGTGTCTTTCCTGTGCCCGTTCTGTGTGTGATCGATCATCAGACGCGTCATAATTTGAGTGATGCGAACCAGCGCATTGAGCAGTTGATCGAAGAGAACCGATACGCGCTCACGCAACTCTCTGATAGCATGAATGAAGCTCACAAGCAGGAGATGGACAAACTGGTCGCGGAGCACATCCGGCAAACAGAGGCGTACGTGTCAAGTCACTCGATTGGTGCTGTCGTGGCACACTGTTTCATGCCTGCGCCCCCGTGCCGCGCTGTTCTGCAGACTGCAACATGAATTTGAGCAAGCCAAGCAAATGTTCATGGAAGAACGTGAGGTGTTGCAGCAACGCTGTGACGAGTTGGAGACCAGGTTTAAGAACCGGTTCGTTGTGGGGAGTGACATGTGAGAGCGGAAGTACGTGACAGCTAAGGGTTGGGGCCTGCGTCTTTTTCGTTTCTTGCAGGGAGTCGAGGCCAGAAGACATTGAGCGCATCCGTCAACTCGCCGGGTTGTGCGCACAGAAGGACATTTTGGTGAGAAAGACTCAGGAAGAGATGAAGTACTTCAAATTGGAGCTGATGAACCGGGAAGAGAACTTCAACAAGACCTTCAACCGAAAGCCTACAATAGGGGTGATGTCTGTCGTCAAGTCCAAGGGACCCGGCGGACCTGCCACCATTGATGCCACCAACAAGGGCCTTCCACCTCTCGGTGCCGGTGGCCTTACAGCCACTGCTAGCTCGCGTGCCATGCAAGCACCACAGCGGACACAGTCCATGCGTGTGAAACGTGGAAGCTCTGCCGGGAGACAACGCAAGTAAGTGGGTCCGCCAATCAGTCAGTCAGTATGTCAGTCTGCACGTGAAGTGAGCGAGTAGTGCGGTCCCAAATACTGGTTCGCACAATGTACCAGCCAAGCCTGCTCTCGTGCGCCTCAATGCCCACGCACAACGAGTTCTCATCTTCTCACATGTGCAATGAGCAAAAATACTGCGTGTGATGGAGACGATTTGTGTGTGTGTGGTGTGTGTAAGAGTGACACGGTTAACGTGATACGGTCTATGTTGCCCAAGGTGCAAAGAAATAACAGCAAAAAGCACCAACAGCACGTGATCAACACCAAACACGTGCGCAACTAGCAGCCACGATGAACGAAGGCTGCACGGAACGGAAGGAAGAAAAAAACGGGCCGCCAGGACGTGGAACACCAGCTGTGGTGCTCCAATCCTCATCACGACAACTACAGGCGTGCGGGAGCCACAGGGGCAGGCGCAGACATCACAGCCTGATCGTTGCCCAGATCTGAGAAGCCAAACGAAAAGTCGAGTGGTGTCTGAATGGCATCGAACCCTGCCGGCGAGCGCGGCGCGTGGTTCCAGGCAGACGGAGTGAGCACATCCATGATGAGTGTAGGCGAGTCGTTCAGCGGGACCTCTTCTGAGACGCTGGGTGGATCGATTTGCAGAGCAGGAGCGTGGCTGTCTTGCTGCAAGTCCGCGTGGGTACGGGCAGTGCGCAGCAACTCACGGAAGCCGCCTTCCTCCAGCGAGTCATCCAGAGACGCCAGCATGTCGTGGACAAAGCTCGAAGGCACGGTTTGTGACGGAACGCTGGATGAAGAGCCACCCAGAGAACCAGACAGAGCCATCTCGGCTTCAACATCGGTGTCGACCTCCGCCAAGCTCTCCATGTCAGAGTCGGTTACACCACAGTCATAGCCCTGGGTGTAAGCATCCGCGAGCAGGCTGTGTGTGGGAAGGAGTGGCGGCAGCGACACAATCATGCCATCGGGAACAAAGTCGTCGACTGCGCGGGGTGCAGATGTCCGACGCGTGGCAGCAGAGCGAGTGCGACGGCGCTTCAGGATGGAGGGGGCACGGCGGCGGCGTGGCATGCTGGCAGACACAGGACGGCGGGGCGAGGTAAAGCCTGGGTTGGGCATAGCCGGACGAGATGGTGTGATGGGCGCAGACGGGGCGTTATCACGGGCCACCAAAGGCTTCATGAAGCGAGGGCGACGAGGAGTCATCCCGGAGCGCGTGGCTTCGGCAGGGCTGTCTTCGACCGCTGACGGCTTGGTGAGGCTGGCCAACTGCACCGGGCGGTTGGGTCGCGCGGTGGTGCGCTGGCTGAAGCGCATCGTCTTCAAGCGGCGTTCCAGAGCCATCAACGCTTCGTGGCCGGTGGAGTCGCTGCACACTGCGACACGCGCGGGACGCTTCTGCACACGACCGCGGCCGGGCTTGCTCGAGGCGTGCGCACGAAGGGGCGCAAGCGACGGCTGCGCGCTTGAGGGAAGTTGTTTGATGCTAGGCATTGTGAGGGAGGCCATACTGTGCTGACGAAAGCGTTGTGGGCCGGCTGACGGTTGCTGGTGGTTGTGCGTTGAGTTTCACGGACGTTCTCAGCAACGCGGAGAAAGCGACAGTGTACAGCAAGGCGCAGTGGGTACAGTTGATCACACAAGGTATGAAGCGTCGGGGTGTGTGGCAACAAGATACGGTGCCTTGATGGCAGCAGAGGGGGAGGGTTGCTGCGCTGATGCGGTGTGACTCACTGTTTTGGCGGGAGCTGCGCACGCCAACGCACTCGCAAGATCGAGAAGCAAACGAGAAGAACATGCATTGTGAAACCGTGATGGTAGTTCGGTTACATGAAAGCGCGAAAAGGACAGGATAGTGCCACAGTCTTTTCCTGTGGAACTTCTTAGTTTCAGTACATCAAGGCAACCGGTGCGAATCAAGCACGCAGTCAAGCAACGAATAAGTCCGTGGTGACTCTCTACCCGACCCTTTCACGCCGTGCCGGCACCAATCCACAGCACTGAACGTAGTCGCTCGCAGTTGCGTGCGTGTTTCGAATAGTGGTGGACCTGGGGCGCCCTTGTGGGAGCGGCGTGTTTCTTCCTGTTGATAGACGACCATGGCGAACTCGTACGTACATTGTCGCCCGTGCCTCTCAGTGTGCTTCCAGCTTGTTGCTGCATGGCGTCGTAGTTACGGGTGTGTGCATGGTGCAGCACATACGACCAACAATGGCAGGAGGCCATGGCGGAGCTCAATGAGCAGCGCCACATTGAGGATGACACCCTCGAGATGGAAGACGGCGATGAACCGCCACCCGTACGTCAGTGCCCTGCCCCTGCCTTGTACCACACTCTTTGACACGCTTCTTGTGTTGTTCTGTGTGTGTGTGCACTCTCTTCTCTTGTGTATGCTTTTGTTCGCCATGAGCAGAAGGTGCAGGTAGCACCCCTCGAAGCCTTTCAGCACTTTGCGTGCTTGTACATCAAGTACCTGCAAATCTTCAGAAAGTTAGAGGAGTGTTACCACGGAATGGTACACCCACAGAAGCGCATCGATGTGAAGCGCATTCTCAAATTGGTCATGACTCACACATTAGAGCAGAAGCTGCTACTCGTGAAGTGGAACCCTCCCAACCCTGACCTGTGTCCAGCGCCCGGGAAGCCACCTCAGTTTCCCTTCCCGTGGGAGTACGTCAACTTGGATGACATCTTGGTTGACTTGAAGCTCCCTCCGGAAACCCTGGAGGTCCCAGTACCCCGGTACTTCATTGAAGATCGTGCCACGGAGATTCGGAACCGAAACAAGCTGATCCAGGGCTACATGAACCTCAAACTCGGAGTGGACCGGGTTCATGTGGAAGTGGATGAAGACCTTGCCGCAGCGGGTGGCGACATGACATTGGCACAAGCAATCCAGGCTATCCAACGGAATGAGCGTGGGCGGCAAGGTCGCGCACGTGCTGTCCTGATGAAGGAGCTCCGGGAGGAGGAGAAACAGCGACGGATGTATGACATGACGGCCACAGCCACGACGGACAAGGATCCTGAGATTGCTGCCTCCAATATCCAGAAAGTGTACAGAGGGTACGTCATGATGTGTCGTTTGAAAGGCTTTTGAGTGCCTTTTGTTCTGACACCCAAATGTGCGAATCAGATACACATCTCGCCGAAAGGCCGCTCGCGCCCGCGACGAGGAGCTTGTCTTCATTGGCATGAAACCCGCCCCCACAGACAACAGTGAGGAGTTGGAGCTTGCCTTACGCCAGGCCCAAGCGAAGCGCAAGACAGAGCAACTTGAGAACAAAGAGGCTTACGAGAAGGCGTTGGGCGGACTGTTCGAAACTGTGCTCGAGGAGGAAGGACCGGAGATTCGCGAGAAGCTCACACAAGATCGTCGCAACTGGTTCACCGAGGAGCTTGGCAAAGGAAAGTTCCCTGACAACTTGGAAGGATACTACGCGATGCTAAATGTACGTGTGTGTGTGTGTGTGTGTGTGTGTGTGTGTGTGTGTGTGTGTGTGGCGTGGCGCGGCGTGCTTTGGGCGCGCACTCAGAAACTAAGTTCACAGGCACCCAGTCCCGAAGAAGCTGCCCGCCTGAAGGCCGAAGAAGAAGCCAAAGCCGAAGAAAAAGGCAAGAAAGGCAAAAAAGGCAAGGGCAAGGACAAGAAGGACAAAGGCAAAAAAGGCAAGAAAGGAAAGAAAGGAAAGAAAGGCAAGGGAGACGGTGACGACGCTCCCAAGGCCATCTTGCCGCCGCCTCTCACCGGACCTTCCGAGTTTACTCGCTCTGTACGTTTCGTTTCGACCATGGATCGCATGTTGATGTGTTGGATTTTGGTTGCTCGGCCAAGGCACTGACATAGGGTTGGCTTCAGGCTGGAGAAGCCCTCAGCCAGTATGAACAGACGTGGCTGGACCGTGACGAGTCCGACAACTTCAACCAAAAGCACGAAGACGAACTGGCCAAGGCCGTTGTGCGCCCCAACGTGGAGGATGAAGTCCGCAAGCAAGTGGACATCATGCTGACTGAGCAACTCGAGAACTTCAAGAAGCAGCTGAAGGAAGCCTCGGGTGGCAAGAAAGGCAAAAAGGGGAAGAAAGGCAAAAAAGGCAAAAAAGGAAAGAAAGGCAAGAAAGGCAAGAAAGGCAAGGGGAAGAAGGGGAAAAAGGGCAAGACGAAGGCCCTCCCCGGTGCCAAGCTTGTCGGTGCCATGGATATCGACCACATGCTTTCCATTCTTGTCGAGAACCGGATTGTCAACAACCACCGCGAGCGCCACATTTCTGACCTGCATGGCGATTTCAACTACCTGGGCACGGCGTACCAAAACGCCAACACACCAGGCCAGCGCGACCCCATCACGAAGAACTGGATTCCTCAAGACCCGTCCATGGCTCAGATCCGCCAAAACCTCACGGAGTATGCCGTGCTGCCTTTGGGCGAGCCCGAGGTGCGCAAGAGCCTCCACAAGTTTGCTGCGGAGCATGACACCAAGTTCCCCCAGTCCGTCCTGCTGTATGGGCCTGCTGGGAGCGGCAAGACCATGCTGGTGGAGTCTGTTGCCCAAGAGACCGGCGCAGTATTGTTCAACTTGTCGCCCTCAAACTTGGAGGGCAAGTTCACAGAGAAGGGTGGCGCCACCAAGCTCCTTCACATGGTGTTTTCCGTCGCGCGTGAACCCGCTATGGCACCCGCCCTGATTTACATCGATGAATGCGAGAAGATTTGTGCTCCCACTGGGAAGAAGAAGACTGTTTCGGAAGGCCCGGCGCGCTTCAAGAAGGACTTGTTGACCTACATCAACTCACTCAAGCCTGTGCGTGTGCTGTCGTCGTGGCCTGCGGCGCTTCGTGTTTTGACATGTTCCTTTTCATTGCAGGAGGATAGCGTGTTTGTCATTGGTTGCTCCCGGACTCCTTGGGATGGCGATCAAAAGTCGCTGTCGAGTTGCTTCCATCGCCACCTTTTCCTGCCGTACCCGCAGTACTCATCAGTGCTGATGCTGTGGAAGAAGGCGTTGAACGATGTGCTGCGGCCTCACAAGCGTCAGCTGCCCGCTGAGTTTGATATCAGCAGCTTGGCACATATCAGTTTGGGATACTCTGCAGGAAGCATTGTGAAAACTGTCCGAGCCACCATGACAGATCGGCGAATCGAGCGACTGGACAAGCGCCCTCTGACGGAGTCCGAGTTCATCCAGGCCCTGTCACGGTGCCCACGCACATTCAACTCTGACAACAAGCAGTTCCGAAAGTTCACAGAGGCAATCACAGGTTTGGAGGCTGCTCGTGCCGCTGTGCGTGCCGCCGCTGCCGGCGACGACGACGGTGGCAAGAAGGGCAAGAAAGGCAAGAAAGGAAAGAAGAAGAAGAAGTAGTCCGTGTTCAACACGGCGTGTTGCGTTGCCTTTCACACGGCGTGTTGCGTTGCCTTTCACATACAATTTGCAAAAGGACTCATACAACACTCCTGCACGCAGTGGCACACGCACACACAAGAGCTGCCCTGGTTCAGCGCTGCTGTTGGTCACCATGTCTGAGCCACAGTACTACCGCGGGCGGCCACTTCCGGAAGGGATGAGTTTGGGCCCACCTGGTTCGGATAGGCAGCTTCCAGAACTTACAATTGAGGAAATCGAGTCCACGGGCATCGTTGACGGCATTGACCTTAGTGTGCGTGCTGTGTGGTACTGAGAACCGTGCAATGGGGTCACCGTCTGCGCCATTCTCCAGAAACCTGAGTCAGAACAAGACGATTTTGTGAAGGCACTCCTCAATGTCGAGTACGATGAGGATGATACCCCTGCCAAGCTCGCTGAGCGCAGCAAGAACAAAGGCAACACCATGTACAAGCGGGGCTCCGAGTACTTCGGCAATGCCCTGCGCCATTACAAGGTTGGTTCCGTCCCATCAACGCCAGTCCCAGACGTGCTGTGTTGTGCATTCGTTTTGTGTTGTTGAAACGCTCCCTGTCCTCGATTTGTTTCACACTGCACAGGACTGCGTCCGACACTCGATGAAGGTGGCCAAACCCACTGAAGAAACGAAGCAGGTACACTCCATCGCCCTGAGTAACTCTGCCGCCATCCACTTGGTAGGTCCTTGTTTGTGCAAGCGTGCACATCTATGGGAGCGCTCAATGTGTCTGCGCCGTGACTTGCGCGACATGCGCTCCGCAGGCACGAAAACAGTGGGACAAGGTGACGGACGCGTGCGAGAAGGCGCTCAACCTGTGGCCTGGCAATGTCAAGGCGTGCTTTCGAGCAGGCAAGGCCCACAGCGTCAGCGGTTCTTTGGCGAAGGCGCAAGAGTACACGCGGCGTGGACTTGCTCTTGAGCCAAAGAACAAGGTGGGACACACCCACACGGCTCTGCTTGTGCAGTGCATTGGGCTGGGGCTCATGTTCTTGCGCAGGCGCTCAAGAAACTGCTGAGACTCATCAAGAAGAAGCTCGATGTGCTGGAGGAGAGAAAGGTTGGTTGACCTTTGATGGCTTCCACAAGCGTGTGTGGTATCAACGAGGCTAGTGTGCTCATCTACGTGTCGTGTGGGCGGTTGTTCAGGCAGCGGCAGCGGCAGCGGCTCGGGCACTGCAAATGAAACGGATACAGGTACGATGGGTGCCGAGTCGGGTGTCCTGTGTGTCTGTGTCTGGTCTGACAAGGGCGCGCGATGCAGTTGCGTGAAGCATGTGAGGAACGACACATTGTGGTCGGCTTGCCAATCTATGATGCGCCATCATCCCACAACAGCGCCGTTGTTGTTGATCAGGCACGAGGGCACTGTTGGTTCGGGTGTGGACGATGTGGACGACCCGAGGCTCATGTTGCTTTGAACTTGAACAGGAAGGAATTATGCATTGGCCATGCATGTTCCTGTACGACGAGTACAGCACAAGCGACTTCGTGGCACAATTCAGCGAGATGAACACGTTCCGACAGCAGTTAGAGGTGGGTGCGGAAGCGTGCAGCTGAAATGAAGCGGCGCCACGGTGACACAGTGGCGCATGTTCCGACAGGTGATGCTTCCGGATCGTGGAGAGAGCGCCCCTTGGGATAAGGATGGTGCCTACCGAGTTTCGAACGTGGACGTGTACTACGTTGAGCGTGCCACTGTCGCACTCCCTCCGCATCTGACGTTCCTGAGTGAGGGCGATCCCGCGCTGCTAGAGTGCAAGGTATGCACGCATCGCTGCCCGTGCCAAACAAAGAACGCCGCGTTCTCACCTCGCCACCCATGGTGCTGACGCCACAGGAAGCTGCTGAAGAGAATCAGAAGCACCCTGATGACCTGTTGTGGGTCAAGGTTCCCATGGACGCGCCACTGCTGCTGGCACTGTGTCAGAAGCACCACATCATCCCCAGGTATCCTGTGTTCCATGTCGTGGCTCGGAACCGGGCGTACTATCGCGAATTCTACAAGAAGAGACGAGGCAAGATCGTCAAGCTGAAGATGCCATCGACATAGTCAAGCTAATATTGTGGTTGCCGAGAATAACACAAACAATGGAGCCGCCACGACGTCAGCACCCACATCCACAACCTTGACCCGGTCAAAAGCAGAAGGTCTAGTTGGCAGCAGCAAGAATCTGGTCCTTGAACATGAAGAAGGCAACAGCGAGGAGCAACACCAAGACGGGGACCATCATGGACGAGCCACCGCCGGAAGAAGCGCCGGAACCGCCAACCTTGCTCCCAGACCCGCCTCCCAAGCTGCCCTCCAGGGTACCGACAAGCATGCCCTCCATCTGGATACGAGAAGTCTCGGAGTGGCCAATGTCCTCGAACTCGTCGGTGGCATCAGCACCTGGAAGTAAAAATGAAACGACGCACCAACATCAACAAGCGAACACACACGGCAGACCGAAAACCCAATCACACGGCTGCGTACCGGCAGTGTCAAGCAGCACGTCGCCGCCACCTGGGTGCTCGTCCATGAAGTCGGACACATCGTACACCTTGCCGTGCACGACGATCCACAAGTCACCGGTCTTGTTGTGCTCATTCAGCTCCTCCAACGTAACCTTGCGCTCGGCAGCCATGGTAACGGACGGGGGAGAGTGAGGGTGTGACGTTGATGAAGTGCGAAGCCTGCTGTGCCACCACGTGTGGGCACGTCGCGTCGCATGGATCTTTTTTTCTTACGTCACGCCACACTCGCTCAAACATATGGTATATTTCTGGTGTTTTACGCACGCAGCTGCAGTCCCGCAGCTGGTTGTCACTGTTGTGCGCGTGCCGCTTATGTAGCTCACACCTGCGACTTCGATGGATCCAGAAGCGCCCGAGAGCAAAACAAAAGATGCCTCCTCGCCGCCACGTGACTTCAGTTTAATCATCGAGGGCGTGGTGTCCGCCGGTCGCCGGCTGATCAAGGATCATCGCACAGGCTTCTTCGGCACCAAGCACCCCAAGTGCATGGCCGGGAACGATTTTGTCGCCTGGCTGGTCGAGAACGGGCCCTATGGTATCAGGAGTGAGAGTGGTGCCGTTGAAGCAGCGCAGAGCATGATGAAGGCCGGGCTGCTGCAGTGCGTGAGCCACGAAGCGCTGTCTGAGTTCAAGAACTCGAGCAAGCATCTGTACCGACTCAACGCCCTGGAGCGCGCACAGTGCGCTTGCGGTGTCGCTGATCACTGGCGAAAACTATAACATGCAGTGAAATTTTGATTCGCTCAAGCAATCAGCCTGCATACCACAAGCGGCGGCATGCGGGGATGTCCCAGCCTGAAAATCTCCCAGGTCGTCTCACGAGGCATACGAGATGTAGGACGTGAGCATGGCTTGTGACTGCGGGTGCTTCAAAGGCATGCGGGGATATCCCAGGTCGTCTCACGGGCATACGAGTCACGGCACGATGTAGGACGTGAGCATGGCTTGTGACTGCGGGTGCTTCAAAGGGCGCAGGGAGAATCCAACATGAATGACCTGCTTGAAACCTTCCGCTACCTGCATCGCCGCCATCAGTAAGCTTGAATATGAAACGCAGGGAGCAACTGCATGAACAACGCCACACAGGCTGCTGCGTACACTTGGGGGTGTGGCGTTCTTGAAAAAGGAGTGAATCACCATATCAGGGACCTTGCGGCGATCCAATGCGTGTGGATTTGCCTTGCGGAACTGGTTCAAGTGAAAGCAGGCTTCCTTGGACACATCAAAGACGATTGCGCGGGCGCGCACTTTCTGGTTGGTGTTCAACACAGCACAGGGTGACACGAGGGCAGTGTCGGGGAGTGCAGATGCACGAACCGTTTTGCGAGCCAGAGCAAGCCAGTCGCTTCGCGTCTTGGCATCTCGGTTGGTTGCATCAACAACGACACTGTTTCCTTTCAAGAGCTCAGCTTCAGCGACTTTGAGGCATTTTCGTTTGGTTTTGAGGGTGTCCTAGCTCACCGACGCACAGAAACATACGTGAGAAGGCGCCAGGTACGTGAGCACACACCGTACAAACACCAACCTGATTCACGCGGGTATGGTTTGGTAGGTGGTTTGCACAAAGGGAGGACTTGCCACAGCCAGGGCTTCCATGAAGGACTACAAGTTCTTGCACCCCATCGCCCAAGTCAAGAGGCTCGGATGATCCGTCTTTCCTTGGGTTGCTCGGCAACGCCACCAATGACGCGGGTGAAAAGCCCGTTGGTTTGAGTTTGCAGTGCAGAGGCTGGCACGGATGCCCACCCAACATACGCGATGAGCACCACACCGACACCCAAGCAAACACTCGTACGCGTGCAACGAACGGCTTTGTTTCCATCAAACGCTGCTTCGGGGGTCATAAACGTAATGCCTGGACAGCACCACGCATGACGACGCACTCCCGGAAAGACGAGAAAGGAACAACGGCCTCACCTAGGTTGAGAGCAAACTTGAAATCTCCACAAGAATGGTCCTTTTTTGGCTTGCCAGGCTTTGCAGCTGGTCGTCCAGCGGCGTCACCGAGATACACGCTCTTGGTGTAGTCAATGGCCATTGCACCGTTACAGTACGTAGCCTAGAAGTGCGTGCCAAGTGGGGCATAATAAGAAAAGTTGCAGGGGGCGCAGTAACGGCACCGAACATACCATGAATTGCCACATTCCAACACAAGGTTTGCGGTAAAAACCTTGTTGCAGAGCAGCGAACACCTGAATGGGCAATCCAAGACTCTTGATAATGGATGTGGCACGGTCCTGGAACTGCTTTCTGGGAACTTTCCCCCTTCCCACACCGTTTTGATTCGTGAACATGACCAGTTTAAAGCCTGTGTACAGAGTGGGGGTGTCATAATCTTTGCCCAAGGGAGCTTGTTCATAAACACCGACCTTGCTCATGCTTCTCTCGAAGAATCCGTTTCGTGTTCCGACTGAACAGTTTCCAGTCACTGGAACTTGTTGCGAAGCGCTTGCCTGATTTCGTGTTCACCAGGCAACCTGACAATGGCAATCCAACCAGTTGCATGAACATGAGAGCACGCGAGGGATAGAGGTAACGCCTACAGCACCTACCATCGAGGTCAAAGCTGTAGACAAGATGAGAAGGCTTGCAGCCCGGCGTGTTCAACCACAGCATTTCCGTGACACCGTCGTCTGATGCCAACGACTTCCACGACCAGGACCCAGCGGGCATACTGGACTGCATACCAGTGAGATCCAGCACACTGGGTGCAACTGCCTTTCCCTGCCCGGGTGCGCTCGCTTTGGATTGCTTCGCCACCCTTGCACGTTTTGCAGTTGATTTACCAGCAACGTCTGTATCCTGCTCGTCAGAGCGGCGACGCTTGCTCCGAGACGACGATGCTGCACCAGCGCCAGCGCCAGCGCCAGCGCTACTACCAGCACCAGCACCAGCTCCAGCGCCAGCTCCAGCGCCAGCGCCAGCTCCAGCTCCAGCGCCAACACCAGCACCAGCACCAGCACCAGCACCAGCACCAGCACCAGCACTGGCGGAAGCTCCAGCCATATGT
>Ga0213833_1001427_pt1 | contig 17098 bp, 11 predicted proteins | sample SWATP21_FD_160575 | JGI IMG/M metagenome (GOLD analysis project Ga0213833, IMG submission 160575) | Coastal seawater microbial communities from Marineland, Florida, United States - SWA TP2 #1 | ecosystem: Environmental > Aquatic > Marine > Coastal | place: USA: Florida | collected 2016-08-14
CTGCCTCCCTGCACCCCCCCCTGTGCTTCCTTACTTTTATCCCCCCTTCACCACACCAGGCTGGACGGGAACAAGAAGCTGTGCTGTGCTACATCAGCGCCGGCAACATCGACAAGGCCGTGTCATACTGGGTACAGGAAGCCACCGCCGCCATCCCCGTCATCGGCCAACCCGCGGCGCTGCAGGAGCTCATTGAGAAGGTCACGGTGTTCCGCACCGGCGTCGCCACCACCCGGCGTGGACAAGCAGACGGTGCCACGGACGGTGCCGGTGCCGGTGCCGGTGCAGACGCGGACGCGGGCGCCACTTCCGGCGGCGGGCGCCAGCCCGAAGCGGAGATGCTGGCCAAGTACGCCGAGCTGTTGGCAGACCAGGGCATGCTGGCGGCGTCAGCGTACTACGCCAAGAAAATCCGACGCCCCGACTCGTCGGCGGGGGTCATGGGTGACGCGGGGGATGTGCTGCGGGACCGCCTGTTCCACGCAGACCCCGCTGTCACCGCCGCCATTGTGGGTGGTGCGGCCGACGGGTCACCGGAAGCCGTGGCGCCGGCGTTCCCGTTTGTGACAGAGGCAGTGGAGCCGTCGCACGCCGTGATGGCAGCGGCCGCTGCTGCAGCTGCAGCATACGGTGGTGGCTATGTCGATCCTGCCGCGGCAGCAGCAGCAGCAGCAGCAGGTGCCCACTATGGTGGTGGTGCTGCTGCTGCTGGCTACGATGCGTATGGCAACCCGCTGCCTGGCAACGGTGCGCCTGCCGGAGGAAACCAGTGGGGCGCGTACGGTGGTGGTGGTGGTGGTGGTGGTGGTGGTGGTGGTGGTGCCACAGGCGCTCCGCAGCCGCACTATGGCGCGCCAGCATCACAGCAGCCGCAGCACGGCTACGGTGGTGGTCCACCGCAGCCGGCGGCCACAGGGTACGGTCAACCGCAGCCGGTGGCCGCAGGGTACGGTCACGGAGGAGGAGGCGCAGGTGGTGGTGCGTACGGCGCCCCAGCCTCGGCCTACCAGCCTGCTGGCGCCTACCACAACCCACACACCGCCCCTGCCCCTGCTCCTGCACCTGCACCTGCACCTGCACCTGCACCTGCACCTGCACCTGGACAGTACGCGTACAGCGGCGGCTACAGTGCCGCTCCCGCACCCGCACCCGCACCCGCACCAGCACCAGCACCCGCACCCGCACCCGCACCCGCACCAGCGCCGGCTCCCTCTGTGCCGACGGGCCAGCCTGCGTACGCGCCTGCTGTCCCAGCCGGGCAGCCCGCGTACGGTGCCAACCCGGCGTACGCCACGCCTGGAGCGGGAACACCTGCTGCTGCAGGCGGTGGTGCGCCATCTGCGTCACCAGGGTCGTCTCACGCGGTGCGTGGGGATGGTTGGTGGTGGGTGGTGGGTGTGGTGATAGTTGGTGTCCAGTAGAGTTGGCGGTTGGGTGGTGGTGTGGTTTGTCAGGAATCGAGTCTCATGACCTGGGCTGTGTGGTGTGTGCCTGTTGGGTTGGTTCTTGTTGGCTCGTGTGGCACATGTTTGGTGCTGCTATGTTCCAGGCCATGGGTTTCGTCGCGGACGGGTTCGTGAGCACGGCGGGCCAAGGTGTGTCCGTGTCGCAGAAACCGGCTGTTGCCCCGACCCCAGAGGCTGCTGCCGATGGCCCCATGCCAGAGGAGTACCAGGCGCTATTGAAGCCGCTGCAGGACATGCATGAGCACCTGGCGACGATGCAGTTGGCTAGCGTGGATCGCCGCAAGTTGAAGAATGGGCAAAAGGCGATGGGGGTGCTCACTGCGAAGCTGAGCCACCGTTCCATCTCGGAGCGTGTCATGACCCCGCTGCAGTCTCTCAGTTCGGGTATGTGTCGCACTGGTGTTTTTATGGCATGGGCTGCGTGATAGTTGGCTCACCGCCTGCTTGCTTGCTTTCTGTGTGCGTTGTCTTGTGCGTTGGGCCTACCAGCGTGCGCGTCCTACAATTTTGCGGCTGCTTTGCAGGCACACGTTCTGCTGGTGGGTAGTGATTGGTCTGAGCATCGTGACTGGTTGCAAGGGCTCAAGCACAGCATCCAGCTTGCACAGAAGCACCTGCACCAGCAGCAGTGAGCGAAGGGTGGCGGTGTGTAGCTTGGGTGCATTCCGTGCGCGGTGCGTGTCAGAGGCCAACAACACAAGTCGTGCCTTGGATCTCTTTCATGTCTCTGTTGTCTTGCACGCACTTGTGCTTCGTGTAGATGCTGTGTGTTGAGGACCAATGAAACGAATGGGATGCCAAGTTTAGTTGACATGCATGTACATTCTGGGGCCGACCGCGCGTTTGACCCCCGCGAGCAGCACCAGCGTGTGTTCAATGAACACTGTTCACATCAAAAGCGCACAGTGCAGTGCGGTGCGACAAACGAAGGCTACGGCAAAGATGGTGCACCACAAGGCGCCATGCAATGGCGAAGAACTTCAACCCGACTCAAGGAATTCCGGCTGCCCGGAATCCGGCCACAACCCACGTGTAAACTCACCAGTGAGGCCGTCTGTGAGGTACGAATCGGTACGACCGATCAGGTCATCAAATCGAACCGTTGCGCCTCCAAGCCTTGAAGTTCAAGGCCACAGACCGTTTAACAAAACAATAACAGCCTGCACTGCACGGACCCAACATGAAGAGTACCCACATAACGCCACAGCCCTCGGATTTCGCACAGGAACTTGCTACACAGGCGAGTGCTTCTCACGGATGCCTGCCTTAGGTCCTACGCACTAACATCGTGCGATATGACACAGACAAAACGGATGCGGGAATAGCGACAGCTGCCTCCACCAAGAAACAGCATCTCCTCACGAGTCGTGAGTCACGACGACGCCTCACACAGTGGGACACACAGTGTGTCACACACTGCAACTACACACCACGGGCCCCCCTTCGAGGTGATGGCGCTGACTGACCGAACAACGAGCGCGGAGTGTGGCGCGACAAAGGTGACGTCCGGCTGCCCGGCGCGAACGGCAACGAAATGCTGCCGGCCCACATGTTGTTGTTGGCCGCAGCGTCTGACGCGTGCAACGGCGAACTCACGATCATGCTGCCACCGCCGGGTTGCGTCAAGTCCAACGCCATGGTGTTCACTTCTGCCGCCGAAAGCGGTCGCATGGTGCTGCCGGCGCTGATGCTGGCTCGGCCAGCGCTCGCTCTGGCCGAGGTGTGGGGCCTGACCCTAGCTGCCATGCTGTGGTGCGCATGCCTGCCGCTGCTGCGAGCTCCACGGCGTGCCGCGCTGGAGGTGTGGGCACGGGGCGGTTTAACTTCCACACCATCCCTGCGTGACGCTTCCAAGACCTGCTGCGGGGGTGGAGACGCAAACAATGGCGCGCGGCGCCGTGGTGACCGCCACAGCCGCACTTTCATTCGCTCTTCAGGGTCTGGACTTTGAAGGACGGACTGCAACTGCAACGGCGTCTGCGGCGCGACGTGCGCGAGGTCACCCACCTTGTCCAGCGGTGGTGGTGACGAAGGTGTCAGTGGTGGTGTTGGCGAGGGTGACTGCGATGAGGAAGCCGGCCGCTGGGTCCGCCGGGTTGCAGATCGTGACCCACCGCGTGATGTGGGCGTGGGCGCGCCGTGCCGATGGGCTTGGGCACGAGCTTCGCCGTGCCGGTACAACGTCGTGATGCCAGCACCATTGCCCTTGCCGGTGCGTCGACGCGTGGACTCGACTTCACGAAGACCTGCCTCGTCGCTCTTGGCACCGGTGGTGGAAGGCGGCGGGTGTGGCGAGGAGGTGATCCCCACGACCGAAGCCGGGGTGCCACCACGTGGCTGCTGCTGTCGCTGTTGTGTGGGTGTGGCAGGCACGCGTTTCACAACCGACCCTGCCAGTTTGTCCAATGACGTCGCCGACCAGTTGACTTGGCTGTCAGCGTTGGGCTCCGCAGACCTCAACGATTGCAGAGCCTGCTCTTCCGATACGTGGGGTCCTTGACCAGAGGACGACACAGTGGCGTCACCGCCATGCGTGGAAGCAGCTGCGGCCGCATGCCCTGGCTTCTTCAATCGCTTGCCACGCTTGCGTTTGGCAATTCGCGGCACACCCTTCTTTCCCCTCTCACCGGATGTGGCTGTGGTCGTGGTGGTGTGTTGTGGAGACGCAGCTGCACCCGCGTTGGCGTACCGCTCAGCACGTGCCGCACGTGCATCTTGACCTTCATGCTGCGGCTGTGTGTCCACAGGGGGTGGCCGCGGTGCATCCAGAGCCACAGCAGTGTCGTCTGAGGCACCGGCACGAATGTCCGTGTCACGACCAGGACCCGTGCTCGTACTACCACCCACCACGGCTGCACTTGGATCAATAGCTGGAGCTGGTGGTGGTGTCGCTGCTGGTGTCGTGTTGTCCACCCCATTCGGCCGCGTGGATGGCGTGGGAGTCACGGTGTGACCGTCGCTATCATCAGGTGCAGACTTCGTGGGTTGGGGGACACTGCTCGCCAGTCTATCATCGCGGCCCTGGTTCATCGTCATCAGACGGGACGGTGTGACGGGCGTGCGTGCGGGGGAAGCATGGGTACGAGGCACCGGCGTCGCCACACCACGCCAGTACGACCGAGGCGTGATCAAAGTCTCGCCTCGTTCATCAACAGAGACGTTGGTGCGGTCTGCGCCACAGCCACCGAGGGCAGCACACGGACAGAGGCCAGCACCTCCATGGGTGCTGCTTTCCATCAACCGTCGATACCTGCGTCCGCACAACAGCAACGGAACAAGCAAGGAAGCAAACGAACACAGTAGCCAAGCAAGCAAACAAGCAAGCAAACAAGCAAGTAGCCAACATAGTCAGGGTGCCGTACATGCGTGGGAACCACCCGTGACAACAGGGGCAAGCGCAAACAAGCGTTGGGAGACGCACTCAGCAACTGTGGCGCGGTGGTGTGCCTGACTGCGTTGCAGTTCATGCGTCAAGGACTCAATCTGTACACGTTGGTTGGACAGCCCTTCCCGCAAAGCCTGGGAGGCACAAACAACACAAAGAAAAATGCAGTGACGTCGCAGAAACGCACGTGAGGGCACGACAACTGACAGTGCTTCGCCACTGCCACACAGTTTGCTTGGAGCAAACAACCCTGTTTGGCGCGGACATTCCACTTGCCCCCACCACCGCCACCATCACGCACCAACTGTAGACGCTGGATGAGGCCACTTTGAGCAAGTACATTGTCGGGCACGTGTGTCACAACCACATGTCCATCCTTCATTGGCACCTCCGGTCGACGTGGCGCAGGCTTGGACTGCTTCGGCTTGGGACGTGAGGCAGCCTTGTTGGCCACGCGTGCCACGTCATGTACACGTATGCGCAGGGTCTTCACCACTGACCTCACAGCATCGAGCCCTGTCCGGAACTCCTTCGCAAGGTCGTTGACGCGAGTGGTGTCCGCACCGCGTTCGTCTTCCAACACAGCCACGTGCTCCTCCACTTGCTTCAACAGTGCCTGGGACACGCTCCTGTCTGCGCGTGTTTGATCCGCCAAGTCGTTCAAGTTGTCCACCCCGGCTTCCGCGGCTTGCAAGCGGGACGCCAGCCGCGTGATGATCTTGGCAAGGTGCACCTGCCCAGCTCGGAGCTCGTCAACGCTGGTCTCCAGCGCCGCCAACCGCGCACCCCAGGCCTCCGTTGTCTCGCGCACTTGGCTGGCGATCGCTTCTCGCGCTTGTGCCCGCGCCGTCAACTCCTGCTGGAACAGCGTCACGGCGTCGGTTTCCGCTGTGGCAGCGGCCATGCGTGCCTGCCGTCGTGCGTCGGCGTTGGACGTCGCTGCCAGGGGGTGTGGTGGTGGCGACAGGTGAATGGCTGCGGCAACGGGATGCAGGTGGCCTGGCATGGTGTGCTGCGTGACGGTGGGGCCGTGCGGATTCGAGTCCATGGGTATGGTACCATGTGGGCGCAGCAGGGACGAAGAGGTGGGTGGGAGATGATGCACCACCATTCCGTCTTGCTGGAGCTGCTGCAGCTTGTGTCGATGACCGTGCTGGTGGTGGTGCTGGTGATGGTGCCCGCGCTGGTGATGGTGCCGGCGCTGGTGATGGTGGTGGTGCTGGTGCTTCTGCACGGCCTTCGCGCTGGTCTCGTGCTGTGCCGCGGGCTTCATCCCATGCTGTGACTGCACAGCGGTGGTCAAGTGCGCTGCACGGTGCACCTGATCCTCAAGCATCTGTTGACGGCGCTCATCCAGCGTGCCCAGCGCTGCAACCATGGATGACACCGGTACCGGGACCTCAAACCGTTCCGCCACCGCACCGGCTCGCAGGGACCGCGACGCTACGGCAGCCGCTGCGGCGTCCTCTTGCTCGATCGCATTGAACTCAGCGGACCACAGCGCGGCGCCAGCGATGTGCGCAGGGGAGGAGGCCTGGCTGCTCGGTTCGAACACGCCAGCTTCGTCGTCATGTGCAGCCACATGTGGCGGAGCGGACGCAGAGGAGGCGACTGCTGCCGCACTTGTTGGCGTGGTTGTGGCAGGAGCGAAGGGGGGAGGAGCAACCGTGTTGTGGACAGGGGGTCCAACCACACCAGCAGAGGCAGAGGCAGAGACAGAGGCATGAAGAGGCGGGTCGGGGGAGGAAGCAGGCAACGCGAATCGCACCACGCGAGGTACCGGGTCAGAATCCCTGCTCGTGATGACTGGTGGCGCCACAGTGGTGTGCTTGGGTCCAGCCACAATGGATGACGTCGCCGTGGCTGTGGCTGTGGCTGTGGCTGTGGCTGTGGCTGTGGCTGTGGCTGTGGCTGTGGCTGTGGCTGTGGCTGTGGCAGCGGAGGAGGAGACGGAGGACGAGGAAGCGGAAGGCAGGCTGTGCGCCGCCAAGGCTGTGGGCGTTGCGGGGACAGTTGCTGGCACTGCCGTTGCTGCTGTGGGTACAGCTGTCGTTCGTGTTGGGGTGGTAGTGACAGTTGGTGCTGTCGTGGTGTCAGCTTCGCTGGTCTCCACATGCACGGTCGCAACCGGCGGGAAACCCGCCTGTCCTTGCACCACAGTCGGCTGCTGCACCAGGTGTGACACGGGACGCGCTGTTGTGCTCTTGCGTGCATCCAAAGTGACAGTGACAGGCGCCGCTGGGGAAGGTGCAGGTGCAGGTGCAGTTGCAGTTGCAGTTGCAGCGACTGTTGTGGTGCCCTGGTGCTGGCGCAAGGCGGCACCCATGGCGGGTACAGCTTGAGGCACGCGCATGGTGGTCGGGGATCTTGCGGGTACCGGCGTCGGAGCGCCACTCGCACGTGGTTGGAACATGCGAGAGGGCAGGACGCTTGCTGCAGGTGATGCTGCCGCTGTCGCTGCTGGCACCGTCGTCGTTGGTGGTGGTACATGTGCAGTCGTCGATGGCACCGCGTGCCGCTGTTGTGGTGACGCCTGCGCGGCATGAAGTTGGAGTTGCACCTCGGCCTGGAGGCGGCGAACTTCGTCATGCAGGTACCGCACATGGGGTTGCACCTGTGCCTGCACCTGCGCTTGCACCTGGGCGCGTACGCGAGCTTCGACTTGGGCTTCCACCTGTGCTCGGACATGGGCACCCACATGTGCTTGCAGGCGAGTGTGAACTTGGTCCTGCCATTGTCGCGCTTGTCTGTCCAGCTGCTGCTGCAGTCGCTGCTCCAACCGTTGCTGCTGGCGTTGTTGCTGCTGCTGCAGTTGTTGCTGCTGCTGCAGTTGTTGCTGCAGTTGCTGTGGCGACAGTTGGGACACGGTGGCCGTCGTGGTGGGAGGAGCGCTGAAGGAGGAGGTTGAAGCTGTGGCCACACTGCTCTGTGGGACACCTCCTGCGGTTGCCACCAAACCATGTGCCGCAGATGACGAAGTGGAAGGCGCCGCCCGGGCCTCGAACAACGCAGGAGTTGGTTGTTCACCGGCGGATTGCAGCTGAGGGGACGCACCGGTTGCCACGGATGCTGCTGGCACGGCGTTGGACAGCAACGGTGCATCCACAGTCGAAGGGGGTGGCCGTTGTTGCTGCAATGGTTGCGGTGGTGGCTGTTCGTAGCGAACGACGCGCACTTGCGGGCTTGCGGCACTAACCTGGACCGCTGGAGTAGGCGCTGCGATGATGGGGCGGGCAAGGGAGCCACCTTGCGCATAGTCAGGCAGCGGTGACGGCATCGTCGCCGTGGCTGGCAAGGCCTTGGAGGAGGTCGTGTTGATGTGCAGCGCAGTTGGTGACCCAATGCCAGCCGGGCCGGATGCAAGGAACGAAGGGGAGTGGTTGGGCCGCTGGAGCAGCTGCTGTTGTTGCAGCAGCTGTTGCTGTTGCTGCAGTTGTTGTTGTTGACTGTCGTGGAGTTGCGTCTGCAGGGTGGCTTGCTGCGTCGCAAACTCTTGGGCTTGATGAGCCAACGCCCGCGTCTCCAACAAACTCGAACTCAGTTGGTGCTGGGTTTGCTTCAGTTGGAACTGGAGCACCTGTTGCATGTCATGATACTCCTGCAGCTTGTCTTGGTACTCTTGCAGCCGAGCTTCGTATTGTTGCTGTCGCTTCTCTTGATCCGCCGCAGCGACTTTGTTCTCATCGACCACAGCGTCCACCACAGACTGATGGTGCAGCTGCTGGAACTCGCGCTGTTGCTGCCGTGTCAACTGCTGCTGCCGTTGCAACCGCCTCAGTTGAGCCTGCTGCTCTTCTTGCAGCCGCGACATCGACATTTGCTCCTTTCGTTGCTGCTCCAGCAACACCTGCTGCTTGCGCTGCTGCTCTTGCAATGACTCCAGTCGTCGTTTGGACACACTCACGTCCGGGGATGATGGCTTCGGGGGCAGTGGCGAACGGGACCTCGCGACTATTCCGGCAGACATGGCGTTTGTCGGGCGGGTGGTCTTTGTGCCTGCCACCTGCACGCCATGCGGGTCAACACCACTCCCACTTCCACTTCCACTTCCACTTCCATTTCCACCCCCACTCACACTCGCACTCGCACTCGCACTCGCACTCGCACTCGCACTCGCACTCGCACCACGACCAAAGCGGATGGCGGTGTCGTCGCGACCCTGTTCGTGCCGCGCCGTGCCCACAGTGTTTCCGCTCTTGGCGCCGGCCTGCTTGGAGGCAGGAGTTGAGGCCGCACCAGCGGAGGCGGCACGCACATCCGTCCCCGCACGCGGGGTGGTGCGGGCCGCAGCAGACGATGGTGGAGGCTGGTGTGAGGAGGAGGCGCCGGCAGCGGGCGTGGCATCGCTGCTGCGTTGCGTCACGGAAGGCATCACAACGGGCGTTGTTGACGCCGCTGGTGCGTTGACGCCAGCGTCGTTGCGGGTGGGGGTTGCGGAAGAGCGGAGATGGGACGACGGCGACACGTGCTCGGACAAATGGGACCGCTGCTCTCGCAGGAACTCATGCTGCTGCGCCAGGTCCCTCTTCAGGGCGTTGAGCTCGGTGAGCATGGGCGACGTGTACTGGTAGCGAAGGTGCCCGGGGCGTGACACGGGTTGGTTTCGTGCCGCCGCAAGCCGGTGTGGCGACATGTTGCTGCCCCCCACCATGCCCATGGGCGACTGCAGCGTCACAAAACGCCCGCCCATCGGCGTGAAGGCGATCGCGGGCGCTGGCGTCGGGCTGCTCGCCGCGGTGTGCAACGAGGTGTCACTGCTGCCACCCGCACCGGTGCCCACCCCGGCGGCGCCGCCCGCTGCAGTAGCAGCGTGCGCGGCGCCGCGCGTCGTCGCAGCACCGGTGCCAGCGGGATGGGCACCGGTGCCGGCGCCGGCGCCGGCGCCGCGCACGTGTGTGGCGGGTCCGGCCACCGCGACACGGGCAGTCGAGCCACGGCGACCGGCGACGGAGGCGCGTCGCGCACGGTTCACGGCCACGTGCTGCTGGCGTTGGTTGCGCACAAGCAGGGCCCTGAACTTTTGGAACCCGCGCACCACCTGCACCGCGACGTTGCCGCGCTGGGAGGGCGCGACATCATCCAGCATGGCGCGCAAGCTTCCCACGCGTTTCATCATGGAGGGCGGTTGCTGCGTGCGCGCAAGGGGCGTGGCGGCAAGGGTGGCGGCAAGGGTGGCGGCGGTGGCGGAAGGGATTCGGTGTGAGGGCGAAGTGGCGGCGAGGCCCAACGCAACGGGTGGTGCGGTGAGGGTCGCAGGATGAGGGCCGGTGAGTTGAGGCACCAGCAAGGCAGCGGAACGAGGGGAGGTGGTGGTGGTGGTGGCTTCGGGGGGCGGTGCGACACCGGCATTCATTCTCCAGGGGAACTTGGAGCGGTACAGCGAGGTGTCTGGGGTGGCGGAGAGCTCAGAGGATACGGTGTCTGTGAGCTGGAACAGCAGGCGTTCCAAACTGTCGACCTTGTTGTCAATCTGTCACATGGTGCAGCCACCCAGCAGCACATATGAAACTCCAACAGCCACATGAAACATGCACACACGCACGCACGCATGGAACGGCGAAAACGGAACAAGCAAACAAAACAACCAAAAAAGAACAACAGACCATAACCAGCGACCAGCAACACCTCAAGGGTGCACCCACAACGTGTACGCACGGAATCGACAAGTCGTGCATCGGCCTTCGTCTCGAGAAGGCTTGTCACCGACGGCATGTCCACCTTTTCTTCCACCAGTTGACGCACCCGAGACCACATTCCCTCTGGCAGCTCCGTTTCTTCCCCGCCCTTTTCCCCACCACCCTTCTTTGTGGTGTCCTGATTGCGAGTGCTTTGGCCTTTGCTTGTGGGCGTGGCTCGTTTGCGGACCGCTCGCTTCGATGAAGGTGTCCCAGCGTACCCCTCCGTCTGCATCATGGACACGAGGTTCTCCAGTCGTTGCACACGCCCTTCCACTAGCTTTTGGTCTCCGATGCTCATACACCGCCGAATCTTGGCATCAACGTCCTCCGTTGTAGGGAACCCAGACAGCAGCTGGACCCGATTCAAGCACGCCACAGTGTGGCGGCCACACGCCCGACCAGCCAACACATAACACAAAACCAAACCAAACAAAACAAAACAAACAACGAAAGGAACAATGTCAGCGATGAAAACCAGCGGGATGGAACCTCGCAGCGGCACGACGCGGACAACAACAACAACCGCAAAGCAGAACTTGTCGTGGGACACAACGGACCGTCTCAAAGCGGTTGTCGGAGCGCCGCAACACAGCTTCCACTTCACTGCGATCGACTTTGAATGCCAGGAGGCTGGCCATGTCCGTTCGCGTGATGCAGCCGCTGAGCTGCTTCTGCAGTTGCGCAATCGCCGTATGCTGCGCCATTACAATCTTGGAAAGCTCACGGATGGACTTTGCCTGGGCTTTGACCATTCCGATGGCTGCCATGTTTTCAGCGACAGTGAACTGCTGCGTCCGACCGGACTTGTTGGCTAAGTCCAAGGCTTGTACCCACATGTCTCCACTCCTTGCGGGTGTTGTCGATCCGTCAGGAGCTGGGCGTTGGCTCACAGGTCCCGACACGTCCGTTTGCACTGCGGCAGAAGCAGCGTGCTGGCGATGCGATGTGGACCGCAGCAGCTTGTGTTGCTGATCCATTTGCTGTTGGCGCGCGCACACAGCGCATTGCAAGGAACAAAAGCAAACCAAGATCAACCTTGATGAGTCCAAGAGTGCATGTACAATGGACACCGACACCTTCTGGGCGCGGAAATACTCTCTGCATCATGGAACCGCACCCACACACACAGGTTGACAGCACGCACCTCATGTGGTGCTGCCCCTGTCAGCGCGTCCACATCCGTTTCAGGAACAGCAGGTGCGGATGACACACTCACCGCTGCCCGTGTTGGACGCCGCGCCGATCCACCCCGTCGAGGCATTTGCTCTGCACCGTGAGGGTGTGCCGGGGCGGGGCGTGTTACACGCTGCACAACGTTGGCAAACAGAAGGACGCATTTGATTGATTGGATCTTGAGCGTGTGCAGGCCCAATTGACTACGATAAAACAATGATGTTGGTTTACTAGAATAAAACATATGTGTTGGACGGCGCTGCACGCGAACCATTCTGCTCGCTTGGTGTTGTCGCTGTGCTTGCGACTGTCTCCCCGCGTCTGCCTGTGTACGTTGAGTTCGCGCCATCATGAACGAGGCACAACAGTTGAAGTTGGCGGAGACGGAGCTGCGTGCGATCACGGACATGTACAATCGGTGCGTTTGCCGTTGGTGTGTGCCTGTTTGCCATTGTTTGCATGCGTGCATGCATGTGTCGTGCCACCTCACTGGGGAACGAGGTGCGCAGCATGAAGGAGGAGTGCTTTGATAAGTGCATTCACCGTATCAAGAAAGAGCCTGAATTGGTGGTGGGTGAGATGGCGTGCGTGGACCGTTGTGTTTCGAAGTACCTGGAGGTGCACGACAAGGTGGGAGAAGTGTTCAAGAAGGTGCAGGCCAGCATGCAACAGCAATAGTGCATGCCACACGCCATGGCAAGCACTGGGGACCGACCAGTGCTATTCAATTTCATCACAGCAACGGCGCCTTGGAATGCCTGAAGCGATCCAATTGTTGTTTGATTCCCCCTCCATGCAGTGTATTGCAGTAGTGCAATCAGCAGTTGTGCATGGCTCGTTTCGTTTTGTTTGGGGCTAACAACCGCGTCACTCTTCTTCAGCCAGCTTTCAACGTTCCCCTCACTTGCTCTGTTGCTTTGCACCCATGAGTGCGCGCCAAAGCTTCGCGGGCTTGAGGAAACCATATCCGGTCTCCCCACCCTTCAGCGCAGCCACTCGCTTGGGTCCAATCAGCTTGCCCAAGAACGCGCCCAGTGACGGCAGGTACCTGCGCATGCACATACAACAACAACAACAACAACAACAACAACAACAGCAGCAACAACAGCAGCAACCACACCCTGAGTGAGCGCTTGGGCGTTCCGTGTGCACAGTGCTGCTGCAGGCATGTCGTACTGTGAAATGTACATGAACAGCAGCACCGGTTGCGGCGACAGCCATACTTCGTCCACGCCGTACAGCATGGCGGCAACCATGTATCGGGCGCAACGGCCTGCACTCATGCGTGATTCTTTTTTGGGATCCGCAGCCTGTCGCGCCACAACACAACAGTACCACAGCGGCCCATGTTCAACCACCAACGTCGTCAGGACACCACGGTACCTTGGCAGCCAACTGCGAACACCAGAACGCAACCCACCCAACAGTGTGTACACACGTGCGCTCACCTTGCCTACGGTCGCACCGGCCTTGCCGGAAGCCGCATTGGCTTGTCCATCTGTCAACACCGGCCCCGGGCATGCCAGTGTGATCTGGATCCCCTGGTCGCACAACTCCATGCGAGCAGAGCCAAAGAACCCTTGAATGGCGTGCTTTGTGGCACTGTACGTGGCGGAACATGGGGCAGGGAGCTTGCCTGCGGCGGAGGAGGTGACCACGAAAGCGCCACGCTTGGCCTTGAGCATGAGGGGAAGCACCGCTTTGGTGATGCTAATCGGGCCCAGCACGTTCAGTTTCATCAGCCACTGGCGTGTGTCATCATCACATTCCCCAAGAGATCATCAAACACCCGCATTCACCATCCACACACCAAGTGTCGGGATCCAAGGCAACCCACACACATGAAATCACAACCAAGGAACATGAGGCCATTCCACGACACGACACGGACACGACACTCACGAACACACACACGGGCGCACACACGGACGCACCTCATCCACAGCAAACTCTGCTTCTTCTACAATGGACCGCTGACTTTGTCCAGCGTTCAGGAACTGGAACCACAACCCATCCATGCGCACCCGCAAATCCACAGCAGCACGCAGTGAGGCGCCAGAGCAGATGGCAGACAGCTGTCCGAGCAGCGCAGCCACCAACGCACCACGACATCAATGGCACCCATTTGCTTCACCACACTCTCCACCACCGCAGCGTGCGTCTCAAACTTGGTCACATCCAGCGGCACCACGGCTGCCTCTGGTGCTCCGGCTTCGCGACACTGTTGCGCCACCACCTCCAGCCGCTCCTGTCGTCGCGCCGACACCACCACCCGACCACCGCAGGCGGCCACAACACGCGCCACCGCCGCGCCGATTCCGGAGCTCGCACCGACCACCCACACCACCTTGCCGCTCAGCAGGTGGGAGGCACGCCCGTTGCCCTGCAGCAGCGCCGATTCCAGGCGTGCCCGCGCCCATTGCGCGCGGCTGTCAGCGTCGCTCCGCAGGAAACGAAACAAACGAAGGCCCACCGCGAGCAGCACCAGCAGTGACGGTGCCAGCCATGACGACACGAATGGCGCAATAGCGACCGCCAGGAGGATGAGCCCGGATGAAAGCATCGTCGTGGCGTGGCGTGGCGGTGATGTGACGTCGACGAGTCACGTCGTGAAGCAAAACGCAAAGATCGGGAAAACAACAAAAACAATGAAACATACACAACGCGCGGTAGGACACGTTGTTCATGTCGTCTCGGCACAGTCGTTGCAAGCGACAAACACCCACTGCGGTTGGGGCGTGGATGAGGGCAGCGTACAAGTGACAACAGGCGAAAAAAGAAAAAAAAATGCGAAGTTCACGAGAGTCTCGATCCGCAAAGTCCCTCTGGTGAGTGTGCCGCAGCGCTCAAAAGCCATGGACAGACTCACCACACAAGCACCGCGCCAGGCGTGCACAGCTCACGCCGGGCCTCAGCGACGGGTTCTCTTGCAAAGAAGACCTTGTGCGCTGCTTCGGTGGCACAATGAGGGTGTGGAGCGTCGAATGCGCACGCACAAGTCCAACACGAACTGCGTGGTGTGCTCCGTGCTGGCGCGCGAGAGCGCAGGCGACAGGGGCAGGCATTAGAACCACCTCCCGCGTGACACCTTGCAGATTCCGCCGTGGCGCAAGTCGAGCGATGTGGTCAACCAGGACTGGGCAGAGGCACGCGCCATTGCCTTGGACGAGCCACTCCCTGAAGGCGCTGCTTCCTGCTCCTCACAACCTCCGGCACCGAGCAGCGGCAGTGCGGCAGCGGTCTGGGGGTGAGGACGAGGTGGGCGACGCTACAAGTGCTCAGTGTGTGGTCAAGACACCCACAACAAACGCCGATGTCCCGAACGTTTGAAACTCAAACTTTGAATGCAGCTGCAGCGGCCGCGGCTAGAGGGCCTGATGGAGGTGCAGCAGTGGGAGCGGAGGCAGCGGGAGCGCCCGCGGCAGCAGTCGAGGCGGGGCCCCCGCCGCGGGCCGCGTCACGCACTTGCTCCCGGCCCTTGTTTTCGATTGCAGACTCCAGCACATGCAGCACATACCACGCCGTTGCTGAAGAAGACACGGCCGCGCGCCTTGCACTGTGCGTGGAGCCCGCTGCGGCTGCCCGCATGTCCCAGCTCACGCTCCAATCTCATCATGGTGGCCCATTGGTGGGTTGCCGCGAGGGTTGCACCGTCCCGAGAGAATCAATATATGAACATGAAAAACAATGTGCTGTTTCTACACTTCAAACTGCCCACATATCTTTGCCAGCAACGCGCGATCGTCGGCTACATCATAATGGTCCTCATGCATTGGTGGGTACTTCGCAGCGCTGAGCACACGAGTTGGCCTGGTGTCGCCGATGCCGCCAGACTGCACAAAACCGATGAGTTTGAAGTCGTTTGCTTGGACGCCCGAGGTCATGCCCCCATCCACAACGACGTGCGACAAGCGGCACATGATCCTGTGCATAGACACATCACCGAACACGAAACCTGCTTCGTGGACTTTGTCGAGCAACGACTGCAGTGTCGTGGTCGCTGCTGCCTCGTCGTGCAGTCCATGCACGCGATTCAATGAGCGGGCCATCACCTCCTCCAGCGTCCAGTGTTGCCGCAAGTCCTCCATGAGCAGGATGTGCCGGCCAAGCAAGACTGTGCGGTGTATGATACGCGGTGCCATGCCCAGCTCGGCCATCTTGTCATGGCAGTCGAGGGCGTAGTGCTTGGAGAACTTGAGGATGAGTGTCTCCTCGCCGAACAAAACTCGGAACACGCGCCCGGATAGCTTCTGCACGACGCGAAGTCTGGTCTCGGGTGGCAAACCGAGTGCATCCCGAGCCACACCGACACATGGAAAGGGGTGGCCCACGGCCGTCAACGTGGGGCGGGCTGATATCACGTGAAGTGACTCACGAAGCGCCCACAGCAGCTGCACAGACTCAAAGAAGCAGTCATTACTCCTGTCTGGCGAAAGCACCTGCACGTGAGACAGAGCATCGACCTGGGGATGACTATGGGTGCACCCGGCAAGGACTTGCAAGGTGCAGCCAGCAACAGCCACCAACAGCAGTGGCATTGACCCACTCGACGCTGCGTTTCGGACAACATGTTGCAAGTAGTAGGCGCCCAGCTGGTCTGCGGCGCACCCACTTGACGAGAGTTCGTTTTTGGTTTCGATGATGGCAAGGAGACGCCCATCCAGTGAACCTACAAGAGCGCATAGTGAGTCCACTCTCCACGCATAACCACATGTTTCCTCCCGCGACACAAACGTACTGACATGTGCGTCCGTTCGGAAACCACGGGCTTCAATCTCTTCTTCTTTGTGTGCTCCCTCGAGCCGCGCTGCGGGCACACTGTGTTGCCGACCCTCAAAGGCAAACGGAGCCGGACTCTTCTCGCCCTTCTTCGTTTCGTTGTACATCAGCACTTCCTTCAGGCACGGATGAACGCTTTCTTCTCGCGCCGCCTCAGAATCGAAACAACGAATGGACACACGACAGAGCTTCTCAACCAACATCATGAAGTCTCCAGGAATGCCTGGGACGGTCAAGTTAGTTTCCACGAAAGAGCGTGCCGCAGCCATGTGAAACATCAATGGAAGCTCAGTCCGTCCATCGGCAAGCCTCCCGAAAGTGTGGTTGAACTCCTTTGACTTTTTCCCATGTGAACAGGGCGTCACGCGGGTTGTCGCGGCTGCAGCACGCAGCGCGGCGTGGCGCTGTCTTACTTCGCGACAGTAGTGACCGCGGGGAAGATGCTCTTCGAATGGGTGACGAATGCCATGGATAGACCAAACAGGCAAGTGAGCGTGTTCATCTTCACTGAACTCAACAAACGCCGTTGCAGCAGGTGGTCGCACTTGTTCGACGAATGATGATTCCAAAGTGTCGTCTTGTGTCAGGAAACTCTCGATCGACTCCCAAGCGCGGGG